>ERZ1047472.1680-NODE-1680-length-16873-cov-68.799025_pt1 | contig 16873 bp, 9 predicted proteins | sample MGYA00383095_ERZ1047472 | MGnify/ENA primary metagenome ERZ1047472 (study PRJEB29581, sample SAMEA5548365) | metagenome | biome: marine; feature: coastal; material: water | depth 1 m | study: Short-term variability in the microbial, nano- and picoplankton... | reverse complement strand
ATGGCGCCAATACCTTCTGGAGAGATACCCCATAACCAATACTCTGCACTGTTGAGTTCTGGCGCAACAAATTTGAAGTACGCTATGTAAGCAAAGGTAAATACTAAGCCTGCTAGCATTCCCGAAATAGCACCCTCTTTGTTGGCGCGTTTGGAGAAGATACCCAAAAGTAACGCTGGAAAAAGGGATGCAGCGGCAAGGCCAAACGCAAAAGCAACGACTTGGGCGACAAAGGCGGGAGGATAGATGCCAAATAGCCCGGCGACAGTGACCGCAACGGCTGCCGCTAAGCGGGCATAGAGCAATTCCTGTTTCTCAGTTATTCTTGGGAGGAGGGTCTGTTTAAGTAAGTCATGAGAGATTGCGCTTGAAATAACCAGTAGCAGCCCAGCAGCCGTTGATAGAGCGGCGGCCACGCCACCAGCGGCAACAAGAGCAATCACCCAGCCGGGCAAGCCTGCAATCTCAGGGTTGGCCAGCACCATAATGTCTCGGTCGATATAGACTTCGTTGGCAGACTCAGTGGATTTATTATTTAACAGTCGCTCGCCATGACTACCACGAGTGCCATCAACATCGAATATCGGTTTCGCAGGTGATAATGCGGCACCAGCGCCATATTGCATAACGCCGTCATCATTTTTATCTTGCCAGGCGATTAACCCTGTATTTTCCCAATTACCAAACCATTCTGGAGCTTCATCATAGGCGGTATTATGGACTGTATCGACTAAATTAAGACGTGCAAATGAGGCCACCGCCGGAGCAGTAGTATATAAAATGGCAATAAATACAAGAGCATAACCTGCGGACAAACGTGCATCAGACACCTTGGGTACCGTGAAAAAGCGCACCAAGACGTGAGGGAGTCCAGCCGTGCCAAACATTAGGGCTGCGGTAATTGCAAAAACATCAATGGTTGATTTGCTACCGGCGGTATAGGCACTAAAACCAAGGTCTAACAATACGCCGTCGAGCTTTTGCAACACTGATAGACCTGAACCATCAGTAACCTCAGCACCAAAGCCCAGCTGAGGAATGGGGTTGCCCGTGATCATGATAGATATAAAGATTGCTGGCACCATGTAAGCAAAAATCAGAACACAATACTGAGCTACCTGAGTGTAGGTAATACCCTTCATACCACCAAGTACGGCATACATAAAAACAACAGCCATACCAATTATCACACCGGTATTCACTTCTACTTCAAGAAACCGAGAAAAAACAATGCCCACACCACGCATCTGGCCAGCAACATAGGTAAAGGAAACGAAGATCAAACAAACCACCGCAACAATGCGTGCAGCCTGGGAGTAGTAGCGCTCGCCAATAAAATCAGGAACAGTAAAGCGTCCAAATTTACGTAAGTAGGGCGCTAGAAGAAGTGCCAGCAGGACGTAGCCACCTGTCCAACCTAATAAGTAAACCGAACCATCGCGACCAATAAATGAAATGATGCCTGCCATAGAGATAAACGAGGCAGCACTCATCCAGTCGGCAGCAGTGGCCATGCCGTTTACTACGGGGTGCACTCCACCACCGGCGACGTAAAAGTCTTTGGTGGATCCGGCTCGTGACCAGATTGCGATCCCTATGTAGAGAGCAAAAGATGCGCCCACAAACAAATAAGTTAGTACTTGCGTGCTCATGATTGCGGCTCCTGATTGCTGTCATCATCCCCGACATCAAACTGTCTATCTAATATTTTCATTTGTCGCGCATAGACAAAAATGAGAGCAACAAACACATAAATAGCACCTTGTTGAGCAAACCAGAACCCCAATTTAAAACCGGCGATGGTAAATTGATCGAGCCAATCGACAAGAATGATCCCACAACCGAAAGACACGGCGAACCAAACCACCAAGAGTTTGGCGAGGAGTTTCAAATTGGCTTGCCAATACAGAGTTTGATTATTAAGTGCGGTCTCATGCTCAAGCTGGTTGCTCTTTTCTTCAGTATCCATGGTAATTCCTTATTTTTTATTAGCTTTGGTTGCGCAAAAGCTTTTATTTTTCTTTAAATATAAGAGTATCAAGATCTAATTCTAACGGACTATATTATTTACGTCGGATATAAATCTTTTAGTGCTTGACCCGCTTTATTTCGAGAACTACTTCCTCTGCTAAAAGTTGATTGATGCTTAATTTGGCTCAGTAATAACTTTATATCGAGTTCGGGTAAATCAGTGTTTTTGTCCTGAAAGAGCTGGCGATCGAGTTGCTCAAATTGTTGCTCAATATCTTTATCTTCTAAACTAACAGCGAGAGCTTTTAGTGTCTTTGGTGGACGTTCAGCAAATAGTGTTTTACCCCACATTAAAATGGCATCACGCATCGCCATAAGGTCATCACTTTTTGCCGCATCTTCTATTGTTTTTAGCTGCTGCCGTAGTGTCTGGAGTGCAGTGCCTTGAGATTCGATTGAGGAATCCTGGTTCTCCCTGCGAGCTTGAGTTTTTCGTACGATTAACATTGCCACAATTAGCGAAGCAAGAATTGCATTTAATGCTAAAGAAATAGAGATCAGGTTTGAATTAGGTGGCTTTGATATCGTCGGGCTTTCAGCAGAAAGATTATTACCTGAGAGCGCCGTAGCGCCAATTATTGCGCCATCATTAGCTAGGTCATCATCTGCATTGCTGACACTGGGTAACACCTGAAGAGTAGTTGATGGCAAGCGCGAGATTTGCTCTCTCTGTTCATTAATGTCCCACCAACGCACTTCGATAGGAGGTAGGGTTATTTCGCCGGACTGGTTTGGAACCAAGGCAAAAGACTCTATCCTCGTTGAAGTTAAACCTTCACTAGAGAGAGATTGATCGAGCTGAGGCTGGTCTGGATAGACACGATAATCTGAGCTCTGGAGTACCTCCAAGGGCGTAATTTGAGCACTACTAAGTCCTTTAGCGGTGATGGTAACAGTACGTGTAATGGGCTCGCCAACCGTAGCATTCTCTAGATCGCCACTCCAGCGTTGCTCTAAGCTAACTTTGCTACTCGGCATCCAACCTAGCCCGGCAGTTTGACTTGGCGGAGCCTCAATATTCACTTGCACGGACTCGGTGTCACGAATAACTTGATTGCCACGATTATTGAAGACACCAAATTGACTCCGAGTATTTACCTCATAGGCGCCAAAACGCAGACTTGGAATCTCTAACTGCCCAGCAGATTGCGGAAACACTGCATACTTTACCTCCAACACCAAATAAGTTCTGCCGTTCAGCACCTTCTGATAGGTCGTATCACCTAGACGATGAAGCAGGGCGTTGGCTATTTTTAGCTCAGAGAGACTGTAATCTCTCAAGTTAATTGAGGTATACAGGCGGTGAGTTAAGATAATTTGCTGGTTAACATAAACAGTATCGTTGTCCACCAGAGTTTCGGTGTATATAGGCTGCGTACCTGGGTTTGCTGCAGTTGGGTTTGCAGGTGCTGCTCGCACCCGTAGCTCCAAAGCATTACTGATATCACCTTTGAAACTAATCGATGGAATTAATAATATTCCTGCTCTCTTGGGACGCAGCTGTATTGTCCAGGCGGTAAATGATTCAGTTTTGCCATTAACATTGCTGTAACTTTGTTGGCGGTTATTAGATAAGACATCAAAGTCGTTGGATAAAGGCTTAAAGTCTGGTTCGCCGGTAAATACTTGGCCGTCATAACGTATTTCTAACCTAAGGGTCTCGTTACTATCCAACACGGAACGGTCAACTTTTGCTGTTAAGTCAGCCCAGCTTAGTGACGTTAATAGGGCTAAAATACCTAAACTCACAACTCGGATAGTTATTTTAAAATAGTTACTCATTTACCAGCGCTCTTCGTTAGTGGGCGGTCTTCGGTTCTGACTACGTTGCCGCGCTTGGTGGCGAAACTTAGCACGAAGGAGACCGCCAGGATCATCGGGGATGCGTCGAAGTATGCGTTCAATCGCTTCTTGTTCCTGTTTTTCTTCATCACTCAACTCTTCAACAGAAACCTCTTCTTTTTGTTCTTCCTCTGTTGCGGCTTCATTTTTGTCCTCAGGCTTATCTTGCTCAGGCTGGGCAGGATCTTCATTAGATTCGTTTTGTTGATCCTGATTTTGTTGTTCTTGGTCCTGATCTTTTTGTTCTTGACTCTGCTGGTCCTGATCTTGCTGTTCTTGGCTCTGTTGGTCCTGATCTTGTTGTTCCTGGCTCTGCTGGTCTTGATCTTGTTGTTCTTGGCTCTGCTGGTCCTGATCTTGTTGTTCTTGATTCTGTTGGTCCTGATCTTGTTGATCCTTCAGCTGCTCAACCAGATCTAGATTAAACCTGGCATCTTCCATTTTAGGCTCTTTGCTCAGAGCATTATTGTATGCCTCAATAGCTCCTTCGAGATCCCCTGCTTTTGCCAGTGCATTACCGTGATTGTAGTCTCCGATCGCGCTATCATCTTGGGAGAAATCTGCTATTGCTTGATCAAAGTCTCCGGCTTTGAAGGCAGCGCTGCCACGCCAGCGAGAATCTTCAAATAGATCTTTAGCGGCCTCATAGTCCTCCGCCTTCATCGCTTCTGAGGCTTGCTGATCGGGAGTTTGCCATAAGTCTTGCCATTCTAAAGCCTCAACTGGCTGAGCAATGAACAGCAGTGGGGCAATTAAAATTACCACGACTGACCCTTTCCTAAAGCTGAGTAGCAACACAGGCAGCAACAAGAGTACCAACCAGTAACCTTGATCATCCCATAGATCGAAAGAACGATCTGTTTCTCGTGTGCTATTTGTGAGCAGTGAGTCCATGCCAGCCAGAAGATTATCTATATCTCGATCATCGGCGCTTAGCGTTTGATAGGAACCACCATTGTTGGCAGCAATTTTTCTTAGGGTTCCTACGTTCAGTTTTGCGACGATAACATTGCCTGCCTTCTTGATAAAACCACCTGCAAAACTAGGAATCGGAGCACCATCAGTTGTGCCTACACCGAGTATAGAAAGCCTGTAGTTACCTTCACCTGAAATAATTGGCGCAATATTACTGAGTGCAGATTTATCAATACCATCAGTGACTAGCAGAATATCGGCTTGCTGGTAGCCGCCGTTCATAGCTAAGTCTATGGCGCTTGCCAAGCCTTCCTCCACATTACTGCCAGTTTCTGGCATTAGATTTGGTTCAAGTACGGGGACCATGCTCATGATGGTATTGCTATCCTCGGTCAGAGGAGACACGGTATGTGAATCTCCACCATAAACAATCAATCCAATCACACCCTCGGTTCTTCGAGTGAGGATATCGATCAGTTTGTAGCGGGCTCTGACTAAACGATTTGGCGAAATATCTTCTGCTAACATTGAAGGAGAAAGATCTAGAACTACCACCAACGCGGAGTCTTGCTTATGCACAGGTTGAGGTAACTGTTGCCAGGCTGGACCTGCAAGGCCCAGACAGCAAAATATCCAAGCTGAGATCATAAATGCCACAAGCCAGGGACCGCTTAAGGCGTGCTTTCCTCCTGAGCCTTGAAGTAGAAAAGGTAAAAGCTCTGGGTTGATAATAGTTTCCCAGTTGCCAGCATTGCGTTTTCGCCAAGTATAAAAACCAATGACAGCAACAACGGGAAGCAAGCCCAAGAACCACCATGGCCGTAAAAAATGAAAGGTATCAAAAATTTCGGTCAAACTCTCAATCATTACCGTAACCAACCTCGCCTTTGCGTTGACTGGCCGTAAAAACAATTAAGCTGAGGCAAAATGCTAGTCCCAGGGGCCAATGAAATAAACTAACGATAGGTCGAATGGTTTCGGCATCCTGTTCAATAGGCTCCAGTTGGTTCAGTTTCTCGTAAATTGATGCTAGCTCCTGAGGATCTCTTGCACGAAAGTATTCACCGCCAGTGGCCTGTGCAATTGTGGTTAATGTTTTTTCGTCTAGGTCTGCACTGGGATTTACCATTGTTCGACCAAATAGCCCACGCTGCTCCTGTCGTTCTGCGCCAATACCGATAGTGTATATTTTTACCTTAGCTCGACGTGCTAGATCAGCAGCTTCTTCGGGATTAAGAGCGCCTGTATTATTTGAGCCATCGGTCATTAAAATCAATACACGATGATCCTGTGGTCGATCTTGCAGTCGCTTTACAGATAACCCAATTGCATCTCCTATTGCTGTGCCGTTGCCAGCAAAGCCAATTTGAGCTTCTAGCAATAAGGATTCCATTGTTTCTCGATCAAATGTCAATGGTGTTTGTAAATAGGCTTTTTCGCCAAACAAAACGAGCCCTAAGCGGTCACCCGCACGTTTGATAACAAAATCTCCAACCACTGACTTAACCGCCATCAGACGATTAACGGTTTGGCCACGAATGACCATATCTTCTCGCTCCATACTTCCTGAGATATCAACAGCAATAAGAATATCGCGTCCCTCTGTAGGCAGTGCTACGGGCTCACCGATATAAACTGGACGAGCAATGGCCAGTAGAGCGCTTACCCAGCATAGACTGAGTAAAATTAACAAAAGTCTGTTGCGCCAGGTAGTCGCTTTTAAGGATACCTGCTCCACGCTGGCTGCCGCTGTAAGCATTGGAGCTCTGAGGGCTCTTATGCTGGTTTCAGCCGGTTTGCGACGCCAACGGTAGATGAAGGGTAGGGGTGCTAATGCCAATGCCCAGGGCCAAATAAGGCTTAACATGTTGATATTTCCTTCAACTTATCCTGAGTGTAGTGTTGTTTGATCCAGATCTCACTACTATTGATGATGGACTCAGTCAGTTCATTATGTTCTTGCCTGTCATCAGGCCTGCCATAAAGCAGGGCATTAAGATCAATAGGTAGATTCTGGAATACTGTATCTTTGCAACTGGCTTGCAAAAAATTTAAAAACGCTGCCAGATCACGACTACTAAAGTGTTGGTCTGGATAAGCACTATTGACGGCTTGTTTAAGTGTTTCCAGAATCATGACTAATCTTTGAGTTGAGGTCAGGTTTAGGTCATGTTTTATCTGTAATAACTGCGCCATCGCTTGTCGCCGATAGAGGTTATTATTATAGGATTTTAATAGCTGCCAAAGCGCCCAACTTAAGCCTCCAATGAATATAATGATTAAAACCCACCAACCCGGAGCAAGTGGCCACCAGGATATAGGATCTGGCAAATGAATGCCGCGAAGCTCGGCTAGAGGATCACCTTGCATGATCAGCTACCACGGCGACTGTTGCGCTTTTTGCCGTAAGCACGACGCAGTGTGCTCATGACTGTATCGTCAGTATTAAAAGGTAATAGGCCTGCAGAGAGTTTTTCGCTAAGTTTCCTTAAACGCAGACTTCGATCTTCAAAAGCTTGTTTGAAACGTTCACGCAATTTAGCGTTACTCGTGTCTAGCAGTGTATGTTGAGCGCCATCACTGACTGCATAGAGGGACGGAGGAGGAAGGTGATGTTCGATATTATCGAAAACATGGCATAAATTTAGATTGCCCTGGCGGGCCAATGCAAACAAATGCTGTTCGCAGGCGTCATTAAGGTCGTGAAAGTCGCTTACGATAAAGATAGTGCTACCGGGGGAAACAAAATGCCGAGCCTCGTCGAGTATTTCGGCCATGCTATAGCGGTCAGTGGGCGGTTGATCCTGCAGGTCTAGTAATTTGGTGCTGTAGTCTTTGAGCCCATGGATAAATTGTAGTACCGCATGATGGCTGCGACGGGGTTTAACATCCATTTGGTGTTGTTCTCCAAATATTATCCCTCCAGAACGATCATTAGCTGATAGTCCCGCCCAAGCAAGGGCAGCTGAAATCTCACATGCAACAACCGACTTTAGCCTTTTGCTTCCAAAAAACATGGGGCTACGTAAATCAGTAATAACCAAGATAGGCCTTTCTCGTTCTTCACTAAAAATTTTGGTATGTGGCGTTTGAGTACGTGCAGTGACACGCCAATCAATGCTTCTGACATCATCTCCAGGTTGATATATACGCACTTGATCAAAGTCCATTCCTCGTCCGCGAAAGCGCGATTTATGGCCTCCAGCCAGCATCTGACGTGCTTGAACCTTCGGGAAGCCAGTTAGATCTCGCGCTCCATAGCGCAGTCTAACCATATCTTTTAGATTAGCGGTGGCAGGATGTGGTTGATCTTGATTGATTAGGCTCATTAGCGTTAGTTCATTAGGCTGATGGCACTGTATCAAGTAGTTTGTCGATTACTTGGTTTGCTGTAATCCCGTTGGCTTCAGCTTCAAAACTTAATATTAGGCGATGTCTTAATACGTCATGGGCGACAGCTCTAATGTCATCGGGAGTCACAAAGTCGCGACCTTCCATCCAGGCTAGAGATCGGCTGCAACGATCAAGAGCAATTGTTGCCCGTGGACTAGCGCCGTAATCGAGCCATTGAGCCAAGTCCCCACCGTAGGATTCTGAGTTTCGTGTTGCCAAAATAAGTTGTACCAAATACTCTTCGACGGCCTCTGTCATATGAATTTGGTTAACAGCCTGCCGCGCTGCAAATAGTGTTTTTTGGGAAAGAGGCTCAATGCCAGTACCAGCGTCATTGAGCGCCTCTTGCCTTGATAGGGCAAGTATAGCCCGCTCAGTCTCTGGGGCAGGGTAGCCCACCAATATATGCATGAGAAAGCGATCCATTTGAGCCTCTGGCAGAGGATATGTACCTTCTTGCTCTATTGGATTCTGAGTCGCCATGACTAGAAACAAATCGGGCAGTGGGTAAGTGTTTTTGCCCACTGAGATTTGCCGCTCTGCCATAGCTTCTAAAAGAGCAGACTGTACTTTGGCCGGTGCTCGATTAATTTCATCAGCAAGTACCAAATTGTGAAACAGAGGGCCCGCTTGGAATTCGAAGGTCCCCTGTTGCGGCCTATAAATGTCGCTTCCAGTGATGTCCGCTGGAAGCAGATCGGGGGTGAACTGAACCCGATGAAAGTCGGCCTCTAACCCTTCGGAAAGAGTCTTTATGGCTTTTGTTTTCGCCAGACCAGGTGCTCCCTCTACAAGAAGATGACCGTCCGCAAGGAGTGCGATCATTAGTCGCTCGATTAAGTGCTCTTGACCGACGATTTTATTGGCTAGCCATTCTCTGAGTTGCGCGATATCTTGTTGCAAAAGTTACCTCTACTTTAGTGTCTGAGTTACCTGATGAGGGGGTCGAGTTTAATAGCTATGCAGTAAACACACAAACATTGTTCAAATACTGCTAAGAAAAGATTTTACCTGTAATTTATTTGTTAAAAATGCTTAATATTTTTGCACAGAGTCCAAGCAATTTGTTACCTTAGAAGCAGATATTTGATCGCTATTACATTACAGACTTCAAAAACGTAAAAAGGTTGCAAATTGTTCCCATGGAAGTGAAACAAGATGATCGGCGTCAGACATTAATTCAGTCTTTAAACAAGATTGCGGCAAAAAAGTTATCGAAAAAAAAGCAAAAGCAATTTAACGACTTTGCCGCTAATGCAATTCATTTCTATCCAGATGATGATTATTTAAAGCGCCCTGCAGAGGATATTTTTTGGAATATATGGGGCTTATATGGTTTTGCGGAGCCACCATTAGAAGCCTCAGGACCCAACTCTCAGGGTTCAGCTGCCAAAATTCGAGTATTTAATCCAACCGTAGAGCTCGATGGCTGGTCTAGTCACTACACTACTATTTACGTTGATCAGCGTGATATGCCATTTTTAGTTGATTCACTGCGCATGGCTCTGAATCGCTGGGGTTTAAACATATACACCTTGCAAAGCAATCCGGTTTGGGCGTTGCGTAATGATCTTGGAACGATTGAAGGTATTCATTCAGATTATGTAGAGAACGCTGACCGCGAAGCATTAATGATTATAGAGGTTGATTTACTATCTGATAGAGAAATTGAAGAGTTACAGCGTGAGCTAACATTAGTGCTGGATGACGTCTCTACGGTGGTAGACAGTTTCGATCCCATGCGCATGCGGCTGGAGCTATTAATAGCAGAGCTGAAAACTAATGCTCCTAAGGTAGAGCAGCTAGATGAGTCTTTGGCATTCTTGCAATGGATTTATGATGGGTACTTTGTATTTACTGGGTGTGCAGAGTTTGATTTAGAGGTAAAAAACGAGAGTGTTTATCTGCGCGAGAAGGCAGGTAGTGCTTACGGGTTACTTAAAAAATATCGCGGTGATTTACGCAAAGAGTCGGTAGAGGAACTTAGTGATGGTGTCAAAGGTCTCTACGAAGATGATCAAATACTAACGGTTACTAAATCTGCAAAACGCTCGAAGGTACACCGTAATGTGTATTCTGATTATATCGTGGTTAAACGCTTTAATAGTGACGGCGACCCCGTTGGAGAGATAAGGTTTTTGGGGCTCTACACGGCCCAATTCTATTCCTATAGTCCCAGGCGCATTCCTATACTCCGCGAGAAAGTTGGTTGGGTTATGGAAAATTCTGGATTTAATCCAGCAAGCCATGATGGCAAAGCCTTGTTGACTATATTGGACTCACACCCTCGCGATGAACTTTTACATGTGACTAGAGAAGTATTGGCAGCCACTGCTATTGGAGTCTGGCAGATCTATGAGCGTAGGGTAGTTAAAGTCTTTGTTCATACTGACCCGTTTAATAAGTTTGTTAGCTGTTTAGTGTATTTACCCCGCGAGTCTTTTAATACTAATACCAGAGACAAGATTGAGGAGAAAATTGGCCTGGAGCTGGGCGCGGTTGAGAGTGAGCTGACCACACATTTCATTCCTGATTCAGTACTGGTGAGAATTCGTTTAGTTTACAAGATTGAAAATAAAAAATACCTAGAGGTTGATGCTGAAACGCTACAAGCCGTGGTTGAAAAGATTACTAGAAGTTGGAGTGATGTATTCAGCGAACAGTCCATTAGCGCCTTTGGTGCAGCTGATGGTGCTGTTCTATCAAGACGCTTTCAGAATGCTTTCCCCAGTGCGTATCAAGAGATTTATGGACCTGATCATGCTCATCAGCATATTTCACTTTTTGATCGTCTTGATGGCAGCGATGATCTTGCTATTGATTTCTATCAAGATCAGCAAGAATTAGAGCAACATCTGCGGGTTACCCTATTTCACAGAAACGAACCTCTAGAACTCTCAGATATGGTACCAATGCTCGAAAATTTGGGTTTCAGAGTAGTCATGGAGCATCCCTATTCAATCGCCCCTGAGTCTGAAGGTGTCATCTGGATGCAAGACTTTGATTTAGAGTTTTCTTTGGATGTGAGCGTAGATGTTTCAGCAGTGCAAAACAGCTTCAAAGATGCCTTATTGCGAGTTTGGCGAGGTGATGCCGAGGATGACAGCTTCAATCGATTGGTAGTAGGGGCAAGACTCGACTGGCGAGCTGTCGCAATGCTCCGTTTGTATGCTCGTTACCTCAAGCAGTTAAGTGTTCCCTATAGTCAAGAATTTATCGCAGATACTCTTTCCAGACACTTGGACCTCACGCGTAATTTAGTTGCCTTATTTAAGAGTTACTTTGATCCACGTTACGCCTCTGAAGGAGAGTCAGAGAGAGCAGCTGGTTTGGTTTCTAAAATACAAATTGGTTTAGACTCAATTAGAAACATCAATGAAGATAAAGTTATTCGTGGCTATCTTGAACTGGTGCAGGCGACGTTGCGAACCAACTTTTTTCAAACCTTTGAAGATGGCACTTTTAAGTCCTATATTTCAGTTAAATTAGCAACCCAAAGAATTACTCTGGCACCTAAGCCACGGCCAGTTTTTGAAATATTTGTCTACTCTCCACGAGTTGAAGGCGTCCACTTACGGGGAGGAAAAGTAGCACGAGGTGGCTTGCGCTGGTCAGACAGAATTGAAGACTACCGTACTGAGGTACTTGGGTTAGTCAAAGCTCAACAAGTAAAAAATGCGGTGATTGTCCCTACAGGAGCCAAGGGCGGTTTTGTTGCTAAGCAAGCCAACCCGGCCGCGGGACGTGAAGCTTTTGTTCAAGAAGGTATTGCAAGTTACATGCTGTATGTACAGGCGCTGCTAGATATCAGTGACAATATGGTTGACGAACAGCTAGTGCCGCCACTTGAAGTTGTTCGTCGCGATGGAGATGACCCATATCTTGTAGTAGCAGCGGACAAAGGGACCGCGACGTTTTCTGATACAGCGAATGAAATTTCTGAAGCAAATAATTTCTGGCTGGGGGATGCATTTGCTTCCGGGGGTGGCAATGGTTACGACCATAAGGGCATGGGGATTACAGCCCGCGGCGCATGGGTTGCTGTGCAAAGACATTTTCATGAGATTGGAGTAGATATCCAGACTGAAGACTTCAGCGTGGTTGGTATTGGAGATATGGGTGGCGACGTGTTTGGTAATGGCATGCTTCTGTCTGAACACATTCAGTTAGTGGCAGCGTTTAATCATCTCCACATCTTTGTTGACCCCTCACCTGACGCTAGGGCAACATTCGTAGAAAGGCAGCGGCTTTTTGATACTCCAAGGACAACCTGGGAAGACTTTAACGAAGATCTAATGTCCGAGGGTAGTGCAGTTTATTCAAGGAATGCCAAGTCTCTCACGTTAACCCCCGAGATAAAAAATCGATTTGCTATTGATGCAGACGAGTTAACTCCAACAGAGCTTATTAACCATATTTTGAAGGCACCAGTTGACTTGATTTGGAATGGGGGTATTGGAACCTATATCAAGTCATCTTCGGAAAACAATTCAGAGGTTGGAGATCGAGCAAATGACGGACTGCGAGTCGATGGTCGGGAGTTACAATGCAAGGTAGTCGGTGAGGGTGGGAATTTAGGGATGACCCAGCGTGGGCGAGTGGAGTTTTGTTTACGTGGAGGGCTCTGTAATACTGACTTTATCGACAATGCTGCTGGGGTAGATTGTTCAGACCATGAGGTAAATATTAAGATACTGCTCAATAAACAGGTTGCGGCAGGGAATATAGATGTTCAGGAAAGAAATATACTATTGGAGTCGATGACTGAAGATGTAGCCTCTTTAGTTTTAGATAATAACCTGAGACAGACCAAATCTATTAGCTTGGCGATGGCGCGAAGTCAGCAGCATCATTCAGAGTACCAACGATATTTAAGTTGGCTTGAGCAAGAGGATCAACTTGATCGTGATTTAGAGTTTTTACCTTCCGACGAGCAGCTCACCGACAGAATCAATAGGCATCAACCCAGTTGGACTAGACCAGAACTATCTGTATTAATTTGTTACTCAAAAGTGCTTCTGAAAGAGGCGTTAGCTGGCTCAGATCTATTAAGTGATCCTTGGCTTGCGAGTGCGGTGACGAATTACTTCCCCAAGGCGCTTGTGTCTCAATTTGGTGAGGCAGTCGAAGCTCATTCCCTAGCCAATGAAATAGCTATTAACCAAGTTGTAAATGACTTGGTCAATCGTGTTGGATTTAGTTTTTTCTTCAGGCAGATGGAATCCACTGGATCGTCTGCGGAGGATGTTATCAGAGCATATACCGTGGTCATAGAAGTGCTCGGGCTTAAACGCCTCTGGCAGCAAATTGAAGAGCATAACCCGAGGTTACCAGCAGCGACAGAGTTAGAGTTATTACATATTTTAGTAAGATTAGCACGCCGGGCGACCCGTTGGTTTCTTCGCAATCATAGGCTGAGTCTAGATTGTGCATCCCTTATAGCTGACTATGGAAGCCCCACACAAACTCTGTTAGCAGAGCTCCCTCGGTTACAAAAAGATCAGTGGAAGACGCTTTGGAGTGATGAGAGAGACGAGCTAACCGATATGGGGGTAGAGCTTAAATTAGCTGAACAACTAGCAGCCAATGATAGTATGTTTATGAGCATGGGTGTTGTTCAGACAGCCCTGCAGCTCGAGACGCCGGTGCAAAAAGTCGCTGAGGTCTATTTTGATTTAGGAGAGTTTTTATCACTGGACTGGTTTATGGCTCAAATAGTTGATTTGCAGCCAGATAGTCGTTGGCAGGATCTCGCTCGAGAAACCTATGTTGATGATCTAGAGAGTCAGCGAAGAAGATTAACAGCTTGTTTGTGTAAAAGAGAGTCCAATGGCACCTCTGCGATGAATAAATGGCAAGCAGAACAAAAAGAGCTGATTCACCGCTGGAAACTTATGATAAAGGATCTACGCAAGGTACCCCAGTCTGACTTTGCAATGATTTCAGTTGCCCTGAGAGAACTTCTCAATTTGGTACAAGCATCCGTGGATAACTGAGTTGTCTTCAGCAACGATAAATGGTTTATCGTTGCTGTATTTGTTTTGAATTAACTGCTAATGGTTCAAAATCAGGTTGCCCGCTTTATGTTGGCAGGTGGCGGTGTTATAGCCAGACCAGCCATCCTCTCTACCTTCACGCCAACCCCTACACCACTGGTAGGCCATTGTTGTGTTTTCTTGATAGGGACAAAGGGATAGAGAACGACCTTGAATTGCTGATTGATAACCTTTTACATACGAACGATGCTCCAGGTCTCGTTTGTGTTTCTTCATAGACAACTCCTGTTCTACTTAGATCAAAGGTAATATAGGGTTGTGTTAAAGCTATTCTACAGCGTAATTTTTCGACTTGACTGCGTACCAATGTTTATTTCTAAACAAAATAGTTTAAACACCTATATCATACGCGCTTTCTTAGGAACGCGTAATTTTAGACTAATGTTTGTCAGATTCGTTCAGACGTTTTTGGTATATGCAAATCTAAGGTTATAGCTTGAAGTAATGAAAAGGGTAATGAAGTGACGCAGGTATCTTTAAAAAACGATTGGTTAGCCACCTGTCCTAAAGGACTAGAATTATTGTTATCTGAAGAGCTCATTGCTATGGGAGCTGAAGGGGTAAAAGAAACCGTGGCTGCGGTTTATTTTAATGGCTCTTTGGAGCTTGCTTACAGAGCTTGCCTATGGTCGCGCCTTGCTAATCGAATTTTAATGCCCTTGCACAGTTTTATGCTCAAGGAGTCGGATGATTTGTATCGAGAGTGCAATGACATTCCATGGGAACAGCATTTTTCGTCGGTTCAAAGTATCGCGATAGATTTTATAGGCACCTCACGCTTAGTTGACAACACGATGTACGGATCACAACGAGTTAAAGACGCGATTGTTGATCGTATTCGCCGTATTGAAGGTGAACGCCCAAGTGTAGATACCAAGAATCCGGACATTCGCATTCAAGTTAGGCAGCACAAGGGCCGCGTTTCAGTTTCTCTGGATATATCGGGAGAAAGTCTTCATCGTAGGGGATATCGTACTGGTCAGGGTAGTGCACCGATCAAGGAAAATTTGGCAGTTGCTTTATTGCTAAGGGCCGGTTGGCCAGCAATGGCTGCAGAGGGTGGGGCTCTGTTAGATCCTATGTGCGGAAGTGGTACATTGCTTATTGAAGGGGCGATGATGGCTGCGGATATAGCGCCGGGAATGCTTCGCGAGCGCTATGGTTTTGACAGCTGGCTACAACATGACGCCGAACTTTGGCAGGCTTTAATTGATGAGTCCCATCAGCGTAAAGCAATTGGCCTTGAAGAGTTGGAGTTAGATATTCGTGGGTATGATGCCAATCCGCGTGTACTTGAGTACACGACTAAAAATATTGAAAATGCTGGGCTTGATGATCACATTCGTTTAGCGCACAAGCCTATAGATCAGTTTGGGAAGCCCACAGCAGAAAGAGGGCTGTTATTGACTAATCCGCCCTATGGTGCCCGTTTAGGTGAGATGGAGGAGTTAATTCCGCTATACCAAAAATTGGGCGCCGTTTTACAGAAAAACTTTCATGGCTGGAGGGCAGCTGTGTTTACTGGGAACGTCGATCTAGGACGTGAAACAGATCTCTCTCCGACAAAGCAATACAGTCTATTCAATGGAACCATTCCCTGTAAATTATTGGTTTTTGAAGATATGACATCCAAGTCAGCGCAAATTGCCGCTAGGCTAAGTACTCCAGCACCGGCTCAAGCGCTGACGTCAGGCGCTAAGATGGTACTCAATCGACTAAAAAAGAACAGACGAAAACTAGAGAGTTGGTACAAAAAATCTGATGTGAGTTGTTATCGGCTTTATGATGCGGATATTCCAGAGTACGCCGTCGCGATAGACGTCTATGACCACTCGATTTATGTGCAGGAATATGTAGCCCCTAGCACAATATCAGAGAAAGTAGCTAGAGAACGCTTTGGAGAAATCAAACAGGCCGTCAAAGAGTTTTCTGCAAATTTCACTGGCAAGATTTACTATAAAGAAAGGCGGCGCCAAAAAGGCGACAGTCAATATGAGAAACTTAGCGAGGGGTCAAGTGATACCTTTACAGTGTCAGAGGGCAAGGCTATTTTTGAAATCAATTTGTCGGATTATCTTGATACAGGATTGTTTCTAGATCATCGGCCTGTGAGGTCGATGATAGGTGAGATGGTAAAGGGGAAAAGGTTTCTTAATTTATTTTGCTATACCGCTGCAGCTTCTGTGCAGGCAGCCCTTGCTGGAGCCGCCAGCTCTTTGAGTATTGATATGTCAAATACCTACTTGGATTGGGCGCAACGTAATTATGATTTAAATAGTTTGCGATCTAGCAAACACAAGTTGCTTCGAGCTGACTGTATGAAATGGTTGGAGTCTGAACAAGAGCAGTACGATATAATTTTTCTTGATCCACCGACCTTTTCTAATTCCAAGAAAATGGATTCTGTCCTCGATATCCAGAGAGACCACGGTGATTTGATTCGATCCTCAATGGCTAAACTGGCACCGGGTGGTACTTTAATTTTTTCAAATAATTTCCGTAAATTTAAGATGGATGAGTTAACGTTACGCCAATTTAATTGTCAGAATATTACACCACAAACGCTGGATATGGACTTTGAGCGAAATCCTCGTATTCATAATGTTTGGTTAATCACCCGCAACCAGCAATTTGGA
>ERZ1047472.1679-NODE-1679-length-16885-cov-9.529947_pt1 | contig 16885 bp, 18 predicted proteins | sample MGYA00383095_ERZ1047472 | MGnify/ENA primary metagenome ERZ1047472 (study PRJEB29581, sample SAMEA5548365) | metagenome | biome: marine; feature: coastal; material: water | depth 1 m | study: Short-term variability in the microbial, nano- and picoplankton... | reverse complement strand
TCGTTATTATAGTATACAGCACCAATAGGTAGTTATGAATCAAAAAGAGTTTCTGGATATAGTACTCCCTATTAAAGATAATTTATATAGACTTGCTAGGCGTTTTTTGACATCTAGTGATGAAGCAGAAGATGCGGTGCAAGAAGTTTTTTTGAAATTATGGAAAAATAAAGAAGCTATAAAAAAATATAGATCGCCAGAGGCCTTTGCCTATACCATGACCAAAAATTACTGTCTTGATAGATTAAAGTCTAAACAAGCATCTAATTTAAAAATTGTTCATACTAATTTTGAAAACAAAACAGATTTAGAAAAGCACATAGAAGCAAAGGATGGTGTGTCATTGCTTTTTAAATTAATGGAAACCTTACCTGAGCAACAAAAAACGATACTGCACCTTCGTGATGTAGAGCAGTTAGCGTTTTCTGAAATTGCTAAAATTACAAACACAAGCCAGGCTAATGTTCGTGTTGCACTTTCTAGAGCAAGAAAAAAAATAAAAGATTTATTATTAAAACAATACAATCATGGAGTACAGTAAAATTAAAGATTTACTAGATTTGTATTTTAAGGGTAAAACTACATTAGGGCAAGAGAAATCACTACGCATCTATTTTACAAGCGATGGGATTGATGAGCGTCTGAAACCTTATGCAGCTTTATTTGAAGCCTATGATAAGGCAGCACAAGATGTATTTGAGGGTTCTTTATTAATGCCTGAAAAAACCAGATTAAATCAAAGGTGGTGGTTAAAGATAGCTGCTTTAATGATTTCAATTATTGGTGTAGCAGGTTTTATGTATTCATCTAACAATAAAGCCATCCAAGAAAGAGAAGCTTTAGCTGCTTTAAAACAGAGTAAAGATGCCATGTATTTAATGGCAAACCAATTTAATAAAGCAACGAAAACCCTGTCCTTAGTAGCTCAATTTCAAGTACACAAAAACAAATATTTAAAATAATTATACCAACTATACTATGAAAAAAATAGCCTTATTATTCGCCATTATTAGTATTCCTTTTGCAGTGTCTGCTCAAGGAAATTTTGATTCTTTTGAGAATGAAAAAGATGTTACCTCTGTAGTGGTAACAAAGAACATGTTCAAGCTACTAAGTAAGATGGATTTAAACTCTCAGGATCCTGAGGTCGAAGATTATTTACAAATGGTAGATAACCTTGAAACCATTAAAATTTTCACAACAGATAACCCAGAAGTTGCTGCGCGTATGTCTAAAAAGGTTACTAGTTATGTTGCCTCAAATAAAGAGCTGTCTGAGTTAATGCGAGTAAAAGATGATGGTAAAAACATACGATTTTATTCTAAACAAGGTGCTACAGAAAATCTTGTGAGTGAGCTGTTAATGCATCTAGATGGAGATGTAGATGGTAAGTCCATGACGGTACTTATGAGTATAACTGGAGCCATAGATTTAAAACAAATTGGCAAACTTACACAAGAGCTTAAGGTTCCTGGTAGTGATCAATTAAAAAACATTAACAAGCAAAATTAATATCCCTAAATTAATACATCATGATGACCATCACCAAATATATTATAACAATCACCCTAGGGCTACTCACCTTACTTAGTTGTGATACTAGCAAGTCTTTACAGTCTTATATTGTAGAAAAACAAGAAGACAATAGGTTTTTAAAGATAGATTTGCCCACTAGTCTGCTCAGCGAGATTGATTCTCTTTCAAAAGATCAAAAACAGGTTTTAGCATCTATCAGAAAAATCAATATTGTAGCCTACCCAAAAAAGGAAGGTACTGAGCAAGATTATGAGAATGAAACAGCAAGATTGTCACTTATATTTAATCAAGAAAAATACCAGAAACTTGCTAGTTTTAAATCAAAAAATCAAAAAGTATCACTGATGTATCTAGGGTCTGTAAAGGCAATAGACGAAGTTATTGTTTACGCCCTTGATAACCAAACAGGATTGGCTGTTTTTAGACTCCTTGGTAACGATATGAAACCAAGTGATGTTCTAAAGTTATCGGAAATGTTAGAGAGTGGAAACCTTGATTTATCAAACCTAACAGGCTTGCAAGATGTGTTTTACCCCAATATTGAGATAAAAAGTATCTAATTTATATTCCGGTATAATTCTCTGGAGTAATGGCTCGCATTTCTGTTTTTATATCTAGCGAAACTTCAAGTGTATCTATAAAATCTGCAATAGATTTTTTACTTATTGCCTCATTGGTTCTAGTTAAGCCTTTAAGGGCCTCATAAGGGTTTGGATATGCTTCTCTTCTTAAGATGGTTTGTAATGCCTCTGCAACTACCGCCCAATTGTTCTCAAGATCTGCTTTAAATTTTGACTCATTAAGCAATAACTTATCAAGTCCTTTAAGGGTAGATTGAAAAGCTATAAGGGTATGGCCTATAGGAACTCCTATATTTCTAAGCACGGTGCTGTCGGTAAGATCACGCTGTAATCTACTAATGGGTAACTTTGCAGATAGATGCTCAAACACAGCATTTGCAATACCAAGGTTACCCTCGCTATTTTCAAAATCGATAGGGTTTACTTTGTGTGGCATTGCACTTGATCCGATTTCACCTTTTTTAATTTTTTGTTTAAAATAATCCATAGATACATAGCTCCAGATATCTCTATCTAAATCTAGAATAATGGTGTTTATGCGTTTTAAACAATCAAACAAACCAGCCATGTGGTCATAGTGTTCAATTTGAGTAGTAGGGAAGGAGTGGTGGAGTCCAAGTCTCTGTTGTACAAACTCTTGTCCAAAGGCTTTCCAGTTTATAGTAGGATACGCTACTAGATGGGCATTAAAATTACCGGTAGCGCCTCCAAATTTTGCAGCATGTTTACAGTTTTTTAATACTTCAAGTTGTTGTTCTAGACGTACAACATAAACCTGTATTTCTTTACCTAATCTAGTTGGAGATGCTGGTTGGCCATGTGTTCTTGCAAGCATTGGTATATCTTTCCATTCTACAGAAAGTGCTTTTAATTTTTCATGTACCTGAGAAAAAATAGGCAGGTAAGAAGCATGTATTGCCTCTTTTAGAGATAATGGAATGGCAGTGTTATTTATATCCTGTGAGGTAAGACCAAAGTGAATAAACTCTTTGTATTTCTGTAATCCAAGAACTTCAAATTTTTCTTTGATAAAATATTCTACCGCCTTAACATCATGGTTTGTTACTTTTTCTGTGTCCTTGATATGTTGCGCATCTGCTGTTGAAAACGTAGTATACAGACTACGTAATTCATCAAAAAGACGTGTATCAAAATCTGCTAGTTGTGGCAATGGAAGCTTCACCAAGGCAATAAAATATTCAATTTCTACTTTTACGCGATATTTTATTAATGCTTCTTCAGAAAAAAAAGGAATAAGAGATGCTGTTTTTGATGCATATCTACCATCAATAGGTGAAATTGCTTGTAGTGCTTGGCTTGCCATATCGTATAGAATTTTAAGCCTTCAAAGATACGTTTTTAGCAACTAATAGTTGTGTTTTATATCAATATTATCAAAGCTGGAGTAACAATAAATAATGAACTTAAACTTAGCGACTTTTATTTTATATTTACAAAAACAAGCCACTATTATTTTGGATTTAGATTTATTAGAACATTTACAAAGCTTCCTTACAGATAGAAGAAAAGAAACCTTTGAGAGGGTGTTGTCAAAAAGAACACGTCACTTTACTGTTGTTACAGAAGATGTATACCAGCTTCATAATACCAGTGCTGTAATGCGAAGTTGCGATGTGTTTGGGGTTCAGGATTTAAGTATTGTGGAGCAAGCAAACGCTAAAAGCATTGATAAAGAGATTGCAATGGGAGCTCAAAAATGGGTAAATCTTCACAGATATAATACTATTGATACCTGCATCGATAATTTAAAAAAGCAAGGATACCAAATAGTTGCTACCTCGCCACACAACCAAAGTGTAGCTTTGCATGATTTTGATGTGACTAAAAAAAGTGCTTTTTTCTTCGGAACAGAACGTGATGGTTTAAGTAAAACAGTACTTGACACCGCAGATGTTAGCTTAAAAATACCTATGTATGGTTTTACAGAAAGTTTAAATATATCTGTATCTGCTGCTATAATATTACAACATGTTGTCACAAAACTAAAACAAAGTGATGTGGATTGGAGTCTTACCCAGGATGAGAAAAATATTCTCAGAATACTTTGGGCCAAAAAGACCATCCGCAGCGTAGATGATATCATAGCCCGTTTCTATTTGCAAAATCCAAAAAAAACATGAAATTAGTATTTGCTACACACAACCTAAATAAGTTTAAAGAAGTACAATCATTGCTTCCCTCAACTATAGAACTTGTTAGCCTTACAGATATAGGTTGTCATGATGATATACCAGAGACCGCAGCTACTATTGAGGGTAATGCTCTTTTAAAAGTTAAGTATGTCAAAGACAACTACGGCCTGGACTGTTTTGCGGATGACACAGGTCTTGAGGTTAGCTCTTTAAACAATGCTCCAGGGGTTTATAGTGCTCGTTATGCGGGCACAGATGCAAATGCCCAAAGTAATATGAATAAACTGCTGGATAATATGCGTGATATGCAAGACCGCGCTGCATGTTTTAAAACTGTTATTGCCCTTAGTTATAAAGGTAAACAGTTTCTATTTGAAGGTATTTGTAAAGGGATTATTATTACTCAACAAAGAGGAGTAAAAGGTTTTGGCTATGACCCTATATTTTTGCCCGATGGTAAAAAACAAACTTTTGCTGAAATGTCACTTCAAGAAAAAAGCACCATAGGGCACCGAGGTAAGGCAATGCAAAAATTAATCACACATTTCTTATAGTTTAAACGCTAGTATTTTATAGTAAATCAATTATAGTTTGCAATCCATTAAATAATAGTACTTTTGCACTTTGAAAAAATCCTCAGGGTGAGGTAGTGCAAAATGGAGTCGTAGGTATTATGTGTCGATAGCTTCTCAGCGCACACGCATAATTATACTATATATTACTATGACAGCATTTAAGGCCTTAGGCTTAGACGAGCAATTACTTCAAGCAATTACAGATATGGGTTTTCAGACCCCTTCTGAAGTACAAGAACAAGCAATCCCAATTTTACTTGAGAAAGACGCAGATTTAGTCGCTTTAGCACAAACTGGTACCGGTAAAACGGCAGCATTTGGATTTCCAATGCTACAAAAAATTAACATCGAGAGCCGCACCACACAAGGGTTGATACTCTCTCCCACACGTGAGTTGTGTTTACAAATAACCAACGAGATGATTAACTACGGTAAGCACAAAAAGGGCTTAAACGTAGTGGCAATTTACGGTGGAGCAAGCATTCAAGATCAAGCAAGAAACATCAAAAAAGGGGCGCAAGTAATTGTAGCTACCCCTGGAAGGATGAAAGACATGATTAGTAGAAGAATGATTGATATTTCTAAAATTGAGTACTGTGTACTTGATGAGGCAGATGAAATGTTAAACATGGGCTTCTATGAAGATATTACAGAGATATTATCCTACTCTCCAGATGAGAAAAGTACCTGGCTATTTAGTGCAACAATGCCAAGAGAGGTATCTTCTATAGCTAAAAAATTCATGCATGACCCACAAGAAATTACAGTTGGGTCTAAAAATGTTGGTTCTAGTAATGTATCACATGAGTACTACTTAGTAAATACTAGAGATAGGTATCAAGCTTTAAAACGTCTTGCAGATGCAAATCCAGATATTTTTTCTGTAGTATTTTGTAGAACAAAAAGAGACACACAAAAAGTAGCCGAGCAACTTATTGCTGATGGATACAATGCAGGAGCAATACATGGTGATTTGAGTCAAAATCAACGTGACATTGTAATGAAGCAGTTCAGAAATCGTCAAATACAAATGCTAGTAGCTACAGATGTTGCAGCAAGAGGTATTGATGTAGACAACATTACACACGTAATTAATTATCAGTTACCAGATGAGATAGAAACCTATACCCATAGAAGTGGTAGAACGGGTCGTGCTGGTAACTTAGGTATTTCTATAGTTATTGTGTCTAAGAGCGAGGTTCGCAAAATAAAAAGCATAGAGAAGAAGATTCAAAAAACTTTTGAGAAAAAAGACATTCCATCTGGGATGGCTATTTGTGAAAAGCAGTTAATGCATCTTGCCAACAATATCAAGAAAACAGAAATTAACCATGATATAGACACATATTTGCCACAAATAAATGAGGCTCTAGAAGATTTTAGTAAAGAAGAACTAATTAAAAAGTTTTTCTCTGTAGAGTTCACTCGTTTTTATAATTACTATAATAAAGCCAAAGACATCAATGCAAAAGCAGGTGTACAGCGCGAGTATAGTGATGACACTGGAAGTGTTCGTTATTTCTTAAATATTGGTAATAAAGACGATTTTGACTGGATGAGTTTAAAAGATTTCTTAAAAGATATCTTAGGACTTGGACAAGATGATGTTTATAAAGTGGATGTAAAAGACAGCTTTTCTTTTTTCAATACAGATGAGCAGCACAAAGATTTAGTACTACAAGCCTTTGAAGATTTTAAATTAGAAGGTAGAAATGTAAATGTAGAAATCTCTGAAAATTCTGGTGGTCGTGGCGCTAGAGGTCGTGGCAAAAGAAGTTTTGGGTCAGGAGATAGATCTCGCGGTAGAAGTGGCGGTGGTGGCTCTCGTGGCAAAAGCAGTGGTAGAAGTAGTGGAGGTTTTAGAAGCGGCGGCTCAAGTGGCGGCGGTGGCTATAAAGGAAAAAGAAGAGATGATAGTGGAGGCGGCTACGGAGATAGAAGCAGAAGAAGAGATGATAGCACCGGTGACTCTGGAGCTAGCAGAAGCAGAAGCAGAAGCAGCGAACGCACAAGTGATTTTGGTGATGCTGGTAATAAGTCTAAATTTAGCGGCAAACGTCGTGGAAAATCTAAGCCAGATACAGGTGGTACAGGTGGTAGAAGAAGAAGAAAGGATTAATTTTTTTTAAATAGTTATATCTTACAAGAGGTTTGTTGGTCTAGTACTGGCAAACCTTTTTTTATTACTTTTTATATACAAACATGATATGTTTTTTTCTCGCCTTGAAATTTTGGCATAATTTTACCGTCTATAATCTGTACATTTGTAAATGTACTATATGAAACAACTACTTACCCTCTTTTTATTCTCTTTACTTGTAACATCCTCATATGCTCAGGAGGTAGTTTCTATTCGTGGAACTGTAGAGAATGCCTCTGATGACAGTGTTCTTGAAAACGTTAATATTGTTAATTTAAATCAAGTTTGGGGAGCAACCACAGACAAAAAAGGAGCCTTTGAGATTAGAGCTGTAGTTAATGACACGCTCTTTTTTTCTTATCTAGGTTTTAAATCCATAAGAGTTCGTGTTACCAATGACTGGCTTTCTTATGGCATTGTAAAAATTAAGATGACAGAAATTGGTATTGCCTTGGAAGAGGTAATTGTTAAGCCCGTTACCTTAACAGGATATATTGAGGTAGATGCCCGCACCATTCCTATATATGATAATTACCGTTATCGCATTGAAGGTATTGGGGGTAGTGGTTATGAAGGGGGAGACAAACAACCAAGCGCGTTAAATAAGGTGTTGAGTTCTGTGTTTAATCCTGCAGATTTTCTATATAATGTGTTTGGTAAAAGGCCTAGGCAGATGAAGAAACTCCGTAAAATGAAAGAGAATGATGCCATAAGAAATCTTTTAGCAAGTAAGTTTGATAGAGAAACATTAATGGCTGTACTGCAATTAGAGCGTCTAGATATTGACGAAATATTAAATAACTGCACCTATTCTAGTGATTTTATTACAGCAGCAAGCGATCTTCAAATACTAGATGCCATTAGCGAATGCTATGAAGAATACCGTGTATTAAACAGAGGTAAATAATTACCATACTTTGTTTTAGTATCTTTAGGCTAAACAAGACACAATACAATATCTATTTAATTTTACATGGAAGATTTAGTAGCCAATCAACGCCTTTTTTTTAATTCGCATGCAACCAAAGATATTCGCTATAGAATACAGCAGTTAACGTGTTTAGAAAACGTGTTGAACAAAAACATTGAACTACTTGACAAGGCTATTTATGATGACTTTAAAAAAAGTAGCTTTGAGAATTACTTGACAGAAATTGGTCTTGTTTTACATGATATCAAACAAGCAAAAAAAAAGCTAGCGCGCTGGTCTTCAAGACAAAAAGTAAAAACAAACTTTGGTAATTTTCCAGCAACAAGTTACATTATACCTGAGCCACTAGGAGTATCCCTTATTATTAGCTCCTGGAACTATCCCTACCAACTTTCTTTGGCGCCTATTGTAGCTGCTATTGCAGCAGGAAATACAATTATAGTAAAACCCAGTGAAATTTCTCCTCAGACTTCTAATGTGATGGCTAGCATTTTAAATGAAGCTTTTGATCCTAATTTTTTAAAAGTAATACAAGGAGGAGTTCAGCAAACTACAGAGCTGTTAAAACAAAAATTTGATAAGATTTTCTTTACTGGAAGTACTACGGTGGGTAAAATTGTTTACAAAGCTGCTGCAGCGCATTTAACTCCAGTTACTTTAGAACTTGGAGGGAAGAGCCCTGTTTTTATTACCAAAGATGCCAATATAAAAATGGCGGCAAAAAGAATTGTTTGGGGCAAATTCTTAAATGCGGGTCAAACTTGTATTGCTCCAGATTATGTGTACATAGATGCGCAAGTATCTGATGCTTTTTTAAATGCCGCCAAAATCGAAATTGAAAAAGCAGGGTATAGCTTTAAAAACAATAACTATGTTCAAATCATTAATGACCGCAATTTTGATAGACTAACGGATATGTTAGATATCACAAAGATATATCATGGAGGTGACTCAAATAGAGCGCAGCGTTATATAGCTCCCACCATACTTCAGGATGTTTGTCTTGATGACCCTATCATGCAGCAAGAAATTTTTGGCCCTATCTTACCAGTGCTTACTTTCACAGATCTTGACACAGCTGTTAGAAATGTGCAACTTTTGCCAAAACCACTTTCTTGTTATGTATTTACTAGTAGTAACCAGGTTAAAAAGAAAATCATAAAAGAAATTTCATTTGGAGGAGGTGCAATTAATGACACAATAATGCATATCTCAAACCCGAATCTTCCTTTTGGAGGGGTTGGAAGCAGTGGTTTTGGTAGATACCATGGTAAGGCAGGTTTTGATGCTTTTAGTAATTTTAAAAGCATACTAGATAAGCCTACTTGGTATGAATCTTCTTTAAAATATGCCCCATACACTCAAAAAAAGCTAGCTATTATTAAAAAACTATTAAAAAATCAATAATGCTACAATCTTTTGTTCATTATGGATTACACTTTTTAGTACCTACTGCTATTGCTTTTATTTTTTACAGGCAAAAATGGATTAAAACCGCATTGATTCTTTTAGCTACTATGGCGGTAGATCTAGATCATTTACTATCACAACCTGTATTTGATGCCACTAGGTGTAGTATTGGGTATCACCTGTTGCACCAGCCGTTGGCGATTATTTGTTATGCAATATTATTTCTATTTCCTAGGGCTAGAGTAATATCTATAGGTCTTTTGTTACACATGCTCGCAGACAAAATAGACTGCCTTTGGATGGACACTTACATTTAATTACTATTTTTATTTATGATGATAAGGTTCGTTTTTTAATATAGTATATCCTCTATAGAGTTGTTCCATGAAAAATGGGCGAACCATTTGGTGTGAAAAAGTCATAGAAGATAAAGAAATCTTAGAGTTTGCTCTTTGATATATAGCATCACTAAAACCATAGGGGCCGCCTATAACAAACACTAAATTTTTAAGGCCACTGTTCATCTTCTTTTGTAAAAACGCTGCAAATCCCTCTGAAGTAAACGTTTTACCTTTTTCATCTAGTATACAGACAAAATCACTGGTGTGTATTTTTTTAAGCAGCGCTTCTGCTTCCGTTGTTTTTTGTTGTGATTCACTAAGGTTCTTTACATTTTTAATGTCTGGAATCACCTTGAGAGTGAAGTTTATATAGTGTTTCAGCCTTTGTGTATATAGCTGTGAAAGGGCTTCAACATGAGCACTGTCTGTTTTTCCTATAATGTATAGCGTGATTTTCATAAATACTTTTTTCTAGGTGTTACGTCGCTTTATCTTTTCTTTATAGAAAGCTTTACTAGCAATGTATATCACTTTATGCACCTCACAATAGGTAATGGTTTTATCTTTACTGGTAAGTGAAATTATTTTTGTGATGGTTATTTCATTCTCTGTAGCAATCCTTTGTTTTATGTTTTGAATTACACCTTCAGTAAATATAAATGTTGCATATATATTTTCTTTAGCGGGTCTTTTAAAAAATATTTCTGAAGATTTATCCCAAACTACATAATCGTCTCCCAAAATAGTCATGAGTTGCGTCATTGCAATTGGGTCTGTAGCAGAAAACATACTCCCACCAAAAATAGAGTTTACATAATTTTTGTTCTTATAACTTATAGGTAGTTTAATGGCCACACAAAGCATATCTTTAGAAATAGAAAGAATCTTAGCGGTGCTTCTTCTATACATTGGAGATAAATTAAACCCATATTTAAACGCATTACTTCTTCCAAATAGAGTGGTGCCAAGGGCAATAGATTTTTTATAGACAGACATAAATGTAGGAGAATTAGCGGTTTTAACTTAAAACCAATCTAGTTTTTACAAAAATACAAAGATTAGGATGGTATTATAAAATCATTTTTATGATTTGCTAGTTATCTTGGGTTTTAAAAAAAAAGCAAGAGTAGGTGTGTAATGCTTGCTATTTTTTAACTTAGCAGAAAAATGTTAGTACATGATTACAAGTAAACAATTTAATAAAGAGATTGATCTTATTATCGCCAATGCAATTCGTGAAGATGTGGGACAGGGAGATCACTCTTCTTTGGCCTGTATTTCTCAAAAAGCTGCAGGAAGCGCACATTTACTTGTTAAAGACCATGGCATTATTGCTGGAGTGGCATTTGCCAAACAGGTATTTGAATTTGTAGATCCTTCTCTAGTGGTTGATGTAAAAATTAAAGACGGAAGCCAAGTAAAGCATGGTGATGTTTGTTTTATTGTATCTGGAAACTCCCAATCTATTTTAAAGGCAGAGAGACTCGTGCTTAATGCCATGCAGCGTATGAGCGCTATAGCAACCAAAACGGGAGCGTTTGTAAAACTCTTGGAGGGATTTAGCACAAAAATTCTAGACACAAGAAAAACAACACCAGGAATAAGAGCTTTAGAGAAATGGGCTGTTACCATTGGAGGTGGAGAAAATCATAGATTTGGATTGTATGACATGATTATGTTAAAAGACAATCATATCGATTTTTGTGGAGGAGTTGTTACCGCTATAGAAACCACAAAACAATATTTAAAAAACAACAACCTAGATTTAAAAATCATTGTTGAGGCAAGAGATTTTGATGAAATTGAGCAAATTTTATCAACTACGGGTGTCTACAGAATTTTGATAGATAACTTTAACTTTGAAGACACCAAAAAAGCCGTTGCTTTAATTGGTGATCGCTGCTTAACAGAATCTAGTGGAGGCATTACCTTAGAGACCATTGCAGCCTACGCTGCATGTGGTGTAGATTACATCTCTAGTGGCGCCTTGACACATTCTGTGCATAATATGGATTTAAGTTTAAAAGCAATATAATGCAAGAAGAGCAACTTGATATAAATACTACCCTAGAAGATACCTTACTTAAAATCCCTGTAGTAAAACAAATACTGTGGCTTACAAAACAAATTAAGCTACCTGGCATGGGAGGGTTAACCTTTTATGATTTTATTAAATTATATCTTCAAGGTATTGTGCAAGGAACGTTCTCTCCAAGAGCTAGCTCTATTGCTTATAGTTTTTTTGTAGCGATATTTCCTTTTTTACTCTTTATATTAAATCTTATACCCTATGTTCCTATAGAAGGTTTTCAGTCTAGGTTTTTAATATTTATAGAAGGTTTTCTTCCTCCTCAAACTGCAACACTTTTTATTCCTGTAATTTCAGATATTGCAATAAACCCAAGAGGTGGCTTGTTATCTTTTGTGTTTTTATTATCTATATTTTTGGCAGCAAATGGTGTAAATGCTATTTTTAGCGCCTTTGAGTATTCATACCATGTAAAAATTAACAGAGGTTTTTTTAAACAATATGCAGTTGCATTAGGAGTTTCTGTATTGTTTGCCATGGCGTTAATAGTGACAGTAGTTATTATATTATATGGTGAGTATGGGATTCGAGATCTTCAAGGAAGAGCCTTTATAAGTGAAGACGTATTTTGGTTATCTGCTTTGCAACTTACCGTATTTATGGTATTATTGTACAGCACTATTTCAACCTTGTACTATTTTGGAACCAAAGAAGGCAAAATATCTAAGTTTTTCTCCTTAGGTGCCTTAGTTACTACATTGTTATTTTTGGCTACCACCTACTTTTTTGGTATTTATATCAATAATTTTTCAACTTATAACGAGTTATATGGTTCTCTTGGGGCTCTTTTAATAATGTTGTTATATATTTGGATAAATAGTAATTTATTACTTTTAGGCTTTGAGCTTAATATTACATTACAGCGTTTACGCAATAAACAAAATGAATTAAATTAATTTTAAACAAACAAAAATGAAAAAGTTTATTCTACTTACAATTTCAGTATTAACCCTTAACATGGCTACAGCACAAACTCAAGTTGGTGAAGTAACACTTCCTAACTCTTTAGAATTCAATAACGAAACCTTAGTTCTCAACGGGGCTGGTATTCGTACCAAATTGTTTTTAAAGTTATACTCTGCAGGGCTATACCTGCCAAGTAAAACCAAAGACGCAGCTGCCATTATAGGTGCAGATCAAAACCAAGCCATACAGCTTGTAATTACCTCTAGTTTTGTATCTAGTGAAGCTATGAGTGAAGCGGTAGAAGATGGTTTTGAAGCATCAACTAGAGGAAATACTGATCCTATTGCATCAGAAATCAAATCATTTACCGGATTTTTCAGTGAAGAAATTGTTGAAGGAGACACCTATAACATCACTTACCAAACAGGTGTAGGAGTTGTATGTTATAAAAACAATAAGGAGCTTGGATCTATCAAAGGTATGGATTTCAAAAAAGCATTATTTGGTATCTGGTTAGGTAAAAGCCCAGCAGATTCTAACCTTAAAAGTGGTATGTTAGGGAAATAATTTTCTTTTTCATTTCAAATTTTAAATAAAAAATCCAGTTTGCGCTATTGTTAAATAGGTATTCTGGATTTTTGTTGTAAAAAGAAGTTGCAGCTATCTTTGCAACTAATAACTTGTGTATAAAATCAATAAAAAGCTGCTTGAATAGATAAGCAGCTTTTTTATTTTTACTACTCAATAAACAACCACAGGCTACATTGTTTTATATAGATGTAATATTACCCATACCCCTAAAGCAAACCTTTACTTACAGTGTAAACAAGGATGAGGCAGGCTTTTTAAAACAAGGTCACAGAGTTGCCGTTCCTTTTGGCAAGTCTAAAGTGTATACGGCTATAGTGTATCAAGTCCATGATCAAGCTCCACAGGGCTACAAGACAAAAAGCATTGATCAAATTTTAGATCAAACTCCTATTATAACCCCCCAGCAAATAAAACATTGGCAGTGGATGGCTAGTTACTACATGTGTACCCTTGGCGAGATAATTAAAGCTGCTCTACCTAGTGCCTTTTTATTAGAGAGTGAGACCATTGTTTCTTTATGTGATACTGTGGATGTAGATCCTGCTAAATTTTCTGATGCAGCTTTTTTGGTTGTAGAGGCCTTGCAGCAAAGATCTCCATTGCATATTAATGATGTAAGAGCTGTTTTGGACAGCAATCAAGTTGTAAAAGTTCTTAAAGACCTTCTAGATATGGGAGTGATAGAGGTACAAGAAGAAATATATGAGCAGTATAGCCCAAAACTAAAAAAGTACATTAAAGTTGCTAGTTTATACACAGAGCAAGAACACCTCTCTGTGCTGCTTGAAAGTCTTTCAAGAGCACCCAAGCAAAAAGAAATTTTATTACAATTATTTAACCTACAAGCTCAAACTAAAAAAGCAGTAGGGGTTACCTCACTTCAAAAGGCAAGTAGTGCAGGACCTAGCTCAATAAAATCTTTGGTTAAAAAAGGAATTTTAGAGGAGTTTTATCTCAAAAAAGACAGAATTGATTATACAGGCGATGCTCCGCAGTCTATTATGGATTTAAGTGATGCGCAACAACAAGCCTATAAAGAGATTAACACCTGTTTTAAAGAGCAAGATGTTGTCTTGCTTCATGGGGTTACCGCTAGTGGTAAGACCGAGATATATATAAAACTTATAGAACAGCAACTCTCCAAGGGTAAACAAGTGTTATTTATGTTGCCTGAAATAGCACTAACCACGCAGCTTATTTCTAGGTTGCAATATTATTTTGGAGAGAAGATAGGGGTCTATCATTCAAAATATTCAGTAAATGAGCGGGTAGAGGTGTGGAATAACGTATTACAAAACAAGGATAAAGCTCAAATTATAATTGGTGCTAGATCCTCATTGTTTTTGCCATTCAATAATCTAGGACTCATTATTGTTGATGAATCTCATGAGCCTTCTTTTAAACAGTATAACCCAGCCCCACGATATCAAGCCAGAGATAGTGCCATTGTTTTGGCAAAAATACACCAAGGTAAACTTTTGATGGGTTCTGCCACACCTTCTTTAGAGAGTTATCATAATGCAAATCAAGGTAAATACGGTTTGGTGAGTTTAAATAAGCGCTACTCAAATATTAAAATGCCAACAATAGAGCTGGTGGATATTAAGGAAAAGCATAAGAAAAAGAAGATGACAGGTCATTTCAGTGATCGATTGTTGGAGGAAATAAAAGTGTCCTTAAATAATAATGAGCAAATCATACTTTTTCAGAACAGAAGAGGTTTTTCTCCTATTGTAGAGTGTAAAACATGTGGAAGTTCACCCCAGTGCCCAAATTGTGATGTAAGTCTTACTTTTCATAAATACAAAAATCAATTACGATGTCATTACTGCGGCTATAACACACCAATGCAAATGAGCTGCATGGCATGTGGGCTTGAAACCATAGATAGCAAAGGTTTTGGTACAGAGCAAATTGAAAATGAGCTTGAAGCCTTATTTCCAAACCATACAGTGGCTAGGATGGACCAAGACACAACTAGAGGCAAACATGCCTATAAAAAATTAATTGATAGGTTAGAGAATCTTGAAATAGATATTTTAATTGGTACTCAGATGTTAGCCAAAGGATTGGATTTTAGAAATGTTGGACTAGTAGGAGTTATGAATGCTGATAATCTATTAAATTTTCCCGATTTTAGAGCACATGAGCGTAGTTTTCAATTATTACTTCAGGTTGCGGGTAGGGCAGGACGCACCAAAGAGCAAGGACGTGTACTTATCCAAACTTACAACCCATACCATACTATTTTGCAACAAGTTAGTGTAAATGGATATAAAGAAATGTATGAAGTTCAAAAACAAGAGCGGTATGAGTTTAAGTATCCGCCATTTTACAGAACTATAAAAATTACATTTAAAGACAGAGCGCTGCAAAAGGTAGAGTCTGGCTCTCAGTGGTATGCCACAGCTCTCAAACAATACCTTCAAGACAATGTGCTTGGGCCAGAGGCGCCGCCAGTAGCAAGGGTAAGAAACCTCTATATAACTAGTGTGCTAGTTAAGATTACTAAAAATCAATCTTTACAAAAAACAAAGAATTACATATCAAGTGTGCAGCGTAGTTTTAATGCCACAAAACAGTTTTCATCAATACGAGTAACAATAGATGTAGATAATTATTAAACAAAAAAATACCCAGCTTCTATTTAAAATAAAAGCTGGGTATTAAATAGTTTAATTAGTCTTTGTTGTTGGCAGCCAATGCCTGAACAAGATCTGTTTTTCTATTTCTACTAAGTGGAAGTTCTTCTTTTTCTAACTCGATTATTTTACTGTTGTATCGTATTACCTTATCAAGATTTACAATGTAAGATTTGTGTATTCTTAAAAAACGATCTTTAGGTAAAATTGCTTCAAATGCTTTCATTGTTGAAAGTACAACAAGAGAGTCATGCTCTGTTACCATTTTAACATAATCTCCTAAGGCCTCTATGTAGCGTAGTTCATTTAAAAATACTTTACGTTTTTTTAAATTACTTTTTACGAAAATGAAATCTTCATCATCAAAACCTTCTTCGTTTTTGAGTTTGTGATTTGTTACTGCTTTGTGTACAGAATTTAAAAAACGTTCTTTTGAAATAGGTTTACGCAGGTAATCAATGGCATCGTAATCAAAAGCCTTGAAGGCATATTTTGTTTTACCTGTAACAAAAATTATCTGTGGCTTTTCTATTAAATCATCTAGCAAATCAAAACCAGAAAGAATAGGCATTTCAATGTCTAGAAATATTAAATCTATCTCTGAGGTTGCAATACCTTCTTTTGCCTCAATGGCATTAGTATACTGTGCAACCAAATTCAAGGATTTATGATTTTCTATCAATTTTACAATAGATAATCTTTGCAAAGTAGAATCATCAACAACCGCGCAGTTAAGTAATGTTTTTTCCATTTTATCGAGGATTATGGCATCAAAAATAAGTCTTTTATCGATGAAATACAAGTTATTTAGTTTTAATCGTAAAAAAATGCTCTTTATCTGTTTTTTGTTGAAATCATTATTTATTTAACAAGGCGTGTGTTAATTGTAAAATATATAGTATTTTTGCACACTCTTAGCATTATGCTAGGAGTTAATATTAATCAATAATAGATTTTAAAATGAATCATTACGAAACTGTTTTCATCTTA
>ERZ1047472.1678-NODE-1678-length-16892-cov-10.280097_pt1 | contig 16892 bp, 19 predicted proteins | sample MGYA00383095_ERZ1047472 | MGnify/ENA primary metagenome ERZ1047472 (study PRJEB29581, sample SAMEA5548365) | metagenome | biome: marine; feature: coastal; material: water | depth 1 m | study: Short-term variability in the microbial, nano- and picoplankton... | reverse complement strand
TACCAAATCGGATAGGCAAATGATAAATTCCAATTCACGAGGGCAATGATAATTAATATAGACTTCAAATGTCCAACGTAAAATCAAAGTTGTCTATTGTCTATCGATTTTTGACATATACCTATTTGATTTTATACGTAAAAGAGTACTCAGCTTAACGTAAATTTGCACCTGTGATAGAAACAGATATTATAATAATCGGAGCAGGACCTACGGGGTTGTTTACTGTATTTGAAGCTGGTTTGTTAAAGTTGAAATGTCATCTGATCGACTATTTGCCTCAGCCAGGCGGGCAGCTAGCTGAGATATATCCTAAGAAACCTATTTACGATATTCCTGGATTCCCAAGTGTTCTGGCAGGTGAATTAGTGGACAATCTTATGGAGCAGGCAGCTCCATTTTCTCCAGGCTTCACACTAGGTGAGCGAGCAGAAATAATAGAGAAAACCGATGATGACCAATTCATCGTAACCACAAATAGAGGCACGAAACATAAAGCACCCAATATTATGATAGCTGGCGGCTTGGGATGCTTTGCTCCACGCAAACCAGAACTAGAGCATCTTGAGCGTTTTGAAGATCACGGAGTAGATTACATTATCAAGGATCCTGAAAAATTTAGAGGTAAAAGAGTAGTGATAGCAGGTGGTGGAGACAGTGCATTAGACTGGACTAATTTCCTAGCAGATGTAGCAAGTGAGGTTACTCTAGTCCATAGACGAAAAGCCTTCAGAGGTGCATTGGATTCTGTAGAAAAGGTAGAGAACCTGGATAATGAAGGGAAAATTAGACTTATCACAGAGGCTCAAATCACGCAACTGAGAGGAGATTCTGATTTATCAGGACTTACAGTGACAGAAAAGAATGGTAACGTAACCGACATTGATACGGATTATTTCATCCCTCTATTCGGACTGAGTCCAAAGCTGGGCCCAATAAAAGAGTGGGGTCTTGACCTAGGGAAAGAAGCAATATTGGTAGATACTACAGATTACCAGACTACCGTTCCGGGTATATTCGCAGTTGGTGATATCAATCAATATGAAGGAAAGTTAAAGCTTATTCTCTGTGGATTTCATGAAGCTACTATCGCCGTGCAAAACTGCTACAAACGCATATTCCCCGACAAGAAGTTAGTGCTCAAATACACAACCGTAATGGGCGCTCCAGGTTCTTAGGGAAAAAACTCAAGTATAATTCAAAATCTAAGCCTAAAATTGCTAGACGAAGGAGAGTGAAAATAAACTTACTATGAAAATCTATCACAATAACAGATGCTCTAATAGCAGACAGTGTTTAGCTCTGATACCAACTGATGGAGTGGAGATATTAGACTACATCAAAAATCCATTAACCAAAACTGAGTTAAGTACTTTGATTCATAAAATTGGGATTTCACCAATAGATCTGGTGCGAAAAGGTGAAGCTATCTGGAAAGAAAATTATAAAGGTAAAGACCTTTCAAAAGATGAAATTATAGAGGCTATGATGACGAACCCAAAACTTATCGAACGCCCAATAGTAGAGACCGAGGACAAAGCTTTGATTTGCAGGCCTCCAGAACTTGTTCTGGACTTAATCGGATAATCCGATGTCAGATGTATTTATATTCTGAAAACTGGACAACACCTTATACTCCAAATTTCTTCTCAAGAATGGGTCTTAAAAGTGGTTCATTCTATCAGATTATTGTCACCAACAAATCCCTAACTATAAAAGCTATGCCCATAAAAGGGATACTTTCCTTACTTAACTTTGGGGTTGTGATTTTCCGTATGATCAGTGCAAAATTCAGATATGATTATGAGAGAACAAAAATTGGAATAAACACTGAAATCCACATAAACAGAATCCAAAGTATTTCTTATAGAAAGAAGGAATCATCTATCTATTTCTCTAAAGGAACAGCGGAAAGCAGTATAGTCATATATTGCCCAGATGGGAACAAAACTTACAAACAATTAAAGTCCGTTCTAGCTTCAAAAAGTACGAAGTATTGATTTCCTCTGTTGATTAACTGGATTCTCAATCTCTCAATGGCTTGTCCTTGCTTTCTGATCTCCACTTGATGCGGGTAAGGAATTTCAATATTGTGCTTATCTAATGCTTCTTTCACCGCTTCATTCGCTGTAAAGTATACATCCTAATAGTCTTCGGAAAGTGCAGTTGGTCTAACTGCTAAGTCTACAGAGCTGTCTCCAAAACCAGCTACTCCAACAAATGGTGCAGGATCCTTCAGGACTTTAGGTGTATTCGCTAATGCCTCCAAAATAACTGCTTTTGCTTTCTCTACATCTTCATCATAGCCTATGCCTATCGATAAATCTACTCTTCTAACAGGCTCCATCGTATAGTTGATTATTTTATTATTAGCTACTTGACCGTTGGGAAGAATAGCGTTGTTCCCGGTAGGTGTAGTTAATAGTGTATTCAATACGGATATACTTTTCACCGTACCACTTACTCCATCACTTTGGATAAAGTCTCCTACCTTGAATGGCTTAAATAGTAGTATAAGTACTCCTCCAGCGAAGTTGGAAAGGCTGCCTTGAAGTGCAAGACCAACAGCTAAAGAAGCAGCTCCTAATACAGTAACAAAACTAGTAGTAGCTATACCCACCATAGACGCTACACTAACAAGGAGCAAAATTTTAAGTAAAAAATTGACCAAACCACCCAAAAATTGCACTAAGGAAGCTTCTACTTCTTTCTTTACCATAAGATTCTTAAAAGCTCGATTAATTCTACAAATTAGGTACCAACCTAAAACGAGTACAACTATTGCAGCAGCTACCTTCGGAATATACTCCTCACCTAACTCTGTCAAATAATCTATCCAATAATTTACTTTTCTTCTTCCATAACAAGAGTGTAATGGTAATAAAAACTGTATAAAAAAAGTGTCAGAGAACCGTAGAATAGAAATTCAAAATTATCTTCGCCTCAGCATAGCAAAATGAAAATATCATATAACTGGCTTAAGACTTTCATCAACTTAGAATTGCCTTTAGAGGAAATCTGCGAAAAACTTACGATGAGTGGTCTAGAAGTGGAGCATATTATAAAAACAGAATCTATTCGCGGTGGGCTAAAAGGTCTTATAGTTGGAGAGGTTTTAACAAAAGAAAAACATCCAGGAGTAGACAAGCTAAACCTTACTACTGTTCATATTGGAAATGAAAAAACACTTCCTATAGTTTGTGGAGCTCCCAATGTAGATGTAGGCCAAAAAGTAATAATAGCACCAGTCGGTACAGAGCTTTTAGATTCTGAAGGTGCTACTTTTCAGATCAAAAAGGCTAAAATTCGTGGTGAAATATCCGAAGGAATGATTTGCGGTGAAGACGAGGTAGGATTAGGGAATGATACTTCGGGTATTAAGGTATTGGACAATACACTGTTGCCAGGCACACTCCTTACCGATGTTTATGATGTCGAAACGGATTATCAAATTGAGATCGCTATAATCCCAAATCGAGGAGATGCTATCTCTCATCTTGGAGTAGCTAGAGAACTACAAGCTCTTACAGGAGTAAAATATAAAAAACCGGCAATTCAGAGCATTGATGACAGAGGTCAGATGCGAGTTGATATTCAAATTAAGGACAGTACTGCTACCCCACGTTATAGCGGCATCACTCTCACTGGAGTATCAGTAAAGCAGTCTCCAGAATGGTTAAGAAAAAGACTAGAATCTATAGACTTAAAACCTATGAACAACATAGTCGATATCACAAACTTTGTGCAGCACGAACTTGGACAGCCTCTTCATGCATTTGACTATAATAAATTGAGCGGCAACAAGATTGAAGCACGTTTTGCGAATTCGGGTGAAAAACTAGTAACTCTTGATGAGGAAGAACGTGAGCTCAGTGAGAACCATCTCATCATCGCAGATGGGGAAAAACCAATTGCTCTTGCTGGGGTCCTTGGTGGTTTAGAATCTGGAGTATCTGATTCTACTTCTACCATTTTTATAGAAAGTGCACACTTCAACCCATCTGCGGTGAGAAAAACTGCTAAGAGTTTTGGGCTTAATACAGATGCAAGCTACAGGTTCGAGCGAGGCACTGACCCTGAAATGGTAAATTATGCCTTGATCCGAGCAGTCAACTTGATAATGCAAGAAGCTGGCGGCGAAATAGCTTCAGAAGTTGTGGATGTTTATCCAGAAGTACTAGAATCTGTTCAGATAGAGTTAAAGTTAGACAAACTTAACACCTTCATTGGCCAGGAAATTCCAAAAGAAAAAGCTCTTGAGATTTTACAAAGCTTAGAAATTAAGATTTTAGCAAACAATGGGATAAATCTGCTTTTGGAAGTACCTAGATACAGACCAGACGTTTTAAGACCTGTGGATATATATGAAGAAATAATCCGTGTTTACGGGTTTGATAATATCCCAATTCCAGAGAAGGTGAATTATATCCCCTCAGTAATCGATAAAAACGCTCCCCATAAGATCAAAGCCAAGGTCAGTAACTACCTTGCAGATATTGGCTTCAATGAGATTATGAATAACTCTCAAATGCCTTCTAGTTCTTACACAGAAGAAGAGCTAAAAAACTCCGTAAGTCTAATGAACCCGCTGAGCAGCGATATGGATGTAATGAGAATGGAGCTTATTAATTCTGCTATTAGTACAGTCGCTTACAATGTAAATAGAAAGAATCACGACTTGAAATTTTTTGAATTCGGGAAGACTTATTTCAAAATAGATGGTAAATACTCTGAAAAAGAGGTGCTTCAAATCACAATGTCGGGAAACAGACATCCTGAGCATTGGAGTGTGAAGAGTAAAAAAGTAAGAGAAGAGGAACTAATAGCAATAGCCAATAATATCTTCACCAAACTAAATATACCCGCTAAGAAACTGAAAAAAGTGATGAAGCTGGAAGAAGTTTCTCCTCAACAAAAAAAGAGACAAGGCCTGAAACAAGATTTGATTTCTCTATCTATTGATTGGGACGCTTGTTTGAATTGGGCAAATGATGATATAAGCATAAATGAAATCCCCGTTTTCCCTATCGTGCGAAGAGATCTTTCTCTGGTCGTAGACAAAGGCGTATCTTACAATGAAGTAAATAGAATTGCGAAGCAAACTCTTCAAAATACTCTTACAGATCTCCTACTTTTTGATGTGTATGAAGGTAAGCCATTGAAGGAAAATCAAAAATCATTCTCTGTTGCATTTTTCCTTTATAATCCAAAACAGACAATGGAAGACAAAGAGATAGACTTACTTATGAGTAAACTAATGTCAATTTACGAAAAGCAAATAGAGGCCTTTATAAGAAAGTAATGGATTTTTTCTCAAGACTCGAAGAGATAGAACAAAAAGTTAGGCACTTAAAAAACAGGTGCGAACAATTGGAACAGGAAAACCTTGAGCTGAAGAGTGAGCACATATCTCTGAAAAATCAACTTGATAGCAAGAATCAAGAGATACTAAATTTAGTAGAAACAAATAAAATTAGTAAACTTGCACAGAGTGATATCGACCCCGATGAGAAGTCTGAACTCAAGCATAACATTGAGCAGATCATCAAAGAAATTGATAATTGCATTCGTTTAGTAAAACAATAAAGAAAACAGACTAGAATGTCTGAGAAAGAGATATCAATAAAGATAAATATATGTGATAGGTATTACCCTTTAAGGATTCAAACTTCTGAAGAAGAGAGTATCCGAAAAGCGGCAAATACCATAAATGAAAAGGTGAAATCTTATGTAGCGAACTACTCTCTACAAGATAAGCAAGATGCCCTATCAATGGTCTCATTAGAACTGGCTTCAGAATCCAAAGAAACGGAATCTGACCAGCACGATTGGGAAGCAATTTATGAAAAAATGAAAAGTATCGAGCAGCTTTTAGCTGTTTAGTAATTATTATTTGAACATCCTCTTTCTCTTATATTCTGAGTCTATTAATACCAAACTAATAGAATAACAGACTACAAAAACACAAGATGACAGGAATAATTATAGTAGCCATTATTGGGCTTATAGTAGGAGGAGGGATAGCCTATTTGCTTGCCTCCAAAACTTCAAGTACCAAGGCTCTCGAACTAGAAGCAAAAGCAGAATCCATATTAGCAAGTGCACAGTCCAAAGCTGACTCAATCAAATCAAGAGCAGATTCTTATAAAAAGGAACGTGAACTGGAAGCTAAAGAGAAGTTTCACAAGCTAAAGAATGAACATCGTGAATCTACTAGAGACAAGGAAAAGGAACTTGACAACAGATTTAATGATGTAAAGCGAAAAGAGCAGAGTCTTGACTCTAAAATTCAGCATAATAAGCAGAAAGAAAAAGAGCTGGAAGCAGTAAAAAGCAATCTTAGCAGTCAAGTAGAGATAGTAAAGGCTAGACAAGAAGAGCTCAAAGATCAAATAAGTGCTCAGATAGCACAATTAGAAAAAATCGCTGATCTATCTAAAGAGGATGCAAAATCACAAATGATAGAGGCCATTTCCAAAGATGCTCGAACAGAAGCCCTTGCACAACAAAAACTCATTATCGAAGAAGCTAAACTAACAGCCAATAAAGATGCTAAGCGTATGATCCTACAGACCATACAGCGTACCGCAGCAGAACAAGCTATTGAAAACTCTGTAACAGTATTCAACATAGATAATGATGATATAAAAGGAAGAATCATAGGTAGAGAGGGTAGAAACATCAGAGCATTAGAAGCAGCTACAGGAATAGAAATCATAGTAGATGACACTCCTGAAGCTATAATTCTCTCTGGTTTTGATCCTGTAAGAAGAGAGATCGCACGTCTTTCACTACACAGACTTGTTGCTGATGGACGTATTCATCCAGCTCGAATAGAAGAGGTAGTAGAAAAGACAAGGAAAGATGTTAATCAAGAAATCAACGAGTACGGTGAATCTACCGTAATTGACCTTGGAATTAACGGCCTACACCCTGAACTTATTCGAATGGTAGGTCGTATGAGATTTAGAAGTTCTTATGGCCAAAATCTATTGAAACACAGTCGAGAAGTAGCCAATTTATGTGCAACTATGGCAGCGGAGTTTGGACTAGATGCTAAACGAGCTAAAAGAGCAGGTCTTCTTCACGATATAGGAAAGGTACCTGATACAGATAGTGAGATGCCTCACGCATTACTCGGAATGAAACTCTGCGAAAAATTTGGAGAACATCCTGAAGTGTGCAATGCAGTAGGAGCTCACCACGACGAGATAGAAATGACAAACCTCTTCTCTCCTATCGTACAAGCTTGTGATGCTATCAGTGGATCACGACCTGGTGCACGTAGAGAAGATAGTGAGAACTATATCAAGAGACTACAAGACTTAGAGAAACTGGCACTCAGCTTTGAAGGTGTAGAAAAATCATTTGCTATCCAGGCAGGTAGAGAATTACGTGTAATTGTTGATAGTGATTCATTAGACGATAAGCAAGCGGATTTACTTTCTTTTGATATTTCTCAAAAAATAATGAAAGAAATGATCTACCCAGGTCAAATCAAAGTAACGGTAATACGAGAGCGTAGAGCAGTGGCTTTTGCTAAGTAAGAGCTCTTCAGAATATCCGAGACAGGCGTATTTCTCATCTTATTAAAAATGGAGTTGCACGTGCAACTCCATTTTTATTTGGTGTTTCGATTGAAATACCACACTATGTTAAATATGAAAGTATTAATGATAGGAGCAGGCTTCCATACTACCAGAGAGATGAGAGCTGGCTACAGTAACAAAGAGCTAGATACCTCTATGTTCTTTTGCAATATGGGTAATGAGTTTTCACTAGAGGCTGCATATGCAATTAACTTGTTTGTCGGTAACCGAACTATTCTTTATACCGGTGCTGGAACTAACGTGAGCAGCAATTTCAATCACGAAGTGATGGTTATCAATGGTCAGTTTGTACCAGAGAGAAATCACCAACAGTTTATTCTGACTAGACCAGAAACTCCCTTTGTGTTTAAATCTAAGTCCTTATTCACCACACGCCTTTTTGCTGTTTTAGGCGTTAATCTGCATCGAACCCAGAAAACGGATATAACTTTTCAATACAGACCAGGCTTCGGCATACAGTCTATTCCTCAAGAAAATATAAACTTTTTACCCTACACAGGAGGCTACAATATTGGCTTCAAGATCTATTTCCAAGAACGTGGTTTAAGAGAAGAGCAACTAAAGATGTGGAACGGATTTTAGATGTCATTATCCATTATGAGATATTAACATCTTTGCTCCTATCATTGCAGTAGCAAATCTGAAAGCAATGTCAACCAACATAATTCTAACCAATATAAAAGAGCTAGTAGGTGTAACTACAGAATCTACAATAATCAAAAAAGGCAAAGATCAAGGTAAAGTAGGAATCATAGAAAATGGCTATTTAATTGTAAAAAATGGCATCATAGATGATTTTGGTTTGATGCAAGACTGTCCTGAGACTAGTTTAGATGCTCATGATTGCTCTGGCAGACTAGTGATGCCAATGTACGTTGACTCGCACACTCATCTCATTTTTCCTGAAAGTAGAAGTGCTGAGATGAAGATGAGACTACAAGGAAAGTCTTATCAAGAAATTGCTGAATCTGGAGGTGGAATACTCAACTCTGCAGCAAAACTCCACAAAATGAGTGAGCAACAACTCTATGATGATGCCCAAGAAAGACTAGGGAATGTTATAAAACAAGGTACAGGAGCTATTGAAATAAAAAGTGGGTATGGATTAACTATTGAAGACGAGATGAAAATGCTACGTGTCATTCGTGTGTTAAAATCTGTTTCTCCCATTCCTATCAAAGCCACATTCTTAGGAGCACACGCACTACTTAAGGAGTTCAAGGACAATAAAGCGGCTTATATGTACCTTGTGACCAATGAAATGCTACCTCGAATAGCAGGTGAAGGGTTGGCGGACTACATCGACATCTTCTGTGAAACAGGATATTTCGACCTTGACGATCTCAAACAAGTGATAGAAGCAGGAGATAAGTACGGACTAAAAGCAAAGGTGCACGTCAATCAATTTAGTACTTTCGGTGCGGTAAAATTAGCTTGTGAAATGGGAGCATTATCCGTGGACCATTTGGAGGTAATGAATGAGGATGATTATGCAGCTTTAAAAAACAGTAATACAATAGCAACTGGATTGCCTCTGTGCTCTTCATTCCTAGATATTCCTTATACCCCAGGGCGACAAATAATAGATCAAGGCATACCTCTTACGATAGCAAGTGATTTTAATCCCGGTTCTGCACCAAGCAGTAACTTGAATCTAGCATTTGGATTGGCGTGTAGTCAGATGAAGCTAGCTCCCGAAGAAGCATTCAATGCATTGACTTATAATGCTTCTTTTGCTATGGAAGTACAAGATGAAGTAGGGAGTATTCAATTAGGTAAGAAAGCTAATCTTATCATCACTAAACCTGCGAATGGACTAGAAGATATACCTTATTGGTTTGGAGATAGTATGATAGGAAGTGTGGTGGTGTGAGTTTAATACGCTCTAGCTGTACTTCCCTCCATATAGTACACGTAGCTTCTATTTACAACTGCATTGCCACCTGGTGTTGGATAATTACCAGAAAAATACCAATCTCCTTGATGATTGGGACAAGCTTTATGAAGACCCTTAATTGATTGATACACTATTCCCACTTCAGCCTTCATATCGTCTGGTGTAACTAATCTACCAATTTCTGCTACTATTTCTTGGTCTGTAAATCGATCATAGAGCATCTTCACTTTATTCTTCATGTCAGTCAATGGTTTGGTCAATTCCTCTTTACACGCTTGATATACTTTGTCGAGTAAATCTAATTCACCATTTTTTTCTAGAAGACTCTTCACTGCTTGGAATGCAATAAATTCATTCATTCTGCTCATATCAATACCATAACAATCTGGATATTTGATGATTGGAGCAGAAGATACAACTACTATTTTTTTAGGACCCAAACGGTCTAAAATTCGCAATATACTCTTCTTTAAAGTAGTACCTCTTACAATACTATCATCTACGACTACTAGTGTATCTGTCTTTTTCACTACGCCATAGGTCACGTCGTATCCATTTCCTACTAGATCATCTCTTCCTGCATCTTGAGCTATAAACGTTCTGATTTTAGCGTCTTTTACCAGTAGCTTTTCTCTTCGAATTTTAACTGCTAGAAGCTTATCTACATCCGCCGCTGAAGCATTATCTCCAAGCTTCAATATGGCTTCTCTTTTCCATTTATCAAGATATTTGTAGATGCCATCTATCATTCCATAATAAGAAGTAGCTGCAGTATTTGGAATATAAGAGAATACTGTACTTCTGATATCATAATCAAGTCGCTTTAGGACCTCTCTAGAAACACGACGACCTAGTTCCTTGCGTTCTTCATGGATTTTACCATCACTACCTCTCGAGAAGTAGATACGTTCGAAACTACATGATAGTCTTTTTTCGGGTGCTAAGATTTGTTTCTCCTCAAAGTCACCATTCCTATCAATGATAAGCGCTGATCCAGGAGTGATTTCTTTCAAGTCTTCTACTTTAAGATCAAAAGCAGTCTGAATAGCAGGACGTTCACTTGCCACTACCAAAAACTCATCGTTAGCCCAATAGTAATTTGGTCTAATCCCATTAGGGTCTCGCATCACGAAAGCATTGCCATCTCCTATAAGACCTACCATGTTATATCCCCCATCTACACTCTTGAACGCATTTTTCAGTACATTCTCTAAATTCAGATTATTCTTAATATGATCAGCAATCTCAAGATTGTCGAGACCTTTCTCTTTACAATTGTGATAAAGTCTTGCATTTTCCTCATCCAGAAAATGCCCAATTTTCTCAAGCATCGTCACATTATCACTAATCTCCTTCGGGTGCTGGCCAAGATCTATCAATTGTTGATACATCTCTTTCACATTAGTCACGTTATAATTTCCAGCGAGAACCAAATTTCTACTCATCCAATTGTTCTGTCTTAAGAAGGGATGTATATTCTCTATGCTGTTTTTACCGTGAGTAGCATATCGTAGGTGGCCTAATAATAGCTCTCCCCCGTATGCGTAGTTCTTCTTAAGCCAATTGGTCTTATGGACTTTATCTTGATTTAAGTTAGCGTATTTCTTGTTTACTCTTTCAAATAAGGTAGAAACTGCACCTGTACCTTTGGCTCTTTGACGAGCTATGTAGCGATGGCCAAATTGTGGATCAAGCTTGATGACTGCAAGTCCGGCACCATCCTGGCCACGATTTAGTTGCTTGTTCATAAGCATCTGAAGCTTCTTCAGACCATAGAGTTGTGTACCATATTTTTCTTTGTAGTAGTCTAATGGTTTTCTTAACCGCACTAAGGCTACTCCACACTCATGTTTTATAGGATCGCTCATATACCAAGATTGATAAACAAATGTATAACTTTGAATGGTCTAAAAATCCAATAATCTTGAAAATACTAATCATTAATGGACCTAATCTGAATCTTCTCGGAAAGAGAGAACCTATGCTATATGGTCACACGAGTTTTGAAGACTACTTGATAGATTTACGACACAAATTTTCAACACACACTATTGATTACTTTCAAAGTAATGTAGAAGGCGAAATTATTGATAGAATCCATCAATCTGACGAAGACCAAACTGATGCTATCGTAATCAATGCTGGAGGGTACTCACATACCTCTGTAGCTATAGCAGATGCCATATCATCCATATCTATTTCTGCTATTGGAGTGCATATTACGAATATTTACACACGTGAAGAAGAACGACACAAAGAGCTCCTTTCTAAATATTTAAAAGGAGGAATATTTGGTCTTGGGATTATGGGCTATGAGCTAGCCATTAGAAATCTTACAAGTCACTAAAGACTTTCTTCCCTTGCACAAAGTACTGCCAGACGATTGACTTCCCATATAGCTTAGCTTTATTGCCTCCAAGTTGCCTGACTTGTCTTCTCTTTTTTAGTGTGGACCCTAGGTTCCCCCAAAACGCAAAATGAGCTTTAATAATAGTGGCAAAAACAATTGTCTTACCATCCAAAACAAATTTGACTGCTGACACACCGTCCAAAACCATACGCCAAAGTAGAATGAAAATCCAAAATCGTGAAGGATGATTTTTGGCGATTAGTGTCAAGTTATTCCTGAAATTTAAAAAATACTTTCTATCGGAGCCTTCCTCTAAAGTCCCTCCCCCAATATGATAAACTTCAGACCTCGGTTGAACTTTCACTCCGTAACCCATCTTATGCATTCTCCAGCATAGATCTATCTCTTCCATATGAGCAAAGAAATCGGTATCCAATCCACCGCTTTTGTGGTAAGCCTCTGCTTTTAAAAACATACAGGCACCTGTGGCCCAAAAGACATCGAGCACCTCGTCATATTGGCCACTATCTTTTTCTAGATTATCAAATATCCTGCCCCTACAAAAAGGATAACCCCACTTGTCTAAAAAGCCACCTGAAGCTCCTGCATATTCAAATAATTCTGTTTGCATCGCATCTTTTATCTTTGGTTGAATAGCACCAATTCTGTTATCAGATATAGCAAGCTCTACCAAAGGAGAAAGCCAATTAGCAGGAACACGAACGTCACTATTTAGTAAAACGTAATAATCTGCTTCTATTCTATCTAAAGCCCAATTATAGCCACCGGCATACCCTAAGTTTGCTCCGGTTTCTAGTAATTTTACTTCATTGAAATGCTCATAGACAAACTTTGCGGAATCATCTGAAGATTGATTATCTACAACCCAAACCTCCTTATTGGAGTAGTCCGTAGCTAATACACTTGGCAGAAACCGCTCCAACAATGCTCGTGTATTGTAATTCAGAATGACTACGGCTACCTTAGGCTGAAGACTCTTCATAGCTGTTTCTATTTATTAGCAAAGATGAATTTCATGCTCTCTGGATGTACAAGAAGAATGCAAAACTTATCAGCATTTGACTTATACCTTCTCTCGAAATCAGACTTTTTATCATCCAAAATAATCTTGCGAGCAACCATCTCTTCCATAGTACTTGCAGAAAAACTGAAATGAGTCTGATACTCGTTTTTATCGATTACCTTCTGTGCTATAGCTATGTTCTCTGAGTGAGCCAACAGAATAGGAAACTTTGAGTATCCACCATCTACTATTGCCTTTACCGTTTCGTTCAGCTCTTTTTTAAGAGTCTTGATGTCTGCTTCTAAATCACTGAGTATTTGTTCTTCCTTTGTATTGCTTGTAGACATACCATTAAGTTTAATTTCTATCGCTGCAAAATTGAACTATTCTGACTAACTAATTCACATCTCATCTCAAATTGACATCAAAATGCATAAGTCAATTCATAAATATTTTACTACATTTGGGAAAAAGAACTCTAATGAAAAGAATTAACCTATTTATTTTCAGCTTATTAGCTTTGTATTCTGTAAGTCTAGCTCAAGACTCAAACTATCAAGTCGAGAAAGGCGATTATCGAATTTTTAAATTCGATGCTTTAAATCTAATGGGACTTGGTGTTCAAAAACTCCACATAGGATATGAAGTTTCTGCTATGGGTACAAACAGTAATAATTTGCCCACTATTCAATCTATCTATGCCATTCAATAGCTTGAATGAAGACGTTGAAATGGATTTGGGGTTAGAAGGAGGTGTCGAACTTCGGTTTTACCAAAGACCTAATAGCAAAGCCAAGCTAGACGCAGAAGGATTTTATATGGGTATAGCAATGGACGGCGGGTATTCAAAATTTCGTGTGAATGATCGATACCTCAAAAATGACTTTTCCATATCTGGGGATCTAGAGAAATATCAATTTAACCAATACGATCGCGTGCGTACCAGTATGTCTTTTATCGTAGGCGGACAGGCTAAACTAGGAGATAAACTTTACTTTGATGGAAATATAGGTGCTGGATGGAGGAATGTAAACGTGAAGACTACTTCGAACGAAACTGAAATAACTAATTACACGAGAGATACACCGAGTTTAAATCCGTTTTTCTTACACTTTGAAGAAGGAAAAGGTCAGCGTTTTTATATGCCATTGAGTGTTTCTATTGGATACAATTTTGGCAACAAATAATCTCACAATAGAAGAGGTCACAAGCACTTCGGCTAGTCAAGTAAAGCTATTATCAGACTTGGCTAAGGAAATCTGGGAGAATCACTACATACCCATAGTAGGAGCCGATCAAGTAGCGTATATGCTTGACAAATTTCAATCTGCCGAACCTATCAGAAATCAACTCCTTGAAGGTTACAAATATTTTATAGCCTATGACGACGAACCAGTAGGATACTTGTGTTTAGATATTAGAACAGAACATTTATTCATCAGCAAAATCTATCTAAAGCATGATACAAGAGGCCAAGGTTTTGGGCGAAGTCTGATGCTCTTTGCAGAGGAGTATGCCCACCAACTAAAGTTACCTCAACTCTTACTCACCGTAAATAAGTATAATGAAAAAAGCATTACTTTTTATGAAAAGATGGGTTTCAAAAAAAACCGTAAGGTTGCTTTTGATATAGGAAATGGATATACTATGGATGATTATGAGATGGTGAAGGATCCAGAATGAGTATTATCTCAATTCCAGTACAACCACATTTTCTACGTGGTGTGTCTGAGGAAACATATCTACGGCTTGAGATTTAACTACGCGATATTTCTCATCAAGCATAGCTAAATCACGTGCCTGTGTAGCTGGATTGCAACTTACGTACACAATCATTGGACAAGCTATTTCGGCAAGGAAGCTAACTACTTTAGGGTGCATCCCGCTTCGAGGCGGGTCTGTGATGATAACATCTGGTCTTCCATGGCTTTCATAGAAATCTGCATTAAACACATCTTTCATATCACCCGCTAGGAAGGTGACATTATCCAATCCATTGAGTTCAGCATTTATATTGGCTGCATCGATTGCCTCTTCTACAATCTCCACTCCAACTGCTTTCTTAGCTTTCTTAGCTGCTACACACGTGATAGTACCCGTCCCACAATACAAGTCATAAACTACGCTTTCTTTCGTAATTCCTGCAAAATCAATGGCTACGTCATAAAGCACCTCGGCTTGTTTAGGATTAGTTTGGAAGAATGACTTTGGAGAAATATTAAATTTCAAACCACATAACTCTTCTTGTATTTCAAAAGCTCCACTATATGAGATAAACTCTTGATCAAATATGCTATCGTTTAGTTTAGTATTGATGCAATAATTGAGTGCCGTAGGATTAAATTCTGCTTTGATTGCATTCATCAAATTTTGAATGTTCTCGGATTCATCTTTTGCAAAAACGACATTCACCATCCAATCGCCCGCTTTAGTATTACGTAACATCAAATTTCGCATAAGACCTGTGTGTTCTTTCAAGTCATAAAACAAATATTGATTCTCGATACAATATTTGTAGACAAAGTTTCTTATTTGATTTCCTACATCATCTTGCAACCAGCATTTATCTATAGCTAGCACTTTATCAAAACGTCCTGGAGCATGAAAACCAAGAGCATTAGTATGGTCCAGCTCATCTATATTTTCGTTCTCATATAGCCACCGCTTATTAGAAAAAGTGTACTCCATCTTATTCCTATAAAATGTCTGAGTAGATGAACCTATCAAGGGTAACGTTTCAGCTATCTCTACCTTCCCAATACGCTGCATACAATCTCTAGCCCATTGATCCTTCAATTCCTTCTGGACCTCATAATCAATATGCTGCCACTTACAACCGCCACAAGTACCGTAGTGCTCGCAAAATGAATCTACTCGATTTTCAGAGGCTTTATGGATTTTTGTGATGTTGGCTAGGCTAAATTTCTTCTTCCTACCTACTATTTTGAGATCTACGACATCTCCTGGAGCCCCATACTTTACAAAGATTACCTTCCCTTCTATTTTAGCTAGAGCGTGTCCTTCTCCGCCTGCTGCTAGCAATTCTACATTCTCGTAAAACTGTTGCCTGTCCTTACGTCTTCTTCCCAATTGATAATATTCTAAGGCTTTACACCTGTAATCGAAGCCTGATAGTTTTCAACGTTATCAAGTATTTCTGTCAATGCATTCACGTCCTTGTAACCCGGCACCTGAAACATCTTCATGTCTTGTGGCACAAAGTAGAAAAAAGTAGGATAACCTGAAGGTTTATTATTTGAGAGAGCAAGCAACAATTGTCTGCCCGTAAGTGAATCTCCACTACCAACAACATATTTTCCTGGTTTCTCAGGGTTAAACTTGATTGCTATATAATTATCATTGATTCGATTTATGATGGTGTCATTGGTAAAAGTCTTTTTATCCATCACCTTACACCATCCACACCAATCTGTATAGCAATCAATAATTGCTATTTTCCCCTCTTTTTTAGCCTGAGCAAAACCTGTATTAAAATCCATCCATTTGATTTTAGAGTCTCCACCTCCATCTGGTGCCGTAGCCGAAATAAATAGGCCTAACACGATTAATAATTTGAATATTTTCATCTTCGTGATACAAAAATAACCATAAGACTAGGTTATTATTATACGCTATGACTAATTTTACACTACATTGAACCATTAGTCGTGTCAGATTCAAAGCAAAACACAAAATTCAAACTAGAGGGATCAGTCGAGAATGCATCCCCGCCACGTAAAAGTGGTCTCATGCTTAGAAATTCGTTATTTACTATTCTCATACTGGCACTTTTCATTTTGTCGTGGTTTGTGATAACTGATCAACAAGCTTCTGCGAACGAAGAACCAATTGCTAAAAATGAAAAGTCAGAAGAAGGACCGCTACTTACGCAGCTAATCGACTCATTGGAAATGGTTTTGATCAACCTAAAAGCTAAGTACAATTTGAACGACCAAATAACCTTCGAAAACAACGAACTCACTTTCAAAGTCGTAACTCCTCCATTAAAGT
>ERZ1047472.1676-NODE-1676-length-16914-cov-6.252803_pt1 | contig 16914 bp, 15 predicted proteins | sample MGYA00383095_ERZ1047472 | MGnify/ENA primary metagenome ERZ1047472 (study PRJEB29581, sample SAMEA5548365) | metagenome | biome: marine; feature: coastal; material: water | depth 1 m | study: Short-term variability in the microbial, nano- and picoplankton... | reverse complement strand
ACGGTTTAAGCATGAGCACAGTGTTCAGGCGCAGCGTGGGCACCTGAATAGTATTTGTGAGGCTATCTAGTACTTCGTTGCAGCGGGTCTCGTCATAGGCCTTAATGGCAGGAATGCGCTGTGCGTTATGCAACTCGCTGCGTAAGGTATAGCCCAAGCCCTCGGTGAATCCCATTATTTTGGCTTGCCGCTGTGCCAGCAGGTCTTGCCAGTTTGCCGCACAGGCCAGTTCAATGTTGCGTAAATGTTCCATGGAACCGGCCATTGGGCCGGCAACATCTGCGGTCATCATAAGCGGTACATGAGACGCGATGGGCATCTCTTGTTGTTTTGCAGCCGTTGCAAGGCTGTTGTAAGTGGCAGGATCTATGAGCTCATAGATTTTTATAAAGTCTGCACCTGCGGATTTAAGCGCGGTTACGGTGGCCATTGCAGATTCTTCGTTAAGAACACCTGTGCCAAGCGGTGGGCGGCTAGGGTCGCTGCCGTCATACACTACAAACTTACCGTCTAATAACGGGCCAGAAAAATAGATTCTGGGTGTGGGTGTATCTTTAAGCGCTTCGCGAAGCGCGGCAAGTTTTGTTACATCACCGCCAGTGTCTCTAACGCTGGTCACACCGTAACGCAAAAATAATTCAGGCATGACATCTGTTAGCGCTTCGTCATAGAGAAAATGCACGTGCATGTCCCAAAGGCCTGGAATCAAAAAATGCCCGGTCGCGTCTACAATCTGATCGGTACCGTATGAATTGGTTGCAGCCAAGGTTTCATCTACCGGGCCAACGTAAACAATTTTATCTTCTTGGATCACTACTTGTTGCTGTGCAACAAGGCCGTCTACCGGATCCACTATATTGACGTTATTGATAATGATCTTTGCTGCTTCTGGCGTCTCTTGGGTTGCCTGCGGCTTAGAGCAAGCCAATAACGTGCAACACAATCCAGCAACCAATAGCACTTTAGTGATTAATCGCGAGCGCGCACTGTGGTTAACCAGGAATGGGCTGGTGTGTTTTGCTGCGGTGTACTTACTCATTAAATCTGCCTTTTGTGGGTGTGAAGGGCGGCTGCGTATTGATGCTAGGCATGCGCTGGTTATCTATTTTTGATCTGGGCGATGAGTGCATCCTCGTCAGGAAAAGTGCCCGTTTGTTTTTTGCTATAAACCAAGGCGTCACCGTGCATAACCTCGAAGACTCCGCCTCCGGCCTCAATCAACTCAACTTCTAGCGCAAATTCAGATTTTAGTTTTGCAGCCAAACTGACCGCTTGTGGCGCGTAGTTTCACTGCACGCAATAAGTAATAGAAAATGTCATTGGCGGTTCCTAGGTTAGCCCTTGAAGGTTCGATGCTGTGACGCGTGAAGATAGTCCCGGCACCCCAGAGAGTCAATTTAGAACGTCAATTTAGGGGGCAATTTAGGGAGGCAATTGGCAGTTTTTCAAAGGCCTTCGCTAAACCTGCTTTTGCACTTTATATCAGTATCTTATATGAGCCCCTTACGCCTAGGTTTAGAATTTTTCTCGTTGTTGTATAGTCTTTTGCTCTAATTATAAGCAGAGATTTTCTATGAGCGTTAAGTATTACGACTGGACCGCCTATCACTCTAATATGCGCGGTAACAAGGTAGCGATCATCGATTTAGACACCCGCAACGAGCTGACCTATTCCCAGTTAGATCAACGCGCCGAGCGGCTGGCGGCATGGTTGCAAAGCCAAGGTGTGACCAAGGGAGATCGCGTTGCGCTGCTTACGCCAAATTGTCCTGAGGTTTTTGAAGCCGAGTTTGCTTGCGCAAAGATTGGCGCCATCTGTATTCCCCTTAACTGGCGTTTAACAGTGCCGGAGCTGGAATATATTCTTAATGACTCCACCCCCAAGGTGTTGATATTTGATCAGACCTTTAGCGAGCAAGCCGCTGCGTTGCAGGACCTGTGCAGCTTTGCCCATACTTTAGAGGTGGCTATGGAGAATGCCGGTTCAAGCTACGAGCTGGCCTTGGCAGGGGCAGATAAAAAGTGTCAAGCCATTGAGTGCACGCACGATGATGTTGCCATGATTATGTATACCTCGGGTACCACCGGCCACCCCAAGGGTGCCATGATTACCTTTGGTATGAATCTATACAACGCCATCAACCTGGGTATGCCTGCTGGGGTGAATGCCAACACGGTGCAACTGGTGATTTTGCCCTTGTTCCACACAGGCGGCATGAACTGCTACGCCAACCCTGTTTTGCACGCTGGTGGGCAAATTTTGCTGATGCGCGAGTTTGAGCCTGGTCGTGCACTGTCGATTATTGGCGATGCTAACTTGGGCGTTACCCATTTCTTTGGGGTACCTGCGCCTTATCAATTTATGATGCAACACCCTGACTTTGAGTCTACGGACCTCAGTCGTATACAAACCGCCGGCGTGGGCGGCGCACCGTGCGCAGAAGCCATTCTTTCCGGCTGGATCGACCGCGGCGTGTCGTTAATCCAAGGTTGGGGTATGACTGAAACCAGCCCCGGCGGTACCTGCTTAGATGCAGCGGATGTGCTGCGTAAAATTGGTTCTGCGGGTAAGCCGTTGCTGCACACGGAAGTTAAGATTGTTGACGACGAAGGTGCAGAGTTGCCTTGGGGCGAAGTGGGCGAATTGCTCATTCGCGGACCAAATATTACCCCCGGCTATTGGAACAAACCTGAAGCAACAAAAGATGCCTTTGTGGAGGGTTGGTTGAAGACGGGCGATGCTGCACGTTTTGACAATGAAGGATTTATTTACATCGTTGACCGCTGGAAGGACATGTACATTTCTGGCGGTGAAAACGTATACCCGGCAGAAGTAGAAAACGTGCTATACCAACTGCCGCAGGTGGCAGAAGCCGCTATTATTGGTGTGCCTGATGACCGTTGGGGAGAAACCGGTAAAGCTGTGTTGGTGCTCAAGCCTGATGCGCAGCTATCTGCGGACGAGGTGATTGGACACTGTCTTGGTAAATTGGCTAAGTTCAAAGTGCCCGCCACTGTTGAATTTATTCAGGCCTTGCCGCGCAATGCCACAGGCAAAGTACTGAAGCGAACTCTGCGGGACCAGTATGTTGCAACGGATGCGCCGGCCATAAGCTAGGCCTTGCCGCGCAATAAATTTGAGTCTTAGGGCGGAGTTGCGCCTTACTAAATTAAATGATCGAGGGGTGGAGTTATGAGTGAATCAATTTCCCAGACTGGGACGATGACAGACGATATGTCAGCAGAGCAGATGCAGACTATCTTGGACCGTCAGAAACAGGCTTATTTAGCCGACGGTGTAGTGTCTACCAAACTGCGTATTGATCGCCTTGAGCGTGCGGTAAATGTTTTGAAGAGCAACCAAAAAGAGTTGGTTGAGGCCATGTCTGCAGACTTCGGTCATCGCAGTGAACATCAGTCTATATTTACTGATATTGCCTCTGCCATTGGCCCCATCAGGCATGCACAAAAGCATCTCGCCGGCTGGCAGAAGAAGCAAAAGCGTAAAGTGACACCGGGCATCTTGGCGTTACTTGGTGCCAAGGCTTGGGTTGAATATCAGCCTTTGGGGGTTGTGGGGGTTATTAGCCCTTGGAATTTCCCAGTGAATTTAACCTTCACGCCACTTGCCGGTATTTTAGCTGCGGGTAACCGCTGCATGATTAAACCCAGTGAATATACGCCGGAAACCTCTAAAGCAATGGCTGCGGCTATCGCAAAAGAATTTGATGCAGATGAAATTGCTGTCATCACAGGTGGCCCCGAAACCGGCGCTAACTTCTCTGGCCTTGCCTTTGATCATTTGCTGTTCACGGGTGCAACGTCTGTTGCTAAGCATGTGATGCGCGCGGCAGCGGCGAACTTGGTACCCGTGACCTTAGAGCTAGGGGGCAAGTCGCCTGTAGTGATTTCTCGCACAGCGCCCATGGCGGCTACAACGGACGCATTAATGGCAGGCAAAATGCTCAATGCTGGGCAAATTTGTTTGGCGCCAGATTACGTATTTGTACCCTCCGAGCGCATGGGTGAGTTTGTGGAGTCGAGCAAAAAATCCGTTGCCAAAATGTACCCAACCCTAGTGGACAATCCAGACTACACGTCAATTGTTAACGACAGACATTTTGAACGCATTAACAAATATGTAGAGGAAGCTAAGGATGCAGGAGTTGAGGTAGTGGAAATTAATCCGGCTAACGAAGACTTCCGTCAGCAACCGACAAATAAGATTGCACCAACACTGCTAATTAATCCTCCAGAGGATTCTGCTGCCATGCAGGAAGAAATTTTTGGCCCAGTGATGCCGGTTAAATCTTACGAGCACATGGACGAAGCAGTTGACTACGTTAACGGCCATGACCGTCCCCTTGGTCTTTACTACTTTGGTAATGATCAAAAGGAAGTGGATAAAGTTTTGGGCGAAACAACCTCAGGTGGTGTCACCCTGAATGACGTATTGATGCATATTTCCCAAGAAAACCTGCCATTTGGTGGCGTAGGTCCATCGGGAACCGGCTCCTATCATGGTGAAGATGGTTTCCGCGCGTTCAGTCATACCAAGGCGGTATATCAGCAGGCTAAGTTTAATCCAGCAGAGATGTTGGGTTTACGGCCACCCTACGGAGATAAGTTGATGACCTTGCTCAAAGGCCAAATGAAGTAGCATTTGGCCGATGTCCATTACCTCTGCACGCCCTCAGTGCAGAGGGCGGCTGGTCGCTTCTCAGCCCGGATTTTTCGGCATTGCAGGGACACCCTCGGCTAACTCCACCCAATTTTGCTTACTGCCACTCCATACATGGAATTGCGGTACGAAATCCGACGTGTCGTCTAACGTGCCTGTCTTCAAGTAAACCATTTCTGCTTGGCTTGGCACCTTGGAATAAATAGGTGAACCGCAGTTGCCGCAAAAAAAACGCTCTACTGCGTCGCCGCTATCAGTGTCTGCATCTTTATACAGCTTAGGTTGCCCCTGGGTGATGTGGAATTCAGGTACGGGTATACCAGCTAATGTTGAAAAGGCTGATCCGGCCTGGCGCTGGCAATTCTTACAATGGCATACGCCAGTCATTGCAGGTGGGTTGTCTAAACTATATTCGATCTCGCCGCATAGGCATTGTCCGGTTGCAGACATGGTAGTGCTCCCTCTCGCTATTATTATAAAAATTCTTTTATCAAAACTATTGGATTGACGATGCAGCTTTATGTCGCTCAGATCAAGAGGGCAAGAAAATCATGCAAATGAAGATTCTCTGTTCAAAGTTGGCGGGGTTTTCCTTAAACACAGTTTCTGCGCACTTTTCTCTGTAATAGGGGTCTGTTGGGCGGTGATTTGCTGTAGCATCTGCAACGTTATTCTTCTCGGCTGGGCTATGCTGCGTATTCAAAATGTACTCCTCAACCCTGGGCTTAATTGTGGCTTTGACCATGATTTTTTGCCCGGCGGAATGACCGTTGTACTTGGGCGTAATCAGGCCGGCAAAACCAATTTATGTCGGCTAATCGCCGGCTTATTTACCCAAGCTGACGGCGAGCTATCGTTAAACAATGCACCGCTGAATAAACTCAGCCCGCAAAAGCGCTCGGTGGCGGTGGTTTTTCAAGCTTTTGTTAATTATCCCAATTGGTCCGTGCAGCAAAATATTGCGTCGCCTATGGTGGCAGCGGGTAAAGACAAAGCGTATATCCAAGGCCGGGTAGAAGAGTTGGCAGAAAAACTTGGGCTGGGTGAGTTACTTCAGCGTATGCCCAATGAACTGTCCGGTGGTCAGCAACAGCGACTGGCTATTGCGCGCGCGTTAGCTAAAGAAGCCCAGGTTCTGCTGTTAGATGAGCCGTTGGTGAATTTGGATTATAAGTTGCGCGAAGCATTGGCATTAGAGCTGCGCAGTCTTTTGGATGACAGTGACACCACGGTTATTTATACCACCACAGACCCTAAGGATGCCTTCACTCTGGGGGACGATTTGTTGCTGCTAGACGGCGGTGGCAAGTTGCAGGCTGGTGCGCCACTTAGTGTTTATCAAAAACCTAATACTTTCGCCGCTGCTAATCTAATGAGCGATCCCGGCATTAATACTTTTGCCTGGTCGACGCTTTCTGATCAGGCATTTGCTCAGCAAAGCCAGGCCGCCAGTGACATCAGCCAGTTGGGGGGGGTTAGACCCGAACATCTATTTTTTGTCGATAAGGGTGAATTCAATGCAGCCGAATGCATAGGTTTTGACCTGCAAGTTTCTGCATTAGAAACCAGTGGCGACGAAACTTTTGTGCATGGTTTAGTGCAGGCCTCAAATCAGGGAATGGTAAACCAACCTTCATGGGTTGTGCGCAGTCCCGGCATGCTCAATTTCAGCCAAGGGCAAAAATTGTTAGTGGCTGTTCAAAAGCGCGATATTCTCGCTTTTGGTGGGCAGTAGCATGGCGAACATTATTCTCGACGAGTTAGGTTTTGCTTACCCAGGTGCTTTAGAGCCGACCTTGCTGCCACTTTCTGTAGAGATTAAAGATGGCGAGGCATTTGCATTATTAGGAGCGTCCGGCGCCGGTAAAACCACGCTACTGAATTTACTTTCTGGGTTATTGGTGCCTACAACCGGCAGAATATTATTTAATGGCGTTGATGTGTCTAGCCAGTCTGGGAGCGAGCGTAATCTTGCCCAAGTGTTTCAATTTCCTGTGCTTTACGAGTCATTAACTATTGCAGATAACCTAGCGTTTCCGTTGCGTGCAAGAAAAGCCGTTAACGGATTTTCTGCGGTCGATATTGCGTCTCGCGTAGCAAAAATTGCTGGCGAGTTAGAGATTGAAAACCTGCTTAAACGTAAGCCAAAAACTTTGTCGTTGTTTCAAAAGCAGTTGGTAGCCATTGGTCGCGCGTTAATGCGTCCTGATGTTTCAGTGGTTTTATTAGATGAGCCTTTAACCGCCGTCGAGCCGCGGACCAAGTGGCAGTTGCGTCAAAGTCTGAAGCGACTGCAAGAGGAGCTTGGGGTAACCATGATCTACGTCACCCACGACCAGACCGAAGCGTTAACCTTTGCTGATCGTGTTGCCGTTATGGCAGATGGGAAAATTTTGCAGACCGCGTCGCCACAAGAAGTGTACGAGCAGCCAGCCCATGAATTTGTTGGCTTCTTTATTGGTAGCCCGGGTATGAATTTTGTCGCAATAGATTCGGCTATTCCAGCGCCAATGTATGCAGCGAGTGGCGTTGATCAATTTGCTCAACGCATAGGCTTTAGGCCCGAGTGGGCACGGTTAGAGCACCCGCCAATGACTCACCCATTATCCGCGGTGCATTGGCTGGGCAGAGTCACGCATTGTCAAATTCTGGGCACCCAAGATGGCGTGCCAGTAGGCATTACCACGCTTGCAAGTGAGGTGGGTGAGTTAAAGGTGCGCGGCGCAATTAACGCCACCGTTGGAGAGGAGATCATGGTCGTTGTGGACAGATGTGTCAGCTTTTGCGCCGAGCACTATGTGGCCACACACTATGCTCAGAGCAGCACTAGCCAGCTGACAAACCCTGTTGGGAATGAATAATGGCGATTAACAAACCTTACAATAATCGCGCGTGGCTTGGTGTGCTGCCGGTACTGCTCATTGTCGCATTCAGTGCGGTCATTCCATTGATGACGGTGGTGAATTATTCGGTCCAAGACATTTTGGATTTCAACAGCCGCTTTTATGTGGGCTTGGACTGGTATCGTGAAACACTACAAGACCCGCGCTTTATTGAGGCCTTTGGGCGTCAGGTACTTTTTAGCTTAAGCGTGTTGGCCATTGAAATACCCTTGGGCATATTGGTGGCGAGAGGGCTGCCAAAGAATGGGGCTTGGACCTCTGTATTGTTGATCTTGCTTGCGGTACCGCTGCTTATTCCATGGAACGTGGTGGGGACCATTTGGCAGATTTATGCGCGCTCAGATATTGGTTTGCTAGGCGTGGGGCTGAACGAATTAGGGTTGGCGTTTAACTATACATCTAACCCAACCCATGCGTGGCTCACTTTGATTGCAATGGATGTGTGGCATTGGACCTCGCTGGTCGCGTTGCTGTCCTTCGCGGGCTTGACTTCAGTGCCACCGGCTTACTACCAAGCGGCTGAGTTAGATGGTGCCAGCAAATGGCAGGTGTTTCGTTATGTTGAAATGCCGCGGTTGTCCGGCGTGTTGGTGATTGCTGTGTTACTGCGTCTGATGGACAGCTTTATGATTTACACCGAACCCTTTGTGCTCACAGGCGGTGGTCCCGGTAACGCCACAACATTTTTGAGCCAGTATCTGGCGACCATGGCGGTAGGGCAATTTGACCTTGGGCCGGCAGCGGCCTTCTCCGTGATCTACTTCTTGTTCATTCTGCTGTTTTGTTGGATTTTTTATAATAGTGTCATGTTAGACGGCACGGTAGACGAGAGTGAGGCGCGCCATCATGACTAGTGTTAGCCGTTGGGTATTAGTGTTTTATTGTATTTATCTGCTGCTGCCGCTGTATTGGTTAATGACTATGGCGCTGCGCAACAACAGCGACATCACCGGCAAGTTTGAGGTAATTCCCAGCAATCCAACCCTCGCCAATTTCGCGGAAATATTTTCTAATCCTGTTTGGTATCAGGCTTTCGGTAACTCATTGAGCTATGTGGTGTTGAATACCCTCATCTCCATATGTGTTGCGCTGCCTGCGGCTTACGTTTTTTCCCGTTATCGTTTTCTGGGTGATCGCCAATTGTTCTTTTGGTTGTTGACCAATCGTATGGCGCCGCCAGCCGTATTTTTGCTGCCATTCTTCCAGCTTTATTCCTCTATCGGTTTGTTTGATACACCCCTTGCTGTGGCGCTCGCCCACTGCTTGTTTACGGTGCCGCTTTCGGTATGGATCTTGGAAGGTTTCATGTCTGGGGTGCCCTCAGAAGTGGACGAAATGGCCAAGATTGATGGACATAGTTTCCCCTATTTCTTCTTCCGCATTTTTATCCCCATCAATAGGGGCGCCATAGGCGTGACCTTGTTCTTCTGCTTTATGTTCAGTTGGGTTGAGTTGCTACTGGCGCGCACTCTAACCGGAAGTACGGCCAAACCCATTGTTGTGGTTATGACTCGGACCGTGAGCGCCTCGGGACTAGACTGGGGGGTGTTAGCCGCAGCTGGCGCACTAACCGTGGTGCCCGGCATTATTGTGGTTTGGTTTGTGCGTAAGCATCTGGTCAAGGGCTTTGCCCTGGGGCGGGTCTAATGAGTTGGATGGCATGGACTACACCTACAATGATTTTCTTTGTTGGCATTGGCGTGTCATTGTTGCTGTTGACTATGGTCGAGCTAAAGTGGCCCACCGTGCTTGCGAAAGGTTTTTTGCCTTTAGCGACCACTCGCGGCGACCGGTTTTTTATCAGTCTTTTGAGCGCTGCCTTTATTCATTTGTTTTGGCTTGCACTCAACCCAGGGGATGTTTTGCTAGGCTCAGCTATAGCGCTTGTTTGGGCTGGGTTGGTTATGAGCAAGGGCTAGAGTCGCTTTGCTAGTACATTGTTGTTTTAACAGAAAATGGCTCGGCTAAATCATTATACTGCGGGACAAACAAAGCCCGATTCAGAGAAGAAGGAAAAGAGGAGATGGGGATGCAAAAGCTTATAGGTTTAATGGCATTGAGTATTGTGCTCAGCCTGCTTGCCAGTTGTGGGGCCGAAGAGGACAAGGCCGTAAGTGCTGAGATTCAAACAATGGATTTTGCCGCCAATGCCAATAAATGGGTGGCGGGTGAGTTTCAACCCTCAACCCTAAGCCCTGCACAGGCTCAAAGCGAGATGGCCTGGTTTACCCAAGCGGCGCAGCCGTTTCGTGGCATGTCCATTAACGTGGTCTCCGAAACGCTGACAACCCACGAGTATGAAAGCGCAACGTTGGCTCAAGCTTTCTTTGAAATCACCGGTATTCGAGTTAACCACGACCTTATTCAAGAGGGAGATGTGATAGAGAAGCTGCAAACGCAAATGCAGTCGGGTGAGAACGTCTACGACGCTTACATCAATGACTCCGACCTGATTGGCACGCATTCACGCTACGGTTATGTAGTGGCGCTGAGTGATTTCATGGCAGGCGAGGGCGCTGATGTAACCTCACCGACTCTGGATGTAGAAGACTTTATTGGCATTAGTTTTACCACGGGTTCAGACGGCAAAATTTATCAGTTACCAGATCAACAGTTTGCCAACCTTTATTGGTTTCGCTATGACTGGTTCTCTAATGAGGGGCTTAAGGCAAAGTTTGCAGAGCTATATGGTTATGATTTAGGAGTGCCGATTAACTGGTCAGCTTACGAAGACATCGCTGAATTTTTTTCCACCCATGTGGGTGAGATAGACGGCAAGAAAGTTTATGGGCATATGGACTACGGTAAAAAAGATCCTTCCCTAGGCTGGCGATTTACCGATGCATGGTTGTCTATGGCCGGTGCAGGTGATGTAGGTATTCCTAATGGCCTGCCGGTAGATGAGTGGGGCATTCGGGTAGAAAATTGTCGCCCTGTAGGATCGTCTGTGACGCGTGGCGGTGCAGCCAACGGACCTGCTGCTGTTTACGCGCTGCAAAAGTATATTGATTGGTTAAAAGCCTACGCGCCCAGCGAAGCGCCAGGTATGACTTTTTCTGAGTCTGGTCCTGTGCCAGCCCAAGGCCATATTGCACAACAGATCTTTTGGTACACCACATTTACTGCGGACATGATCAAAGGCGGTTTGGCGGTAGTCAATGAAGACGGCACACCTAAGTGGCGTATGGCACCTTCACCTCATGGGCCTTATTGGGAAGAAGGCATGAAGCTGGGTTACCAAGACACTGGTGCGTGGACCTTGTTAAAATCTACACCGTTAGATCGACGTAAAGCGGCATGGCTTTACGCGCAGTTTGTGACCTCAAAAACCGTATCACTGAAGAAAACTGTGGTAGGCCTCACTCCTATTCGTGACTCAGATATTCGCTCTCAAGCCATGACCGATTTGGCGCCCAAGCTAGGTGGATTAGTGGAGTTCTATCGCAGTTCAGCGCGTACGGCTTGGACCCCAACAGGCACTAATGTGCCTGATTATCCGAAGCTTGCCCAGTTGTGGTGGGCAAACGTTGCCAACGCTGTGAGCGGTCAAGTCAGTGCGCAGGACGCGATGGATAGTTTGGCTAGTCAACAAGACCGAGTGCTGGAGCGCCTAGAAAAACACGGCATTCAGGGTGATTGTGGACCCAAGTTGAATGAAGAGCGCGACGCTGAGTATTGGTTGTCTCAGCCTGGCTCACCTAAGGCGCAGTTGGCTGACGAGAAACCTCAGGGCCAAACCATTTCTTATGATGAGTTGCTGAAGACTTGGGCGGCTGAGTAAACGAAAGCACTTCACCCACAGGGCAGAAGTATTTGCCCTGTTGTTGATGATCACCAAGCCCTAGGGTGCTTTCTTGAATTCAGGCGCGTTCTAGATACTCAGCTGAACACTGGTCTAAGTCCCCGCCTCAAAGCCGTACTGTCGTTCCACTTTGCAAATGCGCACAGTGTATGACTTGTACCATTGCTCTTGCCCCAGCTTTTGCGCAACCACATGTTCTGACGCTTGGTTCCATGCTTCAATGGCTTGCAGAGATTGCCAATAACTCACTGTTATGCCCAGTTCAGATCTAGCAGTTTCCATATGCAAGAAGCCTGGCTGTTGCTGGGCCAACTTATACATGGCTTTAGCCATAGCATCATAGGCGGGGTCGTCACCATTTGAGGTCGAGGTGAATATTACTGCGTAGTATTCTTCATCAGATTTCATTTAGATTTCCCCTGACGTTTGGCTGGTCTTTTAAAGACCTATTTATCCAAATTTTTAAAGAAGTCGATGTCGCGCTTTTCACCTTCAGGCACGGCGACCTCAGTGATGCGCTCGTCTACATCGTCCCATTCCAAACGCAGCGCCCGAGTCATAGTCGCATGCATTTCATAAGTACAAACAATGTATGTCAGTTCGATGATTTGCACTTCGTTGAGGTGCGCTTGAAGCACAGCAAAGGTGCCATCGGCAACACGGCCGCCTTGGAGTACAAGGTCGTCGGTATAGGCCAAAACAGCACGCTCTAGCTCGTCGAACAAGTCAGTGGATGCCCAATGTGGAATCGCCTGAATTTGCTCTTCAGAAAACCCTGCGCCGCGCAGCGCTTTGCAGTGTTGGGAAAAGACAAACTGGCTGCCACGAGCAAAGCCCGCTCGGGCTTGGCCCAGCTCTCTAAGCTTTGGTGAAATTTTGCGGTTACGACTGCGGTAGAACTCAAATCCACTCACCATGTGACGCAAGGCGTCAGGCACATGAGCAAAAACGGTCCACCAGTTACCTGGAGTACCTGTGGCGGTGCCCGGATGGGTGGTTGGCTCGCGGTCTTTGCCAAATAGTGCGTCGTAAAAAGGCAGCACGCTGGCGTCGGCTTCCGTTCTAGGTATTTGTCTTAGTCTTGGCATTACTTTCCCCTCATTAGATATCTTTCGAGTATCGCGGTTTTTTTGCTTAGTCTCCAGAGACATGGCGTTAAGTTTTACGCGAGCTAATGTTGGTTGATATACAAGCCTAGTGTCGTTGTGCGTGCCTAAGTCTTCTATGCGCGTCTTTGGGTTACTCGTCTGAACGACGACTCTCAGGCAGACCGTGACGCGCTGCGTTTTAGCCGTTCAGCCTCTGTTTACAACCTTTGGGAGTCTAAAAGCCCGAGAAGCGTGGCAACTTGGTACTTTGCATTTTGTTTATTTTAATCTTGATTCGGCGACAAACGTTGCAGCAGCAACAACTCATTTGTGGCAGGTCAACAGTGACGGAGAGAGAGGATAAATTTATGCGCCTGCTATTAGCTATTTTTCTACCTTGGCTACAGTTTTTCACCATTGGCAGACCCTTCGCCGGTATTTTTTGTTTAATTCTGCAGCTCACCTTAGTGGGTTGGATTCCAGCCTGTATTTGGTCCGTGTATGCGTTGGGCCAGTACAAAACAGACCAGAAAATCAAAAACGCAATGGCTGAAAAATGAATTTATCTCGCACAAAAGGTGTGGCTTCAAAGGAAGCGCCTTTTTCGCTTAAGGCCCGACCGACACTCTTCGCCCGTATTTTTCTCCTCAGTTGCCTGCTATTGGCACTGCTGGGTTGCTCATCAACCTATTACGACGCGTTAGAAACCCTTGGCGTACACAAGCGCGATATCTTTGTTGAGCGCATTGAAGAAAGCTTAGAAGTACAGAAGGACGGCCAAGCGCAGTTTGAGAGTGCGCTAGAACAATTCAAAGCCACCATTGATTTTGACGGCGGTGGCTTAGAGAAAGGCTACAACCTGTTTAATGACGAATATGAAGACAGTGAAGACGCTGCCAAAGCCATTAGTGTGCATATAGCGTCAGTAGAGAATGTGGCGGATGCGTTGTTTGAAGAGTGGTCAGATGAACTGGATTTATACACCAGCCCGTCGTTGCGCCGAGCGAGTGAACGACAATATATGGACACACAAAAAAAGTATCGACGCTTGTTGGCTTCAATGCAGCGAGTGGAAGACAGTATGCAACCAGTGCTTGCCACCATGCGCGACAACGTACTGTTCTTAAAACATAACCTTAACGCACGGGCAATAGATGCACTTAAAGGTGAGTTAGGCAGCATCAATCGAGATGTATCTACCTTAGTTAAGGATATGCAGCGCTCTATTCAAGAGTCAGAAGCATTTATCACCACGTTGAAAGCTGAACGTTAGAAGTATTTGGCGGTTGCGGGCGCTCGTCGCAGGGCGCCGCAGTCGCCGCGCTAAATCTTGTGGGTGGCTAAAGTTGCAAAGTTATTTGGACACGGCTTAGACGTCGCCGCATTGCTCTAGCAGGATCAATTTATCTATTTTTGTCTACTAGAATGTGCGCTGGAAAGGGTTGTAGTATCGGTTCATGAATTATGTACAACTCGCAATTCCGTACTTTCTCCTCGCGATCATGCTTGAATCTATCTACGGTTATCTGCGCAAAAATCAAACTTACCGCCTAAACGACACCGTTAACAGTCTACAAATGGGCATGCTCAGTGGCCTTGTCGGTGTTCTGCGATTGGGCTTCTCAGCAGTTGTGTTTACTCAACTTGTTGCTCTGTTTGGCGTTCAGCAGTGGTCTGCGGATACCTGGGTGCATTGGGTGCTCGCTTTCGTCGCGTACGATTGCTGCTATTACTGGAAGCATCGCTTTGGTCATCAGTGGCGCATCATGTGGGCCTCTCACTCGGCCCATCATCAAAGCGAAGAATACAACTTGAGCACCGCTCTACGCCAAACGGGTACAGACTATATTGGCTTTGTCTTTTACATCCCCTTGTATTTAGCGGGTACGCCGGTGGAGGTCATGGTCACGGTAGGCAGTCTGAATTTGGTTTACCAATTTTGGGTGCATACAGAACATGTGCGCTTCCTTGGGGTGCTTGATTATATTTTGGTTACACCGTCTAACCACCGGGTGCATCACGCCAAAAATCCGGGGTATATCGACAAAAATTATGGCGGTGTTTTTGTGATTTGGGACCGGTTGTTTGGCACCTTTGCCGTTGAAAGAGTAGAGGAGCCCTGTCGTTTTGGTATTACCCATGGCCTTAAGAGTTGGAACCCCGTTTGGGCCAATGCCATTGTTTGGTGGGATACATTAAAGCTGTCGTTGCAAACCCGCCGTTGGCAGGACAAATTGTTGGTTTGGTTTAGAGGCCCAGCGTGGCTGCCAGCGGATATTAACCAAACCTATGAGGGTAATTGGCAGGATGAAAAGTTCGATCCTGTGGCGTCTGCCTATTGCAAACTTTATGTGTTTGCTCAGTTCGTGATGGTTACTGTTGCAGCTATGGCGCTGCAAGAGTTGCAGAACGATTTGCCCACCAGCTTTGTCTTAACCGCGTTTTTGTTGTTGGTGGCCTCTGTCTGTGTGCAAGGGGTGTGGTTGGAAGCTCGGGGGCCTTTTCGCGCCGTTGAAGCGGCCCGATTAGTGACGATTGGGGTGTTTTCCTTAACGCTACCTAGTGCTTGGTCTAGTGTTGACTGGATAGTTCAGTCGTATGAGTTATCGCTGTTGTTGCAGGGCTATTGTGCTGTGAGCGGCGTATTTTTGCTGGGGAGCTTTGGTCGAGTTGCCCAGGTGTCGGAGCAGTTGTCTGAACATATGCCTGAACAGATCGCAGAGCAGGCGACCGAACGAGGGGTAGAGAAAGCCTCCTAACCCAAGACCGCCTTTAGAGGCTTTCAATGTAGGTTCTAACTTGCCTGCATTTTTCCAGCCCACCAAAATACTCAATTTCATCTTCGTCGAAACTAGAAATAGTCGTTAACAGGTCTTGTTGCGCTTCATGGTAGCCGGCAATATCAGTCAGTGGCTGAAAGCGTGGGTTGATGGTAAACAGCAAATAGTCCTCATGTACTCGGCACAAGGTTTCTCGCTCAGAGCGGACAAACCACTGCTCTGGGCCGTTTTGCATAGTTGCATCTGGTTCATTGTGAAAGCGTTGAGTGTCATCGTGGATAAACCAGTTCGTGCGCTCGAAAGGTTTCATTAACGGCGCATTTTGGATAAACCGTTCAATGGGGTCGCCAATTTTTGCATTCATGCTCTCCACCGGCTGGTGAATCTCTCGCAGCGGCCTACCTATTTTGGTGCGCACATCCCAATAGCTGGGTGAGCACACGCAGGCGGCAACCAGGCGCTGGGGTATAGCGGTTTGCATAAGGCATAAATCGTCAGGGATTTGCATGGCAAGATTGGCAACAAGGTCTGGGTATGTGTTTGGTGCATCAGGGCGTTGGGCGGCCAGCGCCTGTTGTGCGGTCAGAGCCGCGTCAAGATCATCTACTACTGCCGTCACCTCGTTATAACAGGTCTTTAGCAGGTGGCTTTTGTGCGCCGCAATATCCTCGGTCATGGGCACAGGAAACCAGTCCTGCAGGTCTATAGGGGTTAGGCCCAAACGGTACTTTGGTTTACCACCTTGCCAAGGCGGGTTTTGCCAAAACACACTGGCAGCACTTGGCTGTTTGGCGATCTCAGTATTTATTGATTCTTTGCTAATAGCCGCTGCCCGTTTGTTTACTACTTTGATTTTTGTTCGTTCAAATCCCAGTCGTAATCGTAATCTATAGCGTTTTTAGATGCTAAAATGCTTTGTGCTTGCTGGGGCAATTGAGCGGCAAGGTAGGCCTTAAGGCCTTGTTCATCCTCGCTAAAGTCCTCTAAGTACCAATCGAAAATACTCGACAGCACGAGCTTATTTTTTATTAACGACACGCCTCGAGGATGGCTGAGGTAGCGTTTTTGCGCGCGCTGCAACTGCGCTTGGACATTGCTTGAGGTATAGGCTGTTTTGCTTAGGTTAGGACAACCTATGCTGGCGCAGTTAAGCGCAAAGTGCAGTCTGTGATCTTGCCAAATGGGACGCAATATTTTGTGTTCAATGTCATTTAAGGTAACCGCTTTACCCTCAATTGTGAGCAGTTCATTGTCCCACGGGCCGATGCTGAAGAAGCTGCTCTTCATCTTTAGAATGCTTTTAGCCTTCGGGTATCGCAGCACTACTTGGACAGTCAACGCGTTGTACAAATTAGTCCAATAGGCTAATTGTTCTGCGCGGTTTAATTGTGTGGGTGTGAGCGCTGCGAGCGCGTCGATGTAGCGATTGAGCTGATTTTTTTCTGCTTCTGAAAATTGTTTATAGCTGACACGATTAATGTTGTCGGCATTCTCGTGTACGCGCTGATCTAGCACGTGTTGCCACAGGCTGTGGTCAACTACAACGGTAGACTCTGGGTTGTGAGCAGCCCAGTGGCGCCAAAGGTCAGTCTTTGGCGCCGCCTGTGCGCTGCTAGCAAAAGTGCCAGCAAGCACGCTCGTCATTATCAATATTGCTGCG
>ERZ1047472.1673-NODE-1673-length-16918-cov-5.658780_pt1 | contig 16918 bp, 10 predicted proteins | sample MGYA00383095_ERZ1047472 | MGnify/ENA primary metagenome ERZ1047472 (study PRJEB29581, sample SAMEA5548365) | metagenome | biome: marine; feature: coastal; material: water | depth 1 m | study: Short-term variability in the microbial, nano- and picoplankton... | reverse complement strand
ACTTTGGCTACCAGCCTTGCGCCAGACAATCCTTTGCCGAAATAGTCATTGGCGTTTCCAGTCACTTCCATATGAAGTCCCTTGGTTGCAAAACACCCAAAACTCTGACCCGCAGCTCCTGTGAACAATAGGTTTAGCGTGTCTGGCGGAAGTCCTTCACGGCCGTGTGCTTTTGAAATTTCATTACTCAAAAGGGCACCAACACTTCGGTCTGTATTCTTGATATCAAACGACAGTGTCTGTGCTTCTTTTTTGATGATGGCCTTCTGTGCTTTTGAAACGATGTCCACATCAAGTACGTTGTCTAGTCCGTGGTCTTGTTTACTCACGTTGCGTACGGGTACTTTGTCTCCAACTTCAGGTTTGTATAAAATAGCTGACAAATCAATGCCTTGTGCCTTATAGTGGTCAATGGCCGTATTCATATTCAGTTTTTGGCTTTGCCCAACCATTTCATCGATAGACCTGAACCCTAGTTCTGCCATGATGGCACGCAACTCCTCCGCCACATAGTGCATAAAGTTAATGACATGCTCGGGCTTCCCTTTAAAGTTTTTACGCAGCTCTGGGTCTTGGGTGGCAATTCCCACCGGACAGGTATTAAGGTGACATGCACGCATCATAATACAACCAGATGCTACTAGTGGGGCAGTGGAGAATCCAAATTCTTCTGCACCAAGCAAGCAGGCTACGGCTACGTCACGTCCTGTTTTCATTTGACCGTCACATTCCATCACGATACGACCACGTAGGTCGTTCATCACTAAGGTTTGTTGTGCTTCGGCAATTCCCAATTCCCATGGCAATCCAGCGTGCTTGAGCGATGTGAGTGGCGAAGCGCCTGTTCCACCGTCAAATCCAGATATCAACACCACATCTGCTTTTGCTTTTGCAACGCCAGCAGCAATGGTACCAACGCCTACTTCAGAGACAAGCTTCACATTGATGCGCGCCTCTCTGTTGGCATTTTTAAGGTCATAAATCAATTGCGCTAAATCCTCAATAGAATAAATATCGTGGTGAGGAGGTGGGGAAATCAAGCCAACGTAAGGCGTCGAATTTCGCACCGATGCAATGTATGGGTTTACTTTTGGCCCAGGGAGTTGTCCACCTTCTCCGGGCTTGGCGCCTTGCGCCATTTTAATTTGAATTTCACGTGCGTTGGTCAAGTAGTGTGAAGAAACGCCAAATCGCCCAGAGGCAACTTGCTTGATGGCAGAATTACGCCATTCTCCGTCTTCGTCACGGGTGAAACGTCTTGGGTCTTCACCACCCTCTCCCGAATTACTCTTTCCGCCAATGCGGTTCATGGCTTTTGCCAAGTTTTCGTGTGCTTCTTCACTAATCGAACCCAAAGACATGGCGCCTGTTTTGAAACGCTTCACGATTTTGGTCCACGGCTCTACCTCCTCAATAGGAATGGGATCCAAATCTGTGAATTCAAACATACCACGCAAGGTCATCAGTTGCTTGGTTTGATCGTTAACCAGTTTGGAGTATTCCTCAAAGGTGTCATAGCTTCCTTTGCTTGTAGCCAGTTGTAGCTTGGCAATACTGGCAGGGTTCAGCATATGCGCCTCACCATTACGACGCCATCGATAGCTACCACCAATTTCAAGGTCAATCCCTTCACCAGCCGCTTTTTCGCCAAAGGCAAATTCGTGACGCTTGGCAATTTCTTGCTCAACTTCTTTAAGTCCGATTCCTTCAATTCGTGTGGCAGTATTACAGAAATAGGTATCGACAAATTTCTTGCTCAGTCCAAGGGCTTCAAATATTTGTGCGCCTCTGTAGGAGTGTAGCGTGGAAATACCAATTTTGTTCATGATTTTAACAAGCCCTTTTGCAATGGCTTTGTTAAAATTGGCAATGGCATTTTCAGCAGATAGTCCTATGATGGCACCTTTTTCTACTTGGTAGTCGATGATTTCATTGACCATATAGGGATTGATGGCACTTGCACCATAGCCAAATAAGGATGCAAAGTGATGTGGCTCACGTGGTTCGGCAGATTCGATAATGATGCCAAACTTAGAACGCAAGCTGTGTTTCATCATGCCGTGGTGTACAAATGCACAGGCCAAAAGCATGGGCATGGGCGCCATGTCTTTGTTGATCCCACGATCAGAAAGTATGATGATGTTTGCGCCATCCTCAACTTCTTTTTTAACGCGTTTCAATAGGTCTTCAAGTGCGCGTTCCAGTCCATTGTTTCCTTCATTGGCAACGTACAGCGCATTGACCGATTTAGACTTAAAATCATCATGTTCAATAAATTTGATTTTATCAAGATCTTCGTTAGAGATGATGGGATTTTGAATATTTAGTTTTTTCGCGTGTGCCGGTATAACGTCAAAAATATTGGCATCACTTCCCACAGACATGGAGGTGTCTGTTACAATTTCTTCACGGATTCCATCTAATGGCGGGTTGGTCACCTGTGCAAATAGCTGTTTGAAGTAGTTGTAGAGTAGCTGAGGTTTATTCGACAACACGGCAAGCGGCGTATCGGTTCCCATAGAGCCAATGGCTTCTTTACCCAAGGTGCTCATGGGTGTGATTAGGGTTTTGATATCTTCTTCTGTATAACCAAAGGCTTGTAATCTTTTAATAAAAGGCTCAGCCTCAACTGGTGTTTTGTTTCCTGTATATGGCACCTCTTTAAGCGGAAGCAAATTTTCTTTTATCCAATCGCCGTATGGGTGTTTGGCAGAAATTTTTTCTTTTATCTCACGGTCTTCAATGATGCGTCCTTCTTCCATGTCCACCAAAAACATTCTTCCGGGCTCTAAACGACCGTGAAGGGAAACATTGGCGGGATCGATATCAATAACGCCCGTTTCAGAAGACATAACCACATAACCATCTTTGGTTACGGTATATCGCGATGGGCGCAGTCCGTTTCTGTCAAGTAATGCACCGATAAATTTACCATCAGTAAAAGGGACACTTGCAGGTCCGTCCCACGGTTCCATAATACATGCGTTGTAAGCGTAAAAATCTTTTTTAGCAGGATCCATAGATTGGTGCTTTTCCCATGCTTCGGGAACGAGCATCATCATCACTTCAGGAAGTGAGCGCCCTGTGTGTAGCAACAACTCAACCACCATGTCCATTGAAGAGGAGTCAGACTTGCCGGGAAGTACAATAGGCGTAATGTGCGCCATATCATCTCCAAAAAATTCGTTTGCGAACAGCTCTTCACGTGCCTTCATGCGAATAACGTTCCCGCGGTAGGTGTTGATTTCGCCGTTGTGACACATATAGCGGAAGGGTTGTGCTAAATCCCAAGTAGGGAAAGTGTTGGTGGAAAAGCGTTGGTGTACAAGCGCCAGGCGTGTTACTACGCGTGGGTCTTTAAGGTCTAGATAGAAGCCTTCAATATCTTCGGGCATTAACAAACCTTTGTAGATAACCGTTCTGGTTGAGAAGCTTGGCAGATAGAAATAGGAGCTTTGCGACATCTTGCTTCCAAAAATGCGGTGCTCTGCACGCTTTCTGGCAATAAATGACTTGGTGTTAAGCTGGTCTTCGGTGAGTTTGCCGGTTGCATCTTCAACAAACACTTGCTTGATGTTTGGTAATGTCTGTGCGGCAATACGTCCAACTACGTCATAGTTGGTAGGTACATCTCGCCATCCAATTATAGCCAAATCCTGACGGGCAAGTTCTTCTTCAAATACCTCAATGCAGTGCGTGCGTTGGTTCATCTTCTGAGGAAGGAAAACCATACCTAGTGCATATTTTTTGGGCTCAGGGAGTTTGAATGAAAGCACGTCTGTTAGGAAGTCATGCGGGATGTCTATGAGTATACCTGCTCCATCCCCTGTTTTACCATCTGCACTCACCGCACCTCGGTGTTCGAGTTTAACCAGGATATCTAAAGCCTTGTGGATAATATCGTTGGTTCTTTTGCCCTTAAGACTGCAAATAAAACCAGCACCACAGTTGTCGTGCTCGTTTTCTGGATGGTATAATCCTTGTGGGTTAGGTAGCATAAATCAATTTTTCTCAAATATAACAGCTAGCATTAGTTTTTATTAAACACCAACTAAGCTAATGTGGACGCAATACAACATTCACAAAATTTAACTGAAAAATTATTAAATAACAAAAATAGACACATCAAAATTAGTATTATTGGAATATAAATATCGTGTTATTGTTACCCCCTGTTTTTATATGGTTATATATTAAATATTGTATGTTTTTAACAAACATACCCCATTTATTTGTGGGCATAAAATCAATAAATGCATATTTTGAAATATTTTTTATGTTCTATGGCGCTATAATCCTTTCTTTTGACTGTTTTTTTTAGCCCATTTACATTGTTATATTTGTTTTTGACTTAATTCCAAACAAAATTATATGGAAACCCTAATACTTGTTGTGTTTTTTCTAGGCTACTTAGCCATTACCCTAGAACACAATCTAAAAATTGACAAACTGATACCTGCACTTGCCATGATGGCCATTTTGTGGGCATTGATTTCGCTCATGCACCTACCTGTTTTTGACATAGACACCATTACGCGGAGTTTACACGAAACACATATTGAAGAGATTTTACTACATCACTTAGGGAAGACGGCTGAAATTTTGGTCTTTTTGCTCGGTGCCATGACCATTGTTGAAATCATCGATTATTTTAACGGCTTCGCAACCATTAAAGGTTTTATTCGAACAAATGTAAAAGTCAAACTACTCTGGATATTTTCCATATTAGCCTTTATTCTTTCTGCTATTATTGACAACCTTACAGCAACTATAGTATTGATTACAATATTGCAAAAAGTGATTCAAGACCGCAACACACGACTGTGGTTTGCAGGGCTTATAATTGTTGCTGCTAACGCTGGTGGTGCTTGGTCTCCTATTGGGGATGTTACCACAACCATGCTGTGGATTGGTAATAAAGTAAGCACACCAGAATTGATTAAATACCTATTCATTCCCTCTGTTGTCTGTATGGTGGTTCCTACCCTTATTGCTAGTCGATACAAAGCATTTAGGGGCACTATAGATAATAAAGATACTGGGGAAACCAAAAAATCACCTTTTGGATCGAGAATGCTTTACTTAGGTTTGGGCTCCATTTTATTTGTTCCTTTTTTCAAACAAATCACACATTTACCCCCCTATGTAGGCATGATGTTGTCTTTGGCCGTTGTAGCTGCGTTTGCTGAACTTTATAGCAGCGCCAAGTTTTCCTTGTCAAATATTGATGAAACGGCTGATGATCACGCCATACACAGTCCCGTTCATGCGGCTTTAACAAAAATCGAATTACCTAGTATTTTATTTTTCCTCGGAATACTGATGGCCGTGGGTGCTTTGGAGTCTTTAGGGCTTTTGTTCAACTTCGCTGGAGACCTCACTCAAGCCATTCCAAATATGGATATTGTGGTTTCCCTTTTTGGAACTATATCTGCCGTAATTGACAATGTGCCGCTGGTAGCTGCTAGTATGGGGATGTTCTCTCAAGGACCCGATGATCCGATTTGGCATGCCATTGCTTTTGCTGCAGGAACTGGAGGTAGTATGTTGGTGTTTGGTTCTGCCGCTGGCGTTGTTGCCATGGGCATGGAAAAAATCAACTTTTTCTGGTACTTTAAAAAGATTTCCATTCTCGCACTTGTTGGCTTTTTGTCCGGTTATCTTGTCTTTATGCTGATGCGTGACTATATTCTTGTCTAGTGGATTATGTGTCCGCAATACAATGGCTATATGCGCAATTGCCGATGTATCAGCGGGTGGGAAAAGCTGCCCTCAACCCTAATTTAGATGGCATAACCAAGCTTGCTTCACACCTAGGTAATCCCCATCAAAAATTTAAAAGCATACATATTGCGGGTACCAATGGTAAGGGCTCTTCTGCGCATATGCTTGCATCAATATTACAAGAGGCAGGGTATAAAGTAGGTTTGTATACTTCTCCTCACCTAAAAGACTTTAGGGAGCGTATTCGCATCAATGGTGTCCCCATTGAGCAAGAGTATATACTTGATTTTGTGGTTTCAAGCCGTACATTTTTTGAACGAGAAGCCTTTTCTTTTTTTGAGATGACCGTTGGCCTTGCCTTTGATTATTTCGCGAGGCAACACGTAGATGTAGCCGTTATTGAGGTGGGTTTGGGTGGCCGTTTAGACGCTACCAATATCATCACACCAGAGGCCTGTCTTATTACCAATATAGCGCTAGACCATCAGCAGTTTTTGGGTACAACAAGACCTGTCATAGCCAAAGAAAAGGGAGGTATTATAAAACCCAACACAACTGTTGTTTTGGGTGCCGATGACAAGGAAACCTTTGCTGTTTTTGATGCCATAGCCAAGACATTAGATGCTCCACTTTATATTGCTGACGAACATACCTATGTTACTGATTTGCTTGGAGATTATCAGCAGCAAAATATTAATGGAGTGGTTTCCTTGCTTAAAAAGCTATCTTCATTTACATTTTCAGAATATCATGTTTGCAATGGTTTGCAGCACGTACGCAAAAACACAGGCATTCGTGGCCGTTGGGAAATCTTAGGAACCAAACCCACTGTAGTAGCTGATGTGGCACACAATAAAGCTGGATTAGAAGTTGTCTTAAGGCAACTTACCTCCATTACATATGATACCCTTCACGTTGTTTTTGGTATAGTTAGCGACAAGGATGTAGATGATTTAGTAACGCTTTTGCCAGCAGACGCCACCTATTATTTGTGTGCGGCAGCAGTTCCGAGAGCCTTGGATGTGGTCAGCCTTTCAGCCCATTTCAGTAATCATAACCACAGTTTTACTTCTTATGATAGCGTTGAACACGCATATGATGCAGCACTAAATAAGGCTTCAGCGGAGGATGTTGTTTTTGTTGGAGGTAGCCTATTTGTAGTCTCAGAAATATTACCCTAAAAAAATAAATTTAACATGGTTTGGTACGCCTGTTATTTTATATATTTGCACCCCCAGGGCGCTTAGCTCAGTTGGTTCAGAGCACCTCGTTTACACCGAGGGGGTCGGGGGTTCGAATCCCTCAGCGCCCACATCAATCACAATCCTAATGCAAAGCATTGGGATTTTTTGTTTTTAAAGGGTTGTGTTTACATGAGCCGTTAATCGTGGTTAAATACCAACGGCTACACTTTCATCTCTTAATATTTACAATATCTTTGCAACAGATTAGTTTTCTAATAAAGCAAAACGTATATGTGTGGAATTGTAGGATATATTGGTCATCGTGATGCATACCCCATCATCATCAAGGGTTTAAAACGCCTTGAATATAGAGGTTATGACAGTGCTGGCATCACGCTTTTTGACGACACCAATATTGTAGTTAAAACAAAGGGAAAGGTCGCAGACTTAGAGCAAATCGCTGCTTCGCATGACAACAAGGGTAAAACCCTTGGAATGGGTCACACACGCTGGGCCACGCACGGAGTTCCATCAGATTTAAATTCTCACCCACACCTTTCCAACTCTGGAAAAATAGCCATTGTTCACAATGGTATTATTGAAAATTACGCCTCCCTAAAGAAAATGTTGTCAGACAACGGTTTCCACTTTAAATCGGATACCGACACTGAAGTGCTTGTGAATCTTATCGAGTTTATCAAGACGTCCCAAAACCTAAAGGTTGGCAAGGCGGTTCAAATTGCGCTTACTCACGTAGTGGGTGCCTATGCTATCGCAGTAATTGATGCAGATCGCCCAGGAGAAGTAGTGGTTGCCAAATTGGGTAGTCCATTGGCCATAGGTATAGGGAAGGACGAATATTTTATTGCCTCTGACGCATCCCCTTTTATTGAGTACACCAAACGCACCATATACTTAGACGATAACGAAATGGCGGTTATTTCTAGAGCAAATGGTTTTAAGATGTATTCTATCATAAGTGATAAAGTCATCACCCCCATTGTCCAAGACATTCAGCTATCGCTGGAAACCATTGAGAAAGGCGGTTTTGATTATTTTATGCTTAAAGAAATTCACGAGCAACCCCATGCCATAAACGATACTTTTAGAGGACGGCTGTTGTTAGATGAGCGGCGAATCAATATTTCTGGCATTGAACAAAACAAAGAAATATTTAAAAACGCTTCCCGCATTACCATAATCGCTTGCGGAACTTCTTGGCACGCGGGTCTGGTGGCAGAATACCTGTTTGAAGATGCGGCACGTATCCCTGTTGAGGTGGAGTACGCCTCTGAATTCCGTTATCGAAATCCCGTTATCAATAAAGGAGATATTGTCATTGCGATTTCTCAATCTGGTGAAACTGCTGACACCCTAGCGGCCATAAAGCTTGCCAAAGAAAATGGCGCTTTTGTGTTTGGTATATGCAATGTGGTAGGTTCTTCCATTGCAAGGGCTTCTGATGCAGGCACCTATACGCATGCTGGTCCTGAAATAGGTGTGGCGTCTACCAAGGCGTTTACCACCCAGCTTACGGTAATTATCATGATTGGGCTGCGCTTGGGACAGCTTAAAGGAACCATTGACAATGCTGATTTTGACCGTGTTGCTAAACAATTAGTTGCACTTCCAAAATTGATAGAAGCTGTGTTGGCCTACGACAAACAAATTGAAAAAATTGCCCTTGAATACAAAGACGCTTCAAACTTTTTGTATTTAGGGAGGGGGTATAATTTTCCCGCTGCGCTTGAGGGGGCATTAAAGCTTAAAGAGATTTCTTATGTCCATGCCGAAGGGTATCCCGCAGCAGAGATGAAACACGGCCCCATTGCCCTTATTGACGAAAACATGCCCGTGGTGGTTATCGCAACCAACAAGGGGCATTATGAAAAGATTGTCAGTAATGTGCAAGAGATAAAATCACGAAATGCCAAAATTCTTTCAATCGTTACCAAAGGAGACGAGAGTGTTAAACTGCTTTCTGATCACGTAATTGAAATCCCAGAAGTGACCGAGTCTTTGGTGCCCATACTGGCCTCTGTACCGTTGCAATTGCTTTCATATCATATTGCCATCATGCGCGGTTGTAATGTAGATCAGCCTAGAAACTTGGCAAAGTCGGTGACTGTGGAGTAATCATTACTAAAGAAAAAACCGTCTTAAAATATTCACAAGAAACCAGCATGTTTTCAACGAAGGCAGCACCCGCAGCCTCTATTTCCCTAGCGTAATAGGCCTTGTGTACCCTTCGCCAATAGGCCAAGCTTTTATCCCCTTCCCCTTCTGCAAACGCAAATGCAGCGGAAACCTTATTAAAGGGGACAACCTCTAGTTTTGTTAGCTCAATGATCGCCTTTGCTGTGCCGTTCCAATCGGTTACAACAAACAAATCCCCAACAGTTGGTAAGGGTTCTTTGTGCTGCTCATACCACCATAGTGAAGGCGCAGTGGCTTGTTTGATACCCTTCACGACCAATTCTGCACACGTATTTGCATCTGCTTCGTTGTCACAAAAATAAAAGTGAGGAGGTAGTGGCAAGTGGGCATAGGAAGGCTGCTGCGCAACAAAGGCGTTCCAAAGGGTTGCTACAGTTTTGTTTTGTTCGTCCATTATGTAAAAATACACATTGAATGGAATTAAACTTTAGGTTGTATATTGCTACTATGCAGTCCAAAAGCCCATCCTTAATGCATGCATACACCCGCTTTTTAGCGGATACGCAATCGCTTACTTTTAAGGATTACGATGCCCTTCATCAATGGAGTATTGATAAACAGGCTGCCTTTTGGGAAAGTATCACCCAATTTTTTAAGGTTGATTTTGACACTCCTTACGAGGAGGTTTATGTTCAAGCAACCCCTTTTTGGAAAACCAAATGGTTCACGGGCGCACAACTAAGCTATGCCCATCATGTGTTCCGCAATGCCATGCTTAAGCAGCCTGCGATAATCTATCAAAACGAGACAAGTGAAGTGGTTGAAATCAGTTGGCAACAACTTATTGCCAAAACCCACGTCATACAACAGCAGCTTAAAACGCTTGGTGTTGTCAAAGGCGATGTTGTGGCATGTTATGGTATCAACAGCCCAGAAACGGTTGCCGCCTTTTTGGCTACCAATGCCTTGGGCGCGGTTTGGTCTTCTTGCTCTCCCGACTTTGGTACCGACGCCGTTTGTGAACGCTTTGCACAGTTGGTCCCCAAAGTGCTATTTGCCTATCAGCAATATGCCTATGGCGGGAAACCCTTTGATATCAGTGCAAAAATCAAGACCATTAGCGACTCCATAGGTTCTATTCAAAAGACCTTATTGCTCGACGATCACCTAAGTTTTGATGATGCCCCCGTAGCCATAAATCAAATACATTTTGAATCGGTTTCTTTTTCAGACCCCATCTGGGTATTGTTCTCTTCAGGCACGACGGGAAAACCCAAGGCCATTGTTCACGGCACGGGTCATATGTTATTGGAGCACCTCAAGGCATTGGCCTTACATCAAGATGTCAGGGTAGGGGAACGGTATTTTTGGTATTCTACTACTGGCTGGATGATGTGGAATTACGCATTAGGTAGTTTGCTGTGCGGCGCAACACTTTGTTTGTATTCAGGAGCACCGACCTTTCCTGCCGCAGACCGTTTGTGGCAGTTTGCACACAAGGCCAACATCAATCACTTTGGAGGTGGGGCGGTTTATTATCAGCAGCAAGTGGCTTCTCCAAGTCCATTTGTAATCCAAACAGATTTTTCTTTTCTCAAAACCATTGGTTCAACAGGATCTCCCATGTCGGCAGCTGTGTGTAGGGAGTTGCAAGCGCTTTTTCCCTCCACACAGGTAATTTCTCTCAGTGGTGGTACGGATGTATGTACGGCATTTGTAGGGGGGCATCCCGACCTGCCCGTAATCCCCGGCGAACTACAATGCAAGATGCTCGGCGCTGCCATAAGCGTTTGGGATAATGACGCTAAGGAGGTTGTTGGAACAGCTGGTGAGTTGGTCCTTACCCAAGCATTTTTATCAATGCCAATTTATTTGGTCAATGACCCAAAATATAAACGGTATGCTTCCAGTTATTTTTCCAAATTTAAATCGGTCTGGCATCACGGCGATTGGGCTGCCATTACTGTAAACAAGGGCGTGATTATTTACGGCCGTTCTGATGCAACGCTCAATCGTTCGGGCGTACGTATTGGCACCTCTGAGTTGTATACTGCGCTATCGCAGCTAAAAGCTGTTGATGATGCTTTGGTAGTGCATCTGCAAAATGAGCAAATGGATCAGTTGCTACTTTTTATTCAAGCCTCAGAAACAGTAGACACTACTGCAATAAAGCAGCATATCCGAAAAAGCTGTTCCCCGAGGCATGTGCCTGACGCAATTTATATGACCCCCGAAATTCCCTATACCATTAGTGGAAAAAAGGTTGAGATTCCAATCAAAAGAATTTTGATGGGAGAAAACCCTCAAGCTGTGATTTCATCAGATGCCCTGAGAAATCCCAGTGCGATTGATTGGTTTGTAAATAAATCATTTTGACGTCGCGTAGGCTTCCTGATTTAGTATTCAACTCCTAATCATTATATTTGATAAGGAACTTGTACTTAACCTTCCCATATGATAGACGCCCTAAAAAATATAGTTGGTTCAAAAAATGTTCTGTATGGTGGCTTAGAAAAGTCACGTATTGCTCATATCTGGGATATGGATACGCCCTTGAGCACAAAGGGAGTCATCCTCCCCAAAACAACACTCGAGGTTTCCAAAATTCTTCAATTATGCTATGAAAACAATGAGGAAATAATTGTGCATGGCGGGTTGACAAATTTGGTCGGCGGTACCCAAGTGGAACCTCATCAATGGGTGATTTCGCTTGAGAAAATGAATGCGATTGAGGATTTGGATGAAAACGCTAAAACGATAACTGCTCAATCTGGGGTAATATTAGAACACATTATTGCTGCTGCCCATGAGAAGGGTCTTTTTCTTCCCTTACAGTTTGGCGCCAGAGGCTCTGCCCAAATCGGTGGTGTGGTTTCCACAAACTCTGGCGGCATGCGTGTTTTTAGATATGGCATGACACGTTCGTTGGTTTTGGGGCTAGAAGTGGTATTGCCTACAGGTGCTATCATTTCCTCTCTTAAGAAAATACTCAAAGACAATTCGGGCTATGATTTAAAACAGCTTTTTATTGGGTCGGAAGGCACTTTGGGCGTAGTCACAAAAGTGTGTTTACGTCTTTTTGAATCACCCACAACACGCTATGCCGCCTTGGTTGCTGTTCAAACTTTTGATGATGTTATTCGATTACTCCGTTTTATGGAAAAGCAACTTTCGGGTAATCTGACTGCCTTTGAACTTATGTGGAGGACAGCTTATAATGCTGCTATTGCAGCAAAACAGCAATCAGCCCCCACGCTATCAAAAGACTTTCCATTTTATGTGTTTATAGAAAGCATGGGATATCACCTTGGAGAGGACTATGAAAAATTCGAATATGCCATTACTACGGCTATTGAAAAGGGATTGGTTGCAGATGGTGTTATGGCGCAGTCAGCGCAAGAAGTAAATAGTCTATGGATGATACGGGAAGACACGCACGCACTCACTCAGCCTTATGCGTTTAGCCAACACTTTGATATTAGCTTGCCCGTTGGAGTTATGGATGAGGAAATCACTGCTATAGTTAAGCACTTAAATGCCTTGCCTTATGTTCATGATGTATTTCCATTTGGTCATATTGCAGATGGAAATATCCATCTTATTGTTGGTAAAAAAGACAGTATAGCTGCACACATCAAGCAAATTAATGACATCGTTTATAAAAACCTACGAAAACACCAAGGCTCTGTGTCTGCAGAACATGGTATAGGCCTCCATAAAAAAGCATTTCTCAAAACCTCTAAGTCTGATCAAGAGATTGCGCTAATGAAAACCATCAAACAATCACTTGATCCTAAAAACCTACTTAACCCTGGGCGGATTTTTTAATTCTTTCTAAGGGTTTGGTTTTGGAAGGTACTTTCAAAAATTTTATCTGCACTGGATACCTCAAACCCATCTAAGGAGGGGACTATTTTTCGTTTTCCGTTGTGAATAACTTCTGCATCGTTGAGGTATTCGTTAATCACGCCAGTTGGTGACCAAGTAAAAGAATAAGATAGCTGCCCGTTAGGATAGCGAGGTAGGGCGCCTACACGCAATTCAATATCGCGTATTTCATCAAATTCTTTTGATAAGTCTCCGCCAATAATTCCAATAAATCCAGGAGCAAGCCCACATTGTGGCGCCAATACTGCGGATGCACTTTCTTTTAAATGTTGTATGTGTTGGGTGGTTTTAACGTCTTCTGTTAAATCGAAGTAATGAACTCCTTTTTGACACGAAATTTCAGCAACACTTTTATTGAGATAATAAGGAAGTGCTGAAACCACCGCATCAACGTCATCCAATATCCTGTGTACGTTACCCATGTTGCTGATATCAACAATCTCATGAGGAAATGGAATATCTATTTCGTAGTGTGGTCTGTGAAGGCCATAGCCCTTTACACTAAATTGTTTATTTAGCAAGACACCTACCAGAGTCCCCACTTTTCCCAAGCCTAGCACTGCAATACTGTTCATAATATAACAATTTGGAAGCTTTATGTTATAAAATTAACAATATTTACGTAAGTCTCCTAATCCAAATCAGACAAATGGAAAGCAATAAGAATGAAAATACTGCCTAATGATGGTGTTAGGTCAGTCATTATCAAAGGGGTTTGATGTTTTTCAAGTATGGGTTTGATAAACCCATTTAACTACGCTAAATAATAGAGGTACTTAAATAGAAGCGATAACGCCTTGCATAAAGGTTTCTTGCTCTTCAGCAAGTTCTTTATCAACCAAAATACGACCACTGTGCTCGTCTGTGATGATTTTTTTGCGTGCTGCAATTTCCATTTGAACCTGTGGTGGAATGGTAAAGAATGAACCGCCAGATGCACCACGTTCAACAGAAACAATCGCTAGACCATTTTTAACTGAAGTACGAATGCGCTGGTAAGCATTTACAAGTCTCTCATCAGCCTTTTTTTCGTATTCTTTGGATTTTTTGAGTAGTAACTCTTCTTCCTTTTGTGTTTCCGCTAGGATAGCGTCAAGCTCATCTTTTTTGTGCTGCAAGTGGTTTTTGCGTTCGTCTAGTTTGGTTGTTGTTTCCGTAACGGACTCATTCTTTTGCTCAATCAATGCTTTAAGTTGCTTGATTTGCTTTTCAGCTAGTTGGATTTCAAGCTCTTGATACTCAATTTCTTTTGTCAACGACTCGTATGCGCGGTTGTTGCGAACATTTTTTTGTTGTTCGTTGTACTTTTTGATGAGTTCTTTTGAAGCTTCAATGCCTAACTTTTTGGCTTTGATTTCGTCTTCATAAGCGGTAACCTCAATACCCAAATTGCTTAATCTTTTGTCAAGACCTGCAACCTCTGCATCCAAATCTTCTACCTCTAAGGGTAATTCACCACGTACGTTTCGTATTTCGTCTATGCGTGTGTCAACCAGTTGTAGGTTGTATAGTGCTCGTAGTTTGTCTTCGATAGTTGTTTCAACTTTCTTTTTTGCCATAGTTTAGAAGTAATGAACAGGATTGGTGTCCGTTTTTGATGAAATGAACGCAAAATTAGGGAAATTTTCGTTAAGATGCTTCATAATTGTTGTTTTGGTGAATTGCTCACTTTCATAGTGTCCAACATCAACCAGTAAACAGCTTTCTTCAGCCCTAAAAAAATCGTGGTATTTAAGGTCAGCGGTAATGTATGCATCAGCGCCCTGAGCAATGGCACTTTCAATGGCAAAGCTGCCAGAACCTCCTAGTATGGCCACCCGTTTGATGTCCTTGCCTAACAGTGCACTGTGTCTAAATACCGGTGTACCTAAAATATCTTTTAGTTTTTTTAAAAAATCGGAGGCTTTCAACCCCTTTGGGAGCTCTCCAATACAACCCATGCCCAAATCAGACCTACTGTTTTCCAATGTTGTAATTTCATAAGCGACAGTTTCATAAGGGTGCACATCCAACAATACATTAATGACCTTGCTGTGGAGGTGCTTGGGAAAGATCATTTGCAGTTGTGTTTCCTCTGCCGTGTGGCGTGACCCGCTTGTTCCAACAAAGGGTTTGCTCCCTTCAAGTGGCTTAAAACCACCTTCCCCTACAACGGAAAAGCTACATTCGTCATAATGCCCCATTGCGCCGGCACCAGCTGCAAATAAGGCTTCCTGCACTGCCTCTAGTTGTGGGTTGGGTACATAAGTATTGAGTTTTTCAATGGTTCCTGTAGCAGGCTGAATGATGGTTCTGTCTTTCAGATTCAATGCATTGGCCAAGCCAGCGTTAACGCCGTCGAGTTGTACATCAAGGGCGGTGTGAATGGCATAAATGGATATATCGTGTTTAATGGCTTTTGTTACTGCTCTAGACACATAAGATGAATCGGTAAGTTTTTTCAGCCCTTTAAAAATAATAGGATGGAAGCATACTACGAGTTCGCAACTTTCGGCAATGGCCTCATCAATCACTTCTTCTAACGCATCGTGCGCTATGAGTACCTTTTCAATTTTTTGTGCATGGCTGCCTACCAGAAGCCCTACATTGTCAAAATCTTCGGCATAATTTAGTGGTGCCCATGTTTCCAAACAAGATGTTATTTCGCGTACCGTCATCGTTCCAAAGATAAAAGTTCTACTTTTGTTTTTATGGCAATTTTGAGAAAAGCATTGTTTCCCTTTCAAATTTTATTTGCCGGAGCCGTTTTGCTTCGTAAAAAGCTGTATGCTAATGGTGTTATTTCACGCTATGTGGCACCAATTCCTACAATTGTGGTTGGTAATCTTGCTACCGGAGGCACTGGAAAAACGCCAATGATCGACTTCTTGTTGCGTCATTTTTCCCAAAAAAAGAAATTGGGTGTGTTGAGTCGTGGGTATGGACGTAAGTCCAAGGGATTTTTAACGGTACACTCTAATGCCTCTTCGTCTGAGGTGGGAGATGAGCCCCTCATGTTGGCGCAAAAACATCCAGCGGTATTTGTAGCTGTCTGTGAAAACCGACCAAAGGGAATTGTTCAAATGCTTCAGCAAAAACCCGCGCTAGAAGCCATTTTTTTAGATGACGCCTTGCAGCATTTGGCCCTTAATCCCACTTTTAAAATAGTGTTGACTACCTTCCAAAAACCTTGGTTTGACGATGTCTTGCTCCCGGTTGGTAGCCTTAGAGAGCCAGCGGCAGCTGCAAGAGATGCCGATATTGTTGTGGTAACCAAATGTCCTGAAACTATTGATGCGGAAAGCAGCACACAGTTTAGGGTACGCTTGGGTCTGTTGCCCCATCAAGCGTTGTTCTTTACTACACTTGCATATGAAACCCACATACGAGGAACGAACACATTACCATTAAAAGATTTTGTCAAGAGTACTTTTGTGCTTGTCACAGGAATTGCCAACCCAAAACCTTTGGTTGATTTCTTAAAGCGTCAAGGTGCTGACTTTACGCATATGTCTTATCCAGATCATCATAATTTTAGCGAAAAAGAAATTACATCCATAAAAGCGATGCAGCAGCCTATACTAACGACCGAAAAAGATGCCGTGCGCTTAGCTTCTTCTGCGCTTGAGCAGTGCTACACCATTGGAGTAGGGGTTAGGTTTTTGGACAACGAACAAGCCTTTTTAGACTTAGTCCAATCGGCAATTGATAATTAATTATTGTATGTGTTTATGCGCTTTATACGAAGAGCGTACGAGTGCCCCACTTTCTACATGGCGGAAGCCCATTTCTTTACCTAAAACTTCGTATTTTTTAAATTGATCTGGTGTGATAAAATCTGCAACAGGCAGGTGTTTTTTGGACGGTTGTAAATACTGTCCAAGGGTAATGATATCAACTTTAGCATTGCGTAAATCTTCCATTGACGCAATGACCTCTTCTTCAGTTTCACCAAGACCTAGCATCAATCCAGATTTTGTGCGGTG
>ERZ1047472.1659-NODE-1659-length-17014-cov-7.610708_pt1 | contig 17014 bp, 23 predicted proteins | sample MGYA00383095_ERZ1047472 | MGnify/ENA primary metagenome ERZ1047472 (study PRJEB29581, sample SAMEA5548365) | metagenome | biome: marine; feature: coastal; material: water | depth 1 m | study: Short-term variability in the microbial, nano- and picoplankton... | reverse complement strand
TTTATTACAAAAAATGTAATTAGCAGAGTTATAATATGTTTATTTTTTTCTGTTAAGAATATAAATGGATAATGCCAGTAATAGAGAAAAATTATTAAAGGCAGCCCAAGACCTTAATATACCATTACCGAAAGGAAAATATATTAAAAATGATGTACTAAAAAGATTAATAATAGAATATGTCAATAGAAAAAAAACGAAAACTAATAAAAGTATAAAAAAACGTAGTCCATTAAATCTAACAGCAAAATTAAAAAAATGTAATCAAAATCAGAATCAAAATCAAAATCAAAGTAATAGTAGAATAAGCAGATCACTGAAACAGAATAAATATAAAATCGATATAAAAAAATCATTATTTCCAAAAGTGAAAAAGTTAGTTGCAATTGGAGATATACATGGCGATTTGCCTGCTGCTATAAAGGCTTTAAAATTAGCAGGGGTGATAGACCAATCAATACCAAATAATTTAAAAGATATAAACAAAATAAAATGGACGGGTGATAAAACGGTAGTAGTTCAGTTAGGGGATCAAATAGATAGAGTTAGACCTGGTAAATTAGTGAATGATTTATGTCCAGAAAATGATAGTGAATTAGTTTCTGATGAGGGGTCGGATTTAAAAATTATTTGTTTATTTGAAAAATTACATTCGGAGGCAGCAAAAGTAGGAGGCGCATTATTTAGTATATTTGGAAACCATGAATTAATGAATGTAGATGGTGATTTTAGGTATGTATCTCCGAAAGAATTTAAAGAATTCGGAAATTTTTTCAAAGAAGCTTCAACTATTTCCCAAGCACAAAATGTTCCATATGGATATATAACTAGAAAAGAGGTATTTAAACCAGGAGGTACATTGGCAAAAAAATTGGCACATACAAGATATTCAATAATACAAGTTGGAAGTTGGTTATTTGTACATGGAGGAATAACAGCTCAAATGGCATCTGAATATACGATAGATGATGTAAATAGACATATAAAGGATTGGTTAATTGGTCATAATGATATAGAGACATTATCGCATGCCAATAATATATATCATAGAGATGATGATGAGAATTCACCTTTTTGGTCAAGAACATTTAGTGATTGTCAAGATTGGGATGAATTGAAAAGCTCTAAACATTTTTATTACACCTTAAATGTATTAAATAAAAAAAATAATAGACAACCTAATACAGAAATAAAGGGAATGATAGTGGGGCATTCTCCACAATTTATGTATGGGAAAGGACTAAATTCAACGTGTAATAATAAATTATGGAGGGTAGATGTAGGTATGTCTAGGGCATTTGGCGAATTAAATAATAATGATAGAGAGACCCAAAATAGAAGAGTCCAAGTATTAGAAATAACGAATGATAATGAATTTAGAATATTGGAATAAAACTTATTAATAAAAAAATAAAAAAATAAAAAAATAAAAAAATAATAAATTAATAAATTAGAATGGCAAAACTAAAATTAAATAATAATATAGATGAAGAAATAGATTATCATACTAAAGAATTAGAACAAAATATAAATGATTTAAATGTTATACAGACTAATTTAAATAGTTTAATCTACAATCAAACCGATAAATTATTACAAATAGAAGATAATATGTCTTCAATAAAAGATGATATAATTGAATCAAATAAAAATTTAAAAAAAGCGAGTAGTTATTATATGACATATACACCTATTATTATTGGTGGAGTGATTGGAGGTATCACACTGGGTCCAATAGGTTTATTATTAGGATTAAATGGTGGTATTATAACTACAACAGGGGCATTACTTGGTGGTATGACTGGATATAATTTACAAAAACTTTAATTATAAATTTTAATTACTTTCTATGACTTAGATTTTGTAAATAAACATCTGATGAAATACTTTTGAACCACGATGGATAGGTAATACTGAATAAAATAAATTCACTGATTAATATGCCAATAGTAGTAATAACCAAATTAGAAATCGTGTTAGATTTTGGTGTTAAAAACTGTTCATAATCATAAATAGTGGCATTATCAGGTAATTTTTTAGATAAAAATTCAATATTATCGTTTAAATGAAGTTGATTTATAAATACGTGGTAGGCATATAAAATAAGTAATACTATATAAATCTCAGGATGATCTAATCGCATTAAAAATTTTAGAATTTTAATATATCTTAAAACTAATAAAATTAGTATAAAAATTATTAAATGACCTAAAGTTTTTTTTACTGGGTCAGCCAATAAATCATAAATAGAAGTACCGTAATCTTGAAATGGATAGAATGTTTTTTGAAATATTCTTTTTTTTCCTTCATTAATAAGTGTTTGTTTTTTTGGAGATAAGGTTTGACTCATTAGCATTATATAACAATTTTTTTTAGATTTTTCATGGCAAAAACGATATCCTTTTGTGATGGAATTAATAAACTATTGTGTGGTTTTAAATGGTTTTTATTATTATTATTATTATTATTATTATTATTATTATTATTATTAATAATAGTCTTTTTTAAAGAGAATGGATTATTTTTAATATCAGCAAATAAAGCATTTTTATTAGTGGGAATAGACAAACCAGTTTCTTTAGGTTTTATATCAATCTCATTAGAACAAACATCATCTGGTTTATCAATAATAGTTGGATTTAATTTATCTAAAATAAGTTTTTGTTTAACTGCGAATAGTGGAACTCCACGTTTTAACATTTTAAAATATCTTTCGTATTTTATCTTATTAGTAATAACATCTTCATCTATAAAGGCGAATGTTTTAGGTTTAAACACTAGATTATTAAATAATTTAATTTGACAAATCGTCCAAAGTAATCCATATTTTTTTTCTTTATGATTAACCCATACATTTGTAGGTTGGATAATAAATTTACTATAAAGTTTTGGTTTAATAACATTAGTATGTGTAATATCTATATTATCTTCATTATAAATTAGAATATCGTCATTATATTTTAGTTTAAGAGTATGAGGAAAAAAATCGTGTGGTTTTCTTAGAGAATTTACGAAAGTATATGTTTTAAATTTTTTGAGTGAGATAAAATAGTGATTAATGGAACAAATGAAAGTATAAAAATCATCAATAGTTGGATCATTTGTAGGATTTTTAAAAGAAGCTTCTATATAACTAGAGGTATTAAATTTCGATATTCCAAATGGAATAAACATAAGAGGTGTTTGGATAACAATATTACATGTTTTATTACAAGTTGTAGTATTACCATATTTAATAGGATAGAAGTTAGGTGTTAGTGGTTTTTTTAAAACAATCTTATTGGTATCTATAGAATAGGGTTTATAAAACATTCATTTATTAGTAATGTATAGTTTATTCTATAAATTAAATTATTCTTTGACATATTTATAGAATTAAGAAATACTAATTATAAATATAAATATTAATATAAAATGGAGACAGAAGAGACTCTATGTAATATTTGTCATACAGATTTTGAACCAAATGAAGACCTAGTTAAATTACAATGTGGACATGTATTCCATTATGAATGTATATACATAACCTATAAAAATAATATAGATAAAAGTAAATATAATAAAAGGATAAGATATTGTCCTTATTGTAGAAACTATGGAGGTTATTTAGAATTAAAAAAAAATATAATTCCAATAAAAGATATTCATAAAGAATATAATGAATTTATCCATTATATAATACATGATAATAAAGAGAAATACATTCCTTTTTTAGATACATCTAAATGTTTGGCAATATTAAAGACTGGTAAGAATCAAGGTCAACAATGTTGTTTAAATCCATCGAATGAGACTACTTTTTGCAAGAGACACAAAAAGGTTTATTAAATTATGAAATAGTAATAAGCTTAATGTTAGTATTGATAATGCCTAAAATCAAAATGACTATTAATCCACCAAATACAATACTATTAAATAGAATAAATCCATGTGTCGTATATAGATTTGCTTGAAGTAATGTATTACCAATATGTATAATACAGTAGATAGGTAAAATAGTATAAAATAAAAGTATGATATAATTTATATATTTAGAAATAGATGTCATAAATTAATATTATAATTTTTTTAATTGAAGTTTGTTTCGTAATACTTTTTCTCTATTATTCATAACAATTTGAGTGGCGCCATTTACTTTTTGTTCATCATTATTAAAAACAATAGATAAACCACTTTTAAGATTAGTTTTATTTAGAGATTTAAATTTTTCTTCATTTTTATAAACTAAAACACCATTTTTAATATTAATATGTTGAATATCGTTATTATTCATATTTCGCATAATCATTTCTGAAAGCATTTTAAGTTTAGTTTTTCTTTCTTTTAAGGCAGCATTTATTTTAGATATTTCTTGTTCTAATTCAAGATAACTTTTTACATTATTTGCAAATTCCTCTTTAGTAGTATTATCCATATCATAAGTTGAATCCATTTTCTTTAAATATATTAAAGAAAATAATTGTATATATATAAAAATAAAATGGCGGATGTAATAACGATTGATAATGTAGAGTATGTTGGATATGAAGAGAAAGAGCCCGAAACTATTAAATTTATGTTTACTGATAAGTATACTAAAATTTTTAAAGAAGATTATTGTTATATTCAAAAAGGGTCTTATTTAATGTATAATGTAGATGAAGAAGTAGAAGAAGAAGACAAAGTCAAAAACAAACTTAAAGTAAAATCAGGTGTATTACTTAAATTCATAGCGCCGAGTATTTTTGTATTTAAAAATGATATAGATATGTGTATATGGTCTATAAATATAGAAGAGTCTGATGTTTATATTAAAGACAAAAAATTAATGCAGAAAGAGAGAAAACTAAAAGATCAGTTATTTAAATTATATAATGAAGGTTATATTAAAATTTTGGATGAACCAATGGTCCAAGAAGATTAAATATTTAAAGTGGTGTTATTTTATAGAGTCGTTTAAGTTGTTTATGACCGGTCGATTTATTATAACCTAAAGACACATAATATCCTGAAAGTTTATAATTATTACATTTCAGAATTTGTCTTAAAAAATTAACGGCAGGTAGTTTTTGTTTATTAGTACTATTAGTATGTAGACATGTTAAAAAGTTGGAATTATATATTTCTTTATATTTTGGTATAAGATTATATAGTTTAGAGATATTTTCTATATTTTTTAAATTGTCAAAATCTAAAGTGATATTTAATAGTTGTTGTTCGTTATTACATTCGATATCAAAAATATTAAAAATTTCTTTAAATATGTATTCTTGCTGGGTTTCCATAATTAATTATAATGTATGAATAAAATTTATTAAAAAATATAACATAATAATATTTAATGGAATCGGACTCAAAATTAGAATTTGATATTAATGAATTATTAGTGGATATAAAAGAGGTTGATATTAAAACAACAGAAGATATACATAATAGAAATAATGAAATATTAGATTTAGTGTTTTCTAAATTTCTAAAATATGATAAAAATGTTGAAAATAAAAGAATTACAAAAGAAAAGATATTAAATTTAGAATATGAATATGTAGAAGATATATCGGATTTAAAGCCTCGAGACAGTTGTTTTGGTATAAATCTAAATGAGTTTTACGATTTAAAATTAAACTATTTAGGTTTTTTTATTAAAAAAGAAGATAATTTTATGAGTTTTTTAAAATTATTAAAATATAGAATAGTTCATAAAATAAATTGTGAAAATTTATTATTATTTAGAAAATTAAATTCTAAAGATAAAGTTCAATTATTATTATTAGATTCTTTAAAAAAAATGAATAACTAGACTAATATAAATAAAATATATTATAATATTAATATGGAATATAGTGCCTATCCTGGATATGAAGAATTTCAAAATAGTAATAGCATGGCTATGAATATGAATTCTATGAATTCTATGAATAATAATAATAATAATAATAATAATAATTCTATGGGAAGTGAAGAAATAAATAATATTATTTCTAGTATTACCCAAGACCAACCACAACCTCAAGTTCCTACACAACCACCACAACAAGTACCAAATCAGCCCCAACAACAAATGGCAAATAATCAGGTAGCGGATATCCAAAAAGCAATCGCTCAAAGTGCCATGAATAATAGAGCCGTGAATTATCAAATGAATAGCAATGGTATGAATCAATTACAACAACAACAACAACAACAACAACAAATGGTAAATAATGAATCAGAACAGAAAAAACCAGCACTTAGTTTAAAATTAGTTTTATTAGGATTAATAGTATCATTAAGTGTTGCTTGTGCTTTGGCTTGGAATGAAGTAGCCAGATATTACATTGGTAGATCAATTAAATTTTATAATGGTAAACCAATCTACTATGTAGTGTATGCCATTAGTGTTACAATAGTGATGGCGTTGGCCTATATATATTCCATGTACAACAACTAAATACAACTAAATACAACTAAATACAACTAAATACAACTAAATACAACTAAATAGAATATTTATTTAATAAATTTTTGTAATAAGACCAATTATTTTTAGTTTTCCTTCAACTAACAATATTTTGTAACCTTCCTTAATATATTCTCTACGTTGTTTAAATCTAAATCGTATATTACCTTTATCACCAGTTCTAAGAATTAAATCATTAGTAATATTTTGTTTAGATGATACTTTATTATTAATTTGTATAATTTTTGCAGCTTGTCTAATAGTAGAAACATGTAAAATAGGTTCATAACCAACTTTTATAGTAGTAGAATGAGATTTTAAGACAGAAATATCGGCATCAAATTCTAAAATACTATTTTTAGGTGTAGATTCTCCAAGAAGTACCTGACCTTTTCTAATATTTTTTCTTAGCAATTTTTTTAAACATAAACACACATAACAACTGGCTTTTACTTCAGTTACCAAAGTTCGTTTACAGTGGATACTTTTAACTGTATAGGGTTCATACGACGTATTATTAGGACCTAGATATAATTTATCTCCATTTTTAATAGTTCCATACTTAAGATGACCTCCTAGAACAGTTCCAACACCTGTTACAAAAAAGATAGTATCAATATGAAACTCCACATTTTTATCTTGGTTATTTTTGTTATCTTTTTGTTTATTAATAAAATTTAAATACTGTTTAACAAGTGGAAGGCCTTCACCAGTAACATTAGATGTAAAAAAGAGTGGAACGATTGAATTTTGATTTTTATGTTTAGAGACAAGAATAATATCATCTAAATCATTAATTTTATAAGTAATTCTTCTGATACCAGGTAATTTTAATAGTTTTTTAACTTCTTGTATAGTATCATCCATCACTGATTCTCTATTTTTACAGATATCAATTTTAGTAATAATAATAGAGAATGGAATATTAAGCATTACACATAAAAATATATGTTCTTTAGTCATTCGTGTTAAACCCATATTGGCACCTACAGTAATAAAACATAAATCAGGAATAGAAGAAGATAAACCAAGAATAGTTGTTTTCAGATATTTTTCGTGTCCAGCTAGATCAAAAAAGGAAATAATTTTAGAAGATCTTTTAACGATTTCATTCCAATCTAATTTATGCATTGAATCATAGTTAACTATATTACCAACATGATCAAAACCCAAAATTTGATGTGAAATGCTAGATGTTCTACCTGATTTAATTTCATGAGGATAATTAAAAACAGATAATCTAGACATACCACGACCATTATCATTTTTACCAGTAATCATAACACCAATAAAGGTAGACTTACCTGAATCAACATTTCCAGCAATGGCAACCTTTATATCTATATATTTATTTTCAATATGTTCTCTAATTAGAATTTCATAAATATACCTATCTTCTTCTTCCATTTTTTTTTTAGAAATGTTAATAATATGACTATCATTTGCTAAAGCAAATTTCTTTAAATTTTCAAGAGATATAGTATATTCTTCTTCATTAATTCCAACCATATCGCCTGTATCACTTACACCGAGAATATAGATACATTCTCCAGAACCTTCGTTTAATCTATACGCCATTTGACTAGTAAGTTCTTGAAGTCTTTTTTTATCTTTATGGATAACCTTAAGTTTATATTCTATATTACCTTCTTCTTGTTCTCTATCCATTGATGGTTTATACATATACTACATCTTTGTTTTAAATGTTTTATAAAAAAAGTTATATACTACCGTAAAATTATGACTGAAAAATTGCTACCGTAAAATTATGACTGAAAAATTGCTACCGTAAAATTATGACTGGTAAAAAATTGATTATATTTATTTTAAAATAACAAAAGTATAACAACAATGTCGGTTCAACTAAACGAAGACTTTTTTAAAAAAATTAATAAGAAAATAATAAAAAAAAAAATTATGGGATCGTGTGATAATTGTAGTAAACTCTTATATACTGGTGATGAAATTTATCAAAATATTGAGTTAAAACACACACATTTTAATTTAGAATTTTGTAATCAAACATGTTATAATACTAAAGGAGTTAACTATCCATTTATTAAAGATTATAGTTATGAATACATACTGATAAAAGAAAAGGACATATCTAATTCATTATCTACATTATTCTTATTTATGGTTAAATATCCATGGACATTTATTTGGAGTATTAGATATGGGTCTACTTCTATTTTAGAATATATTATTGGTGTTCAACGAAAAGAAACACTGGATGACTATGAGAAGCTATTTTTAGAAAATTGTAAGAAATATAATATGATATAAATAAGTTTACTTTACTATCATAATTTACTGTTAATTTTTTATTAATTACACTACTGAAAAAATTGCTACTGAAAAAACAATACTGAAAAATTGCTACTGAAGAATTGCTACTGAAAAATTGCTACTGAAGAATTGCTACTGAAAAATTGCTACTGAAAAAACAATACTGAAAAATTGCTACTGAAAAAACAATACTGAAAATTTATGACTGAAGAATTGCTACTGAAGAATTATAACTGAAAAAACAATACTGAAAAAATGTAACTGAAAAAACAATACTGAAAAATTGCTACTGAAAAATTATTCTATTTTATTAATAATATTAAAGAAAAAAGTAGTAATAGATAAAATAGCATGTCTGATTATTCTTTTATGAAAGCAGGTAGAGGACTTCCTAACCAACCCCAATTAAATATGGAAGATGATAAATATATTGCTTCCCTATTAACTTTATTTACAGGTAATGCAATTATTAATGCTTCTGAATATAGTACATTATGTGGTAGAAATGGTGTAACTAAAGAGGATGTTAAATATGCTTTAATGTTTGAGGTATTTGAATTTTTAAAGAATCCTAATATTATTTCAGATCTACAAGACATAGAGAAAGATATAGAAACAGAGATGGATAATGAAGATAATGATGAAAATTGGGAAGATGTTGAAGATTCAAGTAATATTGTTAATGATAATGATATAGACTCATTTTCAAGAATAACAGAAACTAAGTTTAATACATTAGAAGAATCAGATAAAGAGTTTGTTATAAAAATACATAAGTATTATGATGGGTGGGATAATTGGACTCCAACAAATAAATTAGAAGAAATATTAAAAAATGCGATTAATAAAACATAAATAAAAAATTAATTAAAATGATATAAAAATAAGTATTCTAATTTAGAATATAGTTATTATACTTTATTAATAATTTAATAATAAAATTTTAAGACTACATGTCCGAGTGGTTAAGGAGATGGACTGCTAATCCATTGGGCTCTGCCCGCGCAGGTTCGAATCCTGTTGTAGTCGTAATTTTATTTATTTTATTTTATTTATTTAAAAAATTAATAACTATATCATGTGGATGAAACACTGAATATTATCTACATCCAATTTTTAATAGATAATATTTATTAAGGGGTGCTATTTACATTAATTATTAGACAACGTGTCCGAGTGGTTAAGGAGATGGACTTGAAATCCATTGGGCTCTGCCCGCGCAGGTTCAAATCCTGTCGTTGTCGTTATTTTCTTTTAATTTTTTTTTGAAAAAATATTATTGTTAGTAAACATAGTTATTTACTAAGAATAATAAAAAATATAATATGTAATTTAATCTAGTATACATAAATTTAATAAACAGTATAGACAACTCCATCTATCTTAAATTCCAATACGTTACCATATTGTCTATTACTAATACCATGTTCAAAATAGTCTTTTTGTGAATTTTGAGCTCTATTAATAAATGCTCCCTCATATGGATTTTCTACTACAGACTTAACTTTAGTATCGCGATGATAGGTTCCTCTAATAGATTCATATTCGTACATACCTTCAAAGAATTCAGCAAACAATACATTTGAATTTAGTGTCCAACCATATCCAGATACTCTATCTCGATCTTTTTTACTTACTACAATAGTAATACCATTATTTAGAAGTGGTGTTGTATGTTCGCCTTCTCCATATCCAGCTTCTTTAATAGGTTCAGGATAACTAGACTTCCATGTTGAAGCGTGACTTCCAATGGCATCAATCTTTACCCAACGATGATCATAAATTTTTGCGGCATAGGTGTTCAACCCCCAGTTACTTTCTCTCTTTAGAGGCTTTCTACCTATATCATTGCATGGAAAAGCATATTGAATTTTATAATAGTCAGACACACGCCATTCAATATCTGTTCCAGGTGGAAGTGTAGTTAGAAACTTATTGAAATCATCCAACTTATACGTAGTTTGTTTTGCTGAAGAATTTGAAAAACAATTTGTAGGTTTAGTAGCTTGATTCTTCTTTGTCTTAGCCCTCAACTGTCCGATAGTAAGTGTATGGTCTCCCGAAGGCGTTTCTTTTTCTTCTCTCTTATAATACAACCACTTCTTCAAACGAGGATCACTAATGTCCCATGTTTCACGTTGATACATTTCTTCGAGTTCTTTGGCACCAATCTTTTTAATCATACGTTCAACTGTTTGTGCCTTTGGTGCGGCAGTTCTCTTTCTATATTCTGTTGGGTTCATTCTAGCACTAAGTAGGCTCCAAAATTGGTCTGGTGTAGTAACCGTTTGACATTCATAGAGATTAGATTTAGACGAAAATGTAGAAAACATGGCTACCACACTATTTACACATCTCATATCAATCATTAGTTTTAGTGCCTCCACAAGACATTGGACACGAATCTTATTTATACGTTTATCTACATCCGATTCAGATTCAATATGTTTAAGATTATTTATGAATTCCAAAAACCATGTAACAGCGTGGGCATAATGTTGATAACCTGGAGCGCTTGTACCCTTTTCTGTATAGGCATTTTGAATACATTGTAGTGCATTTGTATGGTGAATCCAATTGTTTGTAACTTGCGTAAATGTAATCAAACTATCCTTGAAAATTGTATTAAATTCTAGCATTTTACTTTTAGTCAAATCATTTTGTTTGGTTTTAATATAACGGATATGTTCGAAATCTCCAGATTCTTCATCTCCACTATAAATTGAAGGGATTTTTGTAGATCCCGAATCATAGAATCCAAATACAATTTCATTTTCAAGTGGTCTAGTTTCAACATACCTTTTCAATTTAGTAATGGCATCACTCATCTCAATTGGATAATCATCCCCAGTAAACATAATGCTGTTTATAGTATAGGTTTCACAATTATAGGTCATTAGTTTAGAAGCTCGAGCAAACAACGTTCTACACATAGTACATTGTTTCCATGCCTTTAGAACTTGTATTTTTAGATTATTATCTCTTTCTTGGTCTGGACTTTTGTCTAGTTCAGAGTTTTGTTTCTTTAGAACTTTAATAATATTATCAATGAATGTAGTCCAGTTATATTTACTTGTATTTGCCAACAAAAATTCAATAGTTTTAGTTTTTGCTTTATTTGAAACTTGATTAAATTCAGGTCTAAATTCAAAACAAGAATCGTAATAATTGTAAAAAGGATTAGATTTAAGTTCTGACATATGGGTCATTCCAGTGGTGTGAGCACAAGACATAACTTTGTTAATAAAGATAACAAATGTTTCTTCAAATCAATTTTATTCTATTGAATTGTATGTTAAAATAATATTATTTTTATGAATTTACTAATCATAAAGAATTATAAAAATTATAAAATTATAAAAAAACAAAATATATAGTATGCAACTACCATTAGAACTTATAGAACTTATATTACGATATATAAATGATAATAAAACCTATAGAAATTGTCGTATAGTATCTAAAGACTGGAATCATATATTAAAAACATTAAAAAATTTTTATAATGGAAAAGTGATTAGCATTATAAAGTTTAATAGTAATAGTATTAAATGTATAGATAAAACTAATTTTACAAAATTTGAATTAATCCATAAGTCTGTAGGTAAAGATATTTATAAAGAATACAATAGTAAAGGTGTTTTACTAAAACAAGTTATAATAGAATTTCCAAAAACAATTACATTTTGGTCATTAAAAAATAATTTATTAACAACAAAAAAGATAGATATAACTACCGAGAATATAGATACATTAGTACAACCGCTATTAGCATTTAATCCTAATTGTAATATAATGTAATTCTTATTTTAATAACCTAGAAGAGAATCCCAAATTTTACTATTAACATTAAATGTTTTTTTATTTTTGAAGGTAGCAATCCAATATTTTTTAGTTTCATTATTAAATTTAAAATCATGATTAATAGATAGTTTAAATTTAGATTTATTTTTTGCTTCATTAGATTCATTCATATTATTAAAATATGAAATCAATATTTCATTATCTTTATTTAGATTTGAATAACTAATATATATATTAAACATATTAGGTTCTTTTGATTTTCTATCAGGTAGATAAGTAATTGAGCTTATATCTCCAAAATCCATAGATTTTATTATTTGTAAACATTCTTCTTTATGTTTAGATTGCTCTAGATTAACATTACGAATACACATAACACCATAGGTAGGATTGTAAGAAGTAATCACAGACATGATTTATTATCAATAATTTTAAAAATTAATTCAACTTTAAATAAAAAATTGAATTTATTAAACATATTAAAGTTAATTATCATACTATATACAAATGTCTTCTAGAACAAATCCCTTGGCTTGTGCTATGGAAGAAGAATCCACATACACCTATGGTGATAATGGAGCATTAGAATTGAAATCTACAGGTACTAAATTGTTAGATAGTTTTACCAATCTTATTAAAGATACACCAGCAGATATGGTTAAAGAAGCAGTTAAACAGATGATTCTAGAACTATCAAGTAAAAGTGAAGCAGAAAAGGGTGAGTATGTTCATGATATATTTATGTTGGCATTTCATAAGAGATCAACTAGTAAAACTTCATCTAATACACTTATTTCTGATGGAGAAGGATGTAAAAATATTTATTATGAATATATTTTGGAACTATATAATGTTTATCCGATTACTATTATTAATCTTTTTAGGAGTGGTATTCCCTTTGTTTATGGATATTGGAAGGATGCTTTGAATATATGGGTAAAGATAAATGAGCTAGATATGCCAGCTAAGGAAAAATACATTAAGTATAATGATTTTATTAAAGCATTTCGTTATGCGATGCTAACACAACGTAATATTGATTTGGATGTAATTAAAACAACCTTTAGTAGAACCAATATTGATACAATGAATAGCGAACAATTTAAGGCATTTTTGAGTACTACAAATGTTAATTATAGCGATATAAGTATTAGTAATGTAGGTAAATTTTGCGTAAGGGAAGGAACTTCATTTGATAAAAGTGCTTATTGGTATATTATAGTTAAGGGGGAATATCGAAGGGAAAATCATGTTAATTATATGTTGCGAGGAATTCTTAAGGAAAGAGTTGATAATGGTGTACAAACTTATCCTAAGGATAAAAGTGTACCATTTGGTGCCAAAAAGTTTTGGAGGTTGTCTAATGCGAGATTGGATGTTATTTTGGATGTAGCAGAAACCCATTTTGCTGGGAAAACATGGAGTGAAATAAAGATTGGACATTTGCCATCTCTTTGCTATAAGCGAAATGCGAAGGGTTTAATTAATGAAAAACTTAAGGAAAAAATTGAAGATGGTTCAGAGTATGTAGAAACCGGAAATAGATATCCAGAAGAACTAGATAGGGTACAGTGTCGAGAACATGTATTAGAGCATATGCTATCTGGTAAGACTGTAAATAGTTCACAAATTTATCCACATACTATTATTGCCACAAATGGTCAAAGAAGTCCAAGTACTTTAGAGAAACAAATGATGAAAGCCCAGTGGGATTCGCTATTGAAGTTAACACGAGAAAAAATGGATACTATTAAGGAAGAAATGTGTGAATCAATGAGTATGGCAAGTAGTGCGATATCTACAGGTAATGTTTTGGCATGTTGTGATGTATCTGGTTCTATGACTTGGGTTGGAAACTATCCAGAAAGACCATATGATATTGCTACGGCACTGACTGCATTTATTTCAGAACTAAGTAATGATGATTGGAAGGATATATCTATGTCATATAGTTCAGTACCAAATATTATAAGTTTTAAGGATAATGATCGTAGAATGGATGTATTTGAAAGAATTACTACTCTTTCTAAAGATGCTGGTTATTCAACAAATTATTTTGGATTACATCAAGAATTACTTAGATTGTGTAAAAGTAAAAACATTAAGGAAGAAAATTTGCCAGTTCTTCTAGTTTTATCGGATGGTCATTTTGATGCTCAAGTGGAACTAAGATATAATGGTAAAAGAACGACACACCATAATATAGTAAGTCTATGGCAGAATGCTGGATATCAGTCTCCACCAGTTATTGTATATTGGAATTTAGCTGGAACTAAAACAAGCGTACAAACATCATCAACTATGCCTGGTGTTCAGCTACTAAGTGGTGCTTCTCCAAGTAATTTTAAGTATGTTTTGTATGGTGAGATGGCAGAAGAAGTCACTAAGGAAGTAGAGATAGATGGAGAAATAGTACAGGTTAAAACGAAAGATATTGATCCATGGCAAACATTTAGAATAGCGATGGAACAACCTTATTTTGAAAGTATAAGAGATATTTTGAGAAGTAGTGAAGAAAGAGAATTGGAATTTTATAATTAGATTTAAAGATTAAAATAGATAAAAAATTATATTATGAATAATACTTGTACACTAAGAAATAATGAGATTAAATTTATATTTTCATATTTTTATATTTTTTTTTTTATAACTAGTTTTATATTTTTGAAATGTATTTCATATTATAATAAAAATTTATTAAAATTTAAGGAAGAATTAGAAAATTTAGAAAATGAAAAAAGAAAAATTCAATATATTAAGGAAAAAAATAGTTGGTTTTTAGATAATAAGATAGAATAAATTTTTTTCTTGCTATATAGTATAAAATGGTTCAGAGTATAATTGTAGATGCGCTAGTTGGAGTCATGGGTGCCGAAAATGATGTTAAAGATCATCACTATACAAATGCTGTAGCAAAAGTTGTTTCTAATTTATTAGTACTTGTTTTACTTGCTTTAGTAGGCTCTAATTTATGGAACGAAGTTCTTAAGAGATTAGTACCTGCTGTTGGAAAGGCTAGATGGTACGATGTTGCTTTATTACAGGTTTTACTTGGTTTAATTTTACCTTGCTAATTTAATTAGTTTTATTCATTGTTAAGAATAATTTTTATTTAATTTATTTTTATTTTATTTAATAATACAGTAAAAAAAAAATATTGTATTATATTAGATACCTTTCGTTAAATTTAATTTTAATTTTAATTTTAATTTTAATTTTAATTAAATTATTTTTTAATTAAAAAAATATAAAATTATTATATATGTTGAAATTTATATTCCGTATGTTGTTGGAAGTACAGCTATAGGAATATTAAGTAAAGGAGTTTTTAACTATATGAATAAAGATAATTCTGATATAATGAACATGGATATTGTAGATAATAATGATTCTGACATTAATAAAGACTATTTTGATATAGAAACAATTGAAACTCCAAAGGAAGAATCTATAGAAGAACCTATAGAGGAACCTATAGAGAAACCTATAGAGGAACCTATAGAGGAACCTATAGAGAAACCTATAGAGAAACCTATAGAGAAACCTATAGAGGAACCTAAAAAACATAAAAAGATAAAAACCGCTGATAAAGTAAAAAATACTAAATTAAAGTGTTCAGGGTGTAAAAACTATTTAAAATGTAGTGGTTTTAGTAAGACGCAGCAAAAGTTAATAGAGAGTAGGAGGTGTAAGGTGTGTATAAAGTTAAGTTATTAGAGTCTACAAAGTGATGTAAATATAGTGTAGAGTAGATAAAAAATTGAATTGATTTGAGGAGAGGAGAAGAGAGTAAAATTGTGCTAATTTGTGCTTTGATTTGTGACTAAAACTCTTTGTTGAAGAACTGATCTAGTTGATTTCATCTTCATCTTCATCTTCTTGACAGCTTCCACCCTAGGTGATGTCTTCGTCTTGTGGTGTGTCGAATGTTTCTGGTGGTGTGTCGGATCCTCGTCCAGAGGGAACAGTTTTGACGCTGTTTCTTCCGTGGGTTGAGAACTGGCACACAGCTGAGAATGTGAAGTCAACACTGGATGCTCTGGACTGGGGTGTGATCGTGAAGGTGGATGTGAAGGTGGTTCGAGCAGTGGGAGGGAAGCGAGAGCACAAGAAGGTGTTCGTGCACTACTCGAGCTGGAACGATGACGAAGTGTCGTGTGGAGTTCGTGGTGCGCTGGAGAAGAGTGTGGGTGAAGGCGAGAAGCAGCCGGAGCTGAAGGTGTACCACAACGAGACTCACTACTGGAAGGTGAGGGTTTCTCGGTTTGAGTTCAAGGCTCGTGTGGAGGAAGCGAAGGCGTTCAAGCCTCGTGTAGAGTTTTAGGTGTGAGTGGTGTATAAATTTACTTAGAAAGAAAATGAAAAGCAAAATAAAAAGTGAAAGAAAATGAAAATAAAATAAAAAGTGAAAGAAAATGAAAATAAAATAAAAAGTGAAAAAATTTTTTATTAATTTATAAGCGGTTTCTGTAAATTTTTTTTATAAAGTATAGTGCTACAAAG
>ERZ1047472.1654-NODE-1654-length-17045-cov-5.552031_pt1 | contig 17045 bp, 14 predicted proteins | sample MGYA00383095_ERZ1047472 | MGnify/ENA primary metagenome ERZ1047472 (study PRJEB29581, sample SAMEA5548365) | metagenome | biome: marine; feature: coastal; material: water | depth 1 m | study: Short-term variability in the microbial, nano- and picoplankton... | reverse complement strand
CTATATCTTTTTCTGTGCTGGAAAAAGAAAAAAATGAACTACTGTCATGAAGTGGCCACCTAGTGTTATGTTTACGTTCTATATTAAGCATAAAGCAAGTAAACTTGCTAAATTTGTACAACGTGTAAACAGACAATTTTATTTGATTACTTTTATGTTAAACAATAGCTTAAGCGAAAAATTGAACAAAATAAATTAAGTAAAAATGATACGCGGTCACTATTACCGGGTACATAACGAATTTACTCGGAGAGGATAGGAAACTATGCAACAAAACCCAAAATCTATGAAGGTCGTCGTTGTTGGCGCCGGTTTTGGAGGCATGGCCTCAGCGCTCAGGGCGCGCTCAAAAGGATATCACGTGACCTTAGTCGATCGCTTGCCCCAATTGGGTGGTAGAGCTCAAACGTTTGAAAAATCTGGATTTAAGCATGATGCCGGCCCAACCGTTATTACAGCGCCATTTTTATACGCCGAGCTTTTTCAGTTATTTGGAAAGGATCCCGAGGATTATTATGAGTGCGTTCCGTTGGATACTTGGTACGAATTTGTATTTGAAGATGGGGAAAAGTTTGTTTACTCAGGAAATATTGAACATACCTTCTCAGAAATTAAAAAATTCAGTCCTCGAGATGTCGAAGGCTATAAAAGTTTATTGAAAATTTCAGAAAAAATATTCGACATCGGATTCACGAAATTAGCAGCGAAGCCGTTCACTTCGATTGGTCAGATGTTAAGGCTGTTACCCCAATTAATAAAACTGCGGAGTTATAAAACCGTTTATCAACTAGTTTCCTCTTACATCAAAAACCCCTATCTTAGAAAAATTTTTTCGATGCATCCTTTGCTGGTGGGCGGAAATCCTTATTCAACAACCTCAATCTATACCCTCATTCACTACCTAGAAAGAAAATGGGGGATACATTTCATTATGGGAGGCACCTCGGCTCTTGTCAGCGCTTTGGAGAAATTGTTACGTGAGGAAGGTGTGGTTATTGAGAAAAATTTTGATGTGACTAGCATCCCTATAAATTCTTTAACTGGCCGAGCGATGGCAGTTGAAGACGGTAAAGGGAGGGAAATTAAAGCCGATATCGTTATTTACAACGGGGATCCGAGCTACGCTTACCAAAATCTGTTTAATGGAAAGCTGAGAAAACCTTTGAGCATGAAGCCAACGTCTATGACACAGTACTCGATGGGACTTTTCGTTCTCTACTTTGGGTCAACTAAGAAATATAACGATGTAGCGCATCACACGATATGGCTCGGGAAGCGTCACAAGGAATTGTTAAAAGACATCTTTGAAAAAACGATACTCACGGATGACTTTTCCCTTTATTTGCATCGCCCCACAGCAACAGATCCGAGCTTTGCGCCCGACGGTTGCGACAGCTTTTATGTTCTCTGTCCCGTTCCGAACCTAAAATCAGGTACCGATTGGGACGTTGAAGGACCAAAACTGAAAAACCGAATTGTGTCGACATTGAGTAACTCTCTCTTGCCGGACATAGATAAACATATCGTCGAAGACTTTTGGATGAGCCCAAAAGACTTTAAGAATGAATATAAAAGCGTTTGGGGAGCTGGTTTTTCAATCGCGCCATTATTTTCTCAATCTGCTTATTTTCGCTTTAAAAATCAGGATCCAAGATCTGAGAATTTATTCTTTGTCGGCGCTGGCGTTCACCCGGGAGCGGGATTACCAGGTGTTGTCAGCTCAGCCAAAGTTACATCAACCTTGATCGATCGATACCTTAAAAAGACTGCTGAATTTCGATAACTCGTCAAAAATCACATGTTTGCTAACACTAAACAAGCGCAGATGTCTTTATCAAAAAAAATCCTTCGTCACCACGGAAGGACTTTTTGGCTAGCTTCTTTTTTTTTACCGCGACCGCAAGCCGCGCAGGCAACACAACTTTATGGATTCTGCAGATTAATAGACGATTTAGCGGATGAGCCATCTCGCCCAAGAGGTCATGTGGTCCATGAGCTCATTAATTACTTTTCAGTTACTGGCGATATTCCAAAAGATCTAAATCAGTCGGAAAGTCTATTAGTATGCACAGTTTTTAATTCAGACCTCAACAAAAGCATCATTCTAGAATTACTTTTAGGAGTAGAGTCAGACCTCAAATCAAATATTTTCACTTCGGAGTCAACACTTATTCGTTATTCTTATGCCGTTGCCGGTACAGTTGGTATCCTTATGGCCGACATCATGAAGTCTCGAAGCGAGCAGGCAAAATACCACGCCATCGATCTAGGAATTGCTATGCAGCTGACCAATATATCCCGAGATGTTCTCGAGGATTCCCAAGTTGATCGAAGATACATACCGATGAGCGCCGGTGTCAGTGAAATCAGAAAAGGTCAAAATCGTAAAGATGTAAGTGCACAAATTAGCCACGTTATCGATCTCTCAGAAACTTACTACCGATCCGGGCTCGAAGGTCTCGCTTATCTACCAAGAAAAATGCGGCCTTGCGTCTACATTATGGCCGTACTTTACCGAGCTATCTCCCGAAAACTCAAAAAAAACAACGTCAACTGGCATCAAGGCCGAACAACGATTACCCCCATCGAAAAGATATATTTAATATTGACCGCACTTCCAACCTGTTTTCGACTCCTAGTCCAGACAAGATCAGACGGAGAAACCATGACCAGTCATAAAAAGGACCTACATAGTCATTTGTCAGGACTACCTTGTGTGCATCGATGACAACCAATATTAATCAGGAATATGTGGTTGTAGGCGCGGGCATATCTGGTCTTTTAATTGCAAAAAAACTTTTAGCGCAAAGTGCATCGGTCATACTCATTGGTCCAGAAGATCATCGTGAACAGACCCTATGCTCGTGGCGGCATCAAAACACACCTGAGTTTTACATCGACCATATTATTGGCAGTTGGGACCAATGGGGATTTAGTGCCCAGGAAAAAGTACTGGTGCAAAAGGCTGACCGATTTCGCTACGAGGCGCTAAACGGTAAGACTCTTAAAACTGCTCTTGAAATATACCTATCAAAACAAATAGGCTTCACGCGTGTAAAAGAATCAGTAATAGAGACGACAACAAACCATGAGAAATTCATTGTCAGAACAGACTCCAACTCATTTAACACTCTTAATCTCTTGGATTCGCGTCCGCCAACCCTAAAAAATGAAACATTGATACAACAGTTTTATGGAATCACTATCGAATATGAAGAGACAAAAAAAGTCGCTCCCTATCCAATACTCATGGATTTCAATGTTTCGTCGCAAACGAAAGATGCCGTAATCTTCATCTACGTAATACCGATGTCTGACAAGTCGTTAATGATTGAGGCAACTTTATTCGGAAAATCGCTGATCGAAGAACAAGAACTTCGACGCGTTGCAATAGACTGGATCAAAAAAAAATGTCACTACAAGGAAGTTACGGACCAAATCTTATTCGAAGAAAAAGGCATCATACCGATGGGGCCTGTCTCGTTTGATCGTGTCGGCCAGCCAATTGGAGTTGCGGCAGGTGCTGCAAGACCAAGTTCCGGATACACCCTTCATGGGTTGGAACGTCAACTTCGCAAATATGACATGAGTAATAATATGATCGACCTGTCCACTTCACCCTACTCAACGCAGTCAGCATGGATGGATAATATTTTTTTAAAAGTTTTGCGCAATAACCCCAGTGTCGGAAAAGACATCTTTCTAACAATGGCTAAAGCACTCACCGGTGACCAAATGGCTAGTTTCATGATGGACGAGTTTTCCATCAGACAAGCGGCACAATTGATACTCGCTCTCCCAAGCAAACCTTTTGTAAAGGCGCTGCTTCGGCCATGACACTCGATTTAATTGATTACCTATCACTATTAGCAATTATTTTAATAGGGATTCCGCACGGCGCTCTTGATCTTAATTTAGCAATCGCTGGAAGCGCCGCCAAACCAAAAAAACAAAGGGTGATTTTTATTGTTTATGTGATGGTGGCTTTTATATCCTTCATCGCTTGGTATCTCGCACCAAGTCTATCCCTGCTAGCCTTTCTCTTATTGAGCACCGTACATTTTGGTAGAGCTAATCCACTGGTGCTGGACTATAAAAACAAAAATCTTGCCGAGCTTGTGAGCGCTGTTACCTTTCAAGGAGGATTAACAACGATTTTCCTACCTTGGCTTTACTGGAATGAAATCAAGGTTATTTTCAATTTGCTTGGTGCGACAAGCAATTTATTCGAGCCTATCGGAATTTTTGGGATCATAGTTTGGTTTTTATCAGCCGCTTTCACCCTAGTCAGCCAACGTAACATCGGTCTACTTGTAACCACGATTTGCTTGCTGGGACTGGTGTATGTCAAAGAGTCGTTCACTCCGCTTTCTTTATTTGCGGCATTCTTTTGCGTTTTACATTCCTTACCGCACTACTTGAAAGCCTTTAAGGAAATCGAACGACCCTTATTAAGACCACCACTTGGATTCTTTATAAATACTGTGATGGCATGGCTACTTGTCGTCATCATTTCGTTATTTTTCTTTCAAAATCAGAGTGTAAGCTCTGCCACCTTAAGCGCAATATTCTCAGTACTTTTCGCGCTGACAATTCCTCACATGATTTTAGTGGACGGGTTGCTACCGAGGAAATTAGAGAATTGGAGAATGACCTGACACCCGCCTCATCGAGAAAAGTTAAAAATAATACCTAAGCTCCGAGAAAAATAATTTATTTGACTCCTGCAAACCAAAAAGCGTGTCTGGACCACCTCGAAAGTACTCGAAACCGGCAGTAGCTTTAATCTCGTCGTTTATTGCATATGTGAGCTTCGGACGTATGAGATAACCGTGACGCACCAGAAGGCTTGCACCGGAAACCTCCAGATCTAAGGTTTCGTTAAACCAACTCTTTCCAACTCTTATACTTAATCCATATTCATCTTGGTCAAGTTGGTTATTCGCTAACGCTGATAAGGTAGCGACGGACCGTATCCCTAAATCAGCTATCTGACGTGGGTCCTCATAATCTGAAACATAACGGTAAAATAGTTGGCTGGTCACACTTAGATTATCGCCAAAATCACGTTCTAGACCAAAAACACTATAAATCGAATTATTTTTAACACCGGGGTCATTACCCGTAGAGTCTTCTGTTTTGGTAAACGCAACCTCGGCAGCATACCGGTTTGAACCTTTGATGGTCGCCACGTCTGCGCCGAATATCTCCACATCATTGTACGTTTTAGATACTAAAAGGCTGCTCCCCACCAGACCAACTACTGCCAAATCAGCATTTAAGTCAACGCCATTAAAGTAGGAAATTGACCAATCAATGTCACCACCAGATTGATCAAACTTCAATGCATATTGATCTCGAGTTTTGGGAATATCTTCTCTTAACTGCAATCCAGGTGAATTCGCAGGTGGCAAATTATTGGGTTCAAATTCTGCAATCCAAATACCTGTAATGCTTGAATAAGATCCAAAAATTTTACTGACTTTTATCGCCTCGACACCTAGACGATCTTCATCGATTTCAGGGGATAGTAAAGTAAGGTCCCGAGGCGTCAAATTATCGGTGGGATTAAGACGGTCAGTCCTACCCCATGCCACTATTTGACGACCTAAACGATAATCCCAATCCCCAGAACGCAAGTGAACATAAAGCTCCTTCAGTTGGCCATCAGAGCTCTTCTCGCCCAGTACGTCCTCGCTGTAGACATACGCTTCTGAGTAAAGCGTCACCCCTCGCCTAAGGCGCTTGTCAAGTTTTAACCAAAGAGAATTACTAACAAAATCGTTCTCGGTACTGTTTAATCGATTTGACGACCAGTAACCACCACGCAATGAGCCAGTTAAGCCCAGCTGTTCTATAGGCGAGATCCCACTTTCTGGTTTTTGATCAGACAGTAATAATATCTCGTCAGAAAGATCTGAGTCATAGTCCTGTGATAAAACAGGAAAAGCTTTGAATAGCGAAGATAATATTAAAAAAGCGACTCCAGAAATAAGAAGTCGCTTTGTACGAATAGCAAAAAAGTAACGGTTCATTCACTCTCCATATAACGCGTAGTGAAGTATGAGTTTTTAACACCAACGTTAACTTTTAACTTATCCACTGTTATAACTGTTGAGTGTCCTGAAACAACGTTTAATGCTCGCAATTCCCTTGCAGTCCATCGATTTTTATTTGGCTCAACAAGTTCTATGTTTTTGAAACTCATTTGCTTATACAGCGCGCCGGATAAGTTATACATTTCAGACTTTCGAGCAACAAAAGTATCTTTTTGAATCCAGCCTACACGTTTTGAGTACCCTGAATTTTTAGCTATCTTTTTGCTTTTTGGCAATGACTCTATGATGAAGCACTCAAAACCATCAACAAGTTCTTCTCCTACAATCGAGTGCTCCCAATCCTGAACTTTGTGTCCAATTACATCACCATAAGAAAAATCGGTTCCAACAAAACTATCCCTTTTGTTGCTTGATACGAGTCTGCGAACCTTTTTCATACTCGGTAAGTACAACCATATATCGTCATCTTTGGCAGATTGTTCTACAAGTAAAGAAACCATTCCACGAACATCAGTAGGCTCAATAAATCGAGTCATTCTCATGTTGTCTATCCCATTTTCTTTCAATTTTGTCGTACCGAACGTCTTACGCACACGCTCCTTACCTGATTTATTTCGGAGAGTAAATGTAGCTTCCGACTCTGAGTCAGTTAGCTTAGTAATAACAAAGTTCTTTTCCATGATTTCAATCGCAGACTGAGCAGAACCACCAAGTGGCGCCAAGCAAAATATTGCTCCAAGGATTGCAACTAATGCCCGACTAGTTGATACATTAAGGTTTACTTTCATTTTTTTACTCCGTCAAAGATAAATTTTGGTCTGAATTTAAGTATCAAAGCTGGCATTATCGTGAGGGCTGCCGTGACACTAACAATCATCGCAGTTGCGATCAAAATTGCCGTCCACGTATGGGGGTAATACCCGCGTGAGAAGGCCTGTACTGCATAACCTCCGGCAACAGCCGATGCGACGAACAAACAGGCCTTACCTGCCGTTCGAAGAACCTTGCGGAAGGCTTCATCCACTTCCGTACCTTTTCCAAGCTCCTCACGAAGCCGGAAAAGCATGTAGATTGCATAATCAGCCCCAATTCCGATAGCAAGCGATGAAACTAACGCAGTAGGAATGTTTAAACTCAGGCCAAGAATACCCATCAAGCCCATATTAGTTAAAACCGCTAGTAGTAATGGAGTGATTACCAGCAATCCCGCCACTGGTGATCTAAAGATGATGGAAGCGAATAAGAACACCACTCCAGCGATTTGCGCAATGTTAAGTAGCTTATCTTTAACGATGACCTCTGCTAAAGCAGCACTTTGTGCAACACTGCCTCCAACATTTACTGTTACTGATGGAGGGAAGTTCTCATCCACAAAAGCTTGTATGTTAGCCCACAAGTTAAGCATATCGGTCGTATTATCGCTATGTGTAAATATAACCATGTTGGCTAACTGGTAGTCATAATCAACATACGGGTCAAAATCTCCTGGCGAGCCAGACATGGAGTAAATCAAAAGGTACTCGGCGACTGTATTTCTGTTGTCTGGTATACGATAAAACTCAGGATCATCCGCATTCATCGATTTGTTCATCTGTTTGATGAACTGCGCAATCGAGAGAACTTTACCCACGTTAGGTTCGGTTTCAATAAATTGAGCCAATTCATCCATTGCTTTTAAAACCGCAGGATCTTTGATGGCATCCTGTTCACCACCATCAAACATCAAGTAAATATTATTCGTACCAGCCATTCGCTCATTCAATGAACTGTCGCTTTTCATCAGTTCCAGATCGGGTGAGAAATATCCTTTGAGCGTGCTCTCTATGCTCAATTTCGACGCGCCATAGACAGATACAACGATCAACACCGCAGCGATTGAAAAAATGTGTTTCCTATTTGAACCCAAGATCGTGTCCGCATAGAACCCCGTAATTTTGTCCCAAATTCTCTCTTCCTTCTCTAGGTCTGTCTCCCCTTGGCTGGGGGGAGGAAGAATTGCTCGAAGCGCGGGGATCAATGTCATTTCTACGATAAGAATACTAAGAATACCAACGCCAGAGAAAACCCCAAAAACTCGGATCGAAACAATATCGAAAACCATCAGTGAGAAAAATCCACAAGAAGCAACGAGGCCCGCTGTCAGCATGACGGGACCAATTTTCACAATTGAGTCAATGACAGCCCGTCGATTTGCCGCAATACTGTTCTTATCAGAAACGATACTCTTCGGATTAAACACATACATGATCAATCGAGTAGTCGCCCAAAGAAAGAAAAGCCATACTGGGATCAGCGATATAGCGCCGACACGGAGCACAGCAGCAACACCATCACTAAGCTCACCAGTTTGATACCCCTGGATAAGTCCCCAAACAACTGGAACCCCGAGCATAATCGGTGATAATTTTCCCAATATCCGGCTTACATCAAAAAACTTTGTCTTCGTATACTCGGCGCCACCAGGCTGCGCAATATTATATTCCTCGTAATACCTCTTCAGTAACTGAACCGCATGGCCCGCCCCCACGGCAAGAACTAGGATAGGCGTCAAAGTATTGAATATATCCAAAGGAACGTTCGCTAAACCCATAAAACCTAGCGCCCAGATCACCGCGATGATCGGAGTCACCAAAGGCAGTATCAAGCCTTGTAGCGTTCTAAATGCCTCAAAATGGATAATCCCAATAATAATAATCGCTATCATTAGTAACAAAGGTGTTCGTTCCGCAAATTTTTCAATTAGAGCAATGAATGGCGGATATCCGGTTACTTCTATAGTTACTGAATCATCGCGTTCCGAATCAACAGCTTCGTTAATACGGTCAGACACATACGTAAATCCGACTCGCCCCTCCTTCTTATCCTCAGCGGAGGCGTCCCTAACTTCAGCGAGTATGGTCAATGTTTTAAAGTCTTCAGAAACAACTGAATTCATATACGCATCGTTACGAATCAAGGCGTCTTTCAATGCGGCTAAGTCCTCAGCTGAAGTCGGCACTTCCTCCATCATTTGCCGTACTTGCATACCTTCAGCTGTGCCTTTGATATCCTTTGCTCTGCTTGCGGCTATAGATAAAAGGTTTGTTTGGACTACTCGCGGCGTCTCACTTAGTTTTTGCGTAATACGCTGGACTTTCGCGAGCACATTAGGTTGAAAAACATCTCCCTCTTTCGGCGTAATTCCTATCACGGCAACGTACCTCGAACCGAAAACTTCCTCAACTTTTAGCGTAGTTGATACAAAAGGGTGGGATTGAGGAACGATTGTATTTGGGTCGATAATAACGGTTAGGTTACCGAGGTTTTTTATAAAAAAACCTGTCAGTCCAAAAATGACAATGATTACAGCCCATCTAAAACGCACTATCCATTCAATATAATTTCGCATTAAACTCTCGCTTTTTTACGTTTACATGTAAGACACAGTTGCAGTTACTGTCGAGCGTTATACTGGATCGAACTCAACAAATATTATGAACTCGTGACCATGTTCACCTTTATCTCATTGATTTTCACTTGTGAAGAGTGATAATCAGGCCATGAGTATACCTCATTTGTTAACTATGTAAACATTGAAGAATTATGCGTTACAATATTGGGATGAGTTATCACAAGACAAATCTCAAGGAACGCCTCACACAAATAGCCTGGGATATTTGTAACGAACAGTCATGGAAACACGTCAATATGCGTGCGATTGGTAACATTGCAGGCGTTTCATCAACAGCTATTTACCGACATTTCACCAGCAAAAATGACCTAAAAGCCGCACTAATGGTTAGAGGCTATCAACTCTTATCCCAAGGTGTTAGCTTGAAAACTTCAAATGATTTTGCTGACTACGGCGCCCAGTACGTGCGATTTGGGTTACGTTATCCGTATATCTACGATTTGATGTTTGCGGACACCGATATCGATATTAGTCAGCACCCAACGCTACAAGCCATATCGAACGAAGCGTGGGACGAAGTTGTGGACGGGATGAAACGCAATCTTTCCGACCTTCCCGAAACGGAAGTTCTAATGATCGCTTACAACACATGGGCCCGGGTTCACGGGCTCGTTGGGATTTTGCGACGACCTAACCTATGTGGTAATGAAAGTGAAACTTTAACTTGGATCGAAAACAATTTAGAGGAGTACCTCAAGAAGACACGTAACGTGGACTTTACTTCCTAAAATATTTACTCCACTGACCAGCCGGGCCGCAAACCAGCTCCTTACAGTAAACGATTTAGCAATCGATTAGGTGCGTTTTTTAACTTGCCGAATCGTCAACCAAACACATCCAGCAATAACAGGAATTGAGAGTGCCTTGAGCATTATCAGATCGATCCCCCAAGTATTGAGAGGTAGGGATGTGCCTATAAATCCGACTAGCCCCACCCCATAATAAGTAACCGCAGCAATTGACAAACGCTCAACGGTTTGTTGCAACCTAAGTTGGATCTTTGCGCGACTATTCATTGAAATCAGCAGATCTTGATTCTGACGTTGAATAATCATTTCTGTCTGTGTTTGTAATAAATCACCGGCGCGGCTAATACGCTCTGACAACCGACGCAATCTTTCTGAAAAAGCGCGACAACTATCGATTGCGGGTAACATCCGACGATTCAGAAAACCCTTCACCCCCTGAAAACCTTCAATTCGACTGACGCGCAGCCCATCTAGACGGTTCTCAACGATACTGTCGTAAGCCTTGGTAGCAGCCATTCGGTATGAAGCATTTGAGTAAATATTCTCTAAGTCTGCCGCCTGGGCTGACAGTTTTGAGAGCATATCCTCAACCCGGCTCTCTGGTTGTTTAATTTGCTCGGCGAGGTCATTTGTAATTTCACCGACATGTTTAGCAATTAAATCCAACTTTGCACCGTGTTCTCGCACGGTTGCAAAACCCAATAGCGCCAGAAGTCTGTACGTCTCAAGCTCAACAATGCGTTGAACAGCTCGTCCTAGTCGGCTAGCCACCATACTCGTGTTGTATAAAGCAACTCGAGAGAATCCCGCCGAATCAATATCAAAGGCGAAATATACCTGAGCTGCTCCGTCACTGAATTGATTTGCTGCAACTGCTCGCGCTTGCATCAATTGAAGCATCTTATTTTCAGTCAATCCTTCTGGAGGCTCTCCCCCAACTTCTAACCATACTGCATGAAAGATTTGCCCTGGTGATTCATGCGCCCACTCCAACGGCAATCCCACTCTGCGAGCATCGTAAGCGTCCGGCAAGAGGCCCGACGAAACTGAATCAAACTTTTGAATAAAACTGATCGAAATAAATTCAGCATGCCTCTCAAAATCCAAAGAATAACTGCCGATATTAAAAGTAGCGAACTTACTATTAAGAGAAATGGTGGCGTGACCTTCTTCCTCCAAGTATAGATTCACATAATCAAGTATTGCTTCGGCATTACCATTAATAAGATAAACAAACCGGATAAATCGACCCGCACCCGAAAAGTTATCAAACGTCCGAGCATGTAATTCGTCAGAAAGCGATCTTCGAAGTTCTATCGTGTCCATCATCGCTCCTCTCAGTATAAATCCAAAGAATTTTTACCAGCGTCATTGTTCATTCAAAATTTCACGCTTTCCATAACTAATAGTACGATTTTTTTAGGAGAAATTCATGAAACAGACTTAGATCGCGCCTTGTGTAATTTCTCAAAACTATTCATCAAACGCTGATGCCTATCAAGGCCCTCTAAGTTCATGTTCGTTACTGTTAATCCAAAAAATCTGACGCCACCATCGATCGAACCAATAACAGCGTTCATATGATTGTGGCCGAACATACGACGAAAGTTATTAACGTAGTCATCCAAATCTAGCTCTTCACCGAGTCTTACCTCAAGAACTGATTCTAGTGCTTGAAAAAACAGACCTCGATCAACGGTATTGTCGTTGTATTGAAGCAAAGCACCAACCAGTTCGCGTGACTCCTCAAGCTGTCCAAGCGCCAAATGAATTAAGAGTTTTAACTCTATTACAGTTAACTGCCCCCAAACGGTATTTTCATCAAATGCCACACCGATTAATGTAGAAACATATGAATACTCATCAACCTCATTAATAGATAAGCGCTCCAGCAAAATCGACAAACTCGAATCAGTCAAAGAATGAAGATTTAAAATATCAGAGCGGAATATCAACGCTTCGTTCGTGTTATTCCAAATCAACTCCTCAATCGGGTAGATCTCGGAATACCCAGGAACTAGGATTCTGCAAGCAATGGCGCCAAGCTGATCATATGTAGCCGAATAGACTTCCCAACCCTTACTACTGAGAATATCGAATAAAATTTGCGCCTCATCAAGGGTAGCGTTACCAGCATTACTGGAAAAATCCCAATCTACAAAATGATAATTTGCCTTATCACTAAAAAATCGCCAGGAAACCACTCCGCTTGAATCAATAAAATGCTCAACGAAATTGTTTGGTTCAGTCAGCGCATGACCATTGAAAGTTGGTCTCGGCAAGTCATTTAAACCCTCGAAACTCCTTCCTTGAAGCAATTCGGTAAGACTACGCTCCAGGGCTACTTGAAAACTTGGATGTGCGCCAAAAGACGCATAGACCCCGCCTGTACGAGGGTTCATCAAAGTTACACACATCACTGGATAAACACCCCCTAAAGACGCGTCTTTTACCAAAATCGGAAACCCTTTTGACTCTAAATCTCGTATACCTGCGACAATATCAGGATATTTTTCTAAGACCCCATTCGGAACATTTGGCAATGTAATTTCATTCTCGAGAATCTCTCGTTTAACGGCTCGTTCGAAAATTTCCGATAGGGCTTGCACCTGAGCTTCGGCAAGTGTGTTACCCGCGCTCATGCCATTACTCGCGTATAAGTTCTCGATTAAGTTGACGGGAAAGTACACCTCCTCCCCGTCTGATCGCCGAACAAATGGAATCGAACAAATACCTCTTGACGCATTACCCGAGTTCACGTCAATCAAGTGCTTACTGCGCAAATCTCCAGCCGCATCATAAACTGCTAAACAATGATCATCCAGAATGTCGGCTGGCACCATATCGTTGGCCAGAGGCTTTGACCAGCGCTCGTTTGGATGATGCACAAAATCTAGATTGCTAACGCTCTCGCCCCAAAAATATTCAGCATAGAAGTGGTTGTTGGCAAGTCTCTCGATGTACTCCCCAAGGGCCGATGCTAAAGCGCTTTCTTTAGTTGTGCCTTTACCGTTAGTGAAACACATCGGCGAATCAGCATCACGGATGTGTAAAGACCAAACATTAGGAACGATATTACGCCATGAGGCAATTTCAATCTTAATACCTAAATCAGACAGAACCGTCGACATATTTTCAATCGTTTGTTCGACCGGAAGATCTTTACCTGAAATATATGTACTCTTTTTAGATGAAGAGCTTAAGCCAAGTAATATTTGACTATCAGCGCCCAGCTGGTCAATTTCTTCGACAATGAAATTAGGACCCTCTTGTATTACTTTCTTAACACTACAACGCTCAATGGCACGTAGTATCCCACGCCGGTCAACCTCGGCAATGTCAGGCGGCAGTTCAACTTGGATTTTAAAGCTTTGCTTATAGCGATTTTCAGGATCAATGAGATTATTTTGTGACAAATAAATATTGTCAGTTGAAATATTACGAGTTTCGCAATAAAGCTTTACAAAGTAACCTGCACACAAGGCTGAGGAAACTAGAAAATAATCAAATGGACTTGGCGCCGATCCATCGCCCTTGTATCGAATAGGCTGGTCAGTTACAACTGTAAAATCGTCAAACTTGGCCTCAAGACGAAGCTTGTCCAGAAAATTAACTTTAATTTCCATAAGAGTCTAAGTAAAAACTAATACGAAAAATAATAAAAATTCTATACGACCAGGCCAAACGCATTTACAGCAAGGATTCCAACGGTTAAGAGAACACTAGCCAGGTGTAAACGCTTAAAAGCTTTATCACGCCCTTCGTCCCGCGCGTTGTTAGTCATTGGAATCAATAGATACGCAAAAACAGCAAGCCCTACAGTGGCACCCGAGATGATTATGGCTTGTGCGTCTTGCGTCATAATTGCTGCGATATTAGCCATCACCCCAAGCGCTGCCAACAACATAAAAAACCTAGGAAACACTTTACGTAGAAAAACTGAGCTATCGGAGCCAGAAAGAGCGGTGAAAACAGAGGGCGCAACAATAGCCGTTTGAAAAATGACTATTCCAACTGTCGCACCATTCATAAACAAAGATACATTACCCATTAATTTTTACCTTTTTGTTTAAAATTTTGCCCACCAGTTTAATGTGAGGCTTCACAAAATTTGTGTCACTAATACGATCGCTAAGACGACCCCAAGACTGTATAGAGCAATTTTCCATAACGAAAACTGCCGCTTACTCCAATCTATACGATCATCTCTTTCGCGTTGACTTTTAAATGCTTTAAAACGACCGATAAACAAAAAAATACCAAGCGATAAGATGGCTAGTCCACCAAAAATAAAAGTATTGAAGTCCACTATCGGCTTCTGAGTTTTGCTAGTAGCCGCAGCATTTCCAAGTAGAGCCAGATAAGTGTGACCATTAGAGAAAACGCGCCAAACCACTCCATATACTTCGGAGCTCCTTGCTCAGAGCCCTGTTCAATAAAGTCAAAATCTAAAACCAAATTAAGAGCGGCAATAGCTACCACAAACAAGCTAAACCCGATACCAAACAGACCGTTGGAATGGATAAAACCAATACTAGAGCCAAACATGTTCATAACCATACTTACTAAATACAGCAAACCTATACCCATAGTCGCTGAAGTCACCATCAAACGGAAATTTTCAGTTGGCTTCACAACCCCGGTCTTATATAGCAGCAATAGTGACGATAACGTACCTAGTGTCAGACCAACCGCTTGGATAACAATACCGTCGAATTGGGCTTCATACATGGCCGAAATACCACCTAAAAATAATCCCTGCAACACCGCATAGATCGGAGCTGTTAACCCTGCCCAATTTTTTTTGAACATTGTAATCAAAGCGAAAATAAATCCTCCAATACCGCCGACTAACATCATTGGCATCACTGTTGCTGAGTTACCGCTTTGAAAAAATAAATTCCATGTCCAAGTTCCCGATAACACGACCAACAGCAGCAAAATTGCCGTTCTGTTGACGGTTCCTTCCAAGGTCATCGTACGCATGCTGCGAGCATTCTCTGAAGTGCCTCCTGCAGCCTCGCTAAAGGTCCCGGCATTTAATGTAGGGTTACCTGAACGACCGAATTTTTCTAGAGCGTTGTGTCTTGACATGATTAATGTATCCTTTTTTGACTCACGTTGACTTACCTTTAGTGGATAGTATACGAGCTTCTTAAGTTCCTTTTATTCATTTCTTTATGTATTTCACGATGAGCGACTAAGTATGAGCTTAAGATCAGGTAGTTGGCGGTTCCCACGAGAAATGAAAGATTAATTCTATGTTTTGATGACCAATTTCCCGAAATGCCTCTGACTTTTCAGTGCTGCGAAGGCCTCAGGCGCCGAGTCGAAATCAAACTCCTGATAAATTACGGGTTTGATATTGAAATTATCGATAGCTCGGTTCATCTCTTGAAACATAGTACGCGAGCCCACATAAATACCCTGAAGACGAATAGACTTTCGCATAACCAATGTCGGATCTAAAACTCCCTCCGAGAGCACCCCAATCAAACATACGACACCTCCGACTTTCGTGGCCGCAAGCGAACGAGTAAGGGTACCCGAGCCACCCACCTCTACAGTCAGGTCAACGCCGACACCATTGGTCAACTCAAGGACTGACCGTTCCCAGTTAGGAAATTTTTTATAATTAATTAAGTGATGCGCTCCCATGCTTTTTGCACGAGCCAGCTTCTCATCTGAAGAGGAGATAATAAACACCTCAGCTCCAACAGCGACCGCAAACTGCATCGCAAAGATTGACACGCCACCTGTTCCTAGTAGGAGAACACGATCCCCCTTTTGAATTCGCTTAACTTCAAATAAAGCATGCCAAGCAGTCAAAGCTGCGCACGGGAGTGTCGAACCCTGAACTGATGAATAACCCCTCGGTAGAGAAATCACACCGTCTGCATTTAAGACCACCTCTTCCGCTAGCACCCCATCGAGCGCACCTCCCAAAGCAGAGCTCATGGCTGCATGAGTGATCACACCATCTACCCAAGAACTAAAAAAACAGGAGGCAACTCGATCACCTTCTCGAAGACTTTTAACACCGGACCCCACCGCCGTGATTGTGCCGGAAGCGTCTGAGTTGGGCACACGCGGCAAGTGTAGATTTCGCCCAATGGGATCCTCAATCATCAACAAATCACGATAGTTCAAGGATGAAGCCTCAATCTTTACTCTTACCTGACCTTGCGCCGGCGTGGGCATCTCGACATCCGTTAAACGTAATGCGTCGATACCACCGCTTGAAATAATTTGCCACGCCCTCATAACAGTCTCCTATTCATTAAACCGCTCCAGCGTAAAAGATGGTCGTCAACAATCCGAAATTGACATCGCCCTAAAGGCACTTACGATCCATCACCAATTTTATTTTTCAAAGCTGGAAGGTCAGCAAATACACCTGGCCGCTTTTCTTGACGAGCTGACATTGCCTCAGAAATTTCGTCATTTTGCAGCATGGAGGCATTCCACAAATTGATCCATTCAAGCCCTTCTTGGGTCGTGTGATCTCGGGCATAGGTAATCGCTCGCTTGCAGCCATAAACTGCCAAGGGTGCGTTCTCGGCAATCTCATGTGCGATGCTCATGACACCCGCTAACATGGCGTTTTGCGTCTCATAAACTCGATTGACAAGCCCCATCTCCAAAGCCTCATTTGCGCTGACCTTGCGCCCCGTATAAGCCATTTCTCGTACTAGACCCTCCGGTACAAGTTTGACAATACGCGGGAACGTGCCAACATCAGCAGTCATGCCAATTTTTGTTTCAAATATTGTGAAGAACGCATCT
>ERZ1047472.1645-NODE-1645-length-17092-cov-11.785291_pt1 | contig 17092 bp, 10 predicted proteins | sample MGYA00383095_ERZ1047472 | MGnify/ENA primary metagenome ERZ1047472 (study PRJEB29581, sample SAMEA5548365) | metagenome | biome: marine; feature: coastal; material: water | depth 1 m | study: Short-term variability in the microbial, nano- and picoplankton... | reverse complement strand
TAAAAGCTAATGCAGCCGACCCTACGCGTAATAGAATGAAGGCAAATGGACTAATGTATGCTGGCATTGCCAACTTAGAAATGGAATAATTTCCAGCATAAGCAAGGGCCACTAAAAACAAGGTAATATGAGCTAATATCCGCTTATTTGAAAACAGGACTGCAAATGAAGTCGTTTTTTTACTACTAAATATCAATCCCTGACTATTAAAATCTTACTGCCGATGTCATCTAACTAATTTTCAATTCTTATCCTTGCATCTATGTATGATTTTTTATCAGGAAAGTTAGATCGGATTACACCTACAGAGGTAGTTGTCAATTGCAACGGAGTGGGTTATCTTCTTCATATTTCGCTTTTCACATTTGAGGCTATTAAGGAGCAAAAAGAAGTTAAAATTTATACGCATCTCATCGTAAGGGAAGACAGTCACACACTATATGGTTTTGCCACTACCAATGAGCGTCAGATGTACGTAAAATTAGTAGGGGTAAATGGAGTAGGTCCAAGCACCGCTAGAATGATATTGAGCAGTATGAGTGTAGATGACGTGGTGAGTGCAATTACAAATAGCAACATAGCCATGCTGAAAAGTATAAAAGGTATAGGACCTAAGGCAGCACAGCGTTTAGTAGTAGAGTTACAAGATAAATTAAATGGAATTGGTACGGATGAAGCTTATAACTTGGCTGGTGGTTCCAACGAAATAGAAGAGGCAACAGAAGCACTTCTTGCACTAGGATTTGCTAAGCCAGCCGTTGGTAAAATACTGATGAGAATAAGTAAAGAATCAGACAATAAACAAACCACAGAAGAGTTAATAAAGAAATCATTACAATTATTGTAATTTTGTACACTTCTCAAAAAACACACTCTGCGTATAAGTATACACCTACTCTTAGAATCATTAGTTTAACAAGCTACTGGCAAAAAATTATTTTAAAATGAATTTAGGAAAAGCATTAATCGCTTTTTTGGTGATATTAGTATGCTCATTTGGTGATGCTTCTGTCTACGGACAAACAGATAGTTCATCCAGTGACGGGTTTGTGGATTTGAAAGATCCCCCAAACATTAAGACCACTTATAAGTATGATCCAAATACCGGAAATTATTTAGAGATCATTACGATAGGAGGAAGACCTCTTGGTAGCCCACGTGTATTGACTTTTGATCAATATCAAAGAGCTAAAGAAATACAAGATCGCGAGATCTACTACCGCAAGAAAAGCAATGCGGACAACTATGTAAAAGGCGGGGGAATCATCCCTCAAATAGCAGTCACTCCAGAAATATTTGACAAGGTATTTGGTGGAGGACTTATAGATATTAGACCTTCAGGGAGTGCTGAAATCACTTTTGGCGGGAACTTCAATAAAATCGAAAACCCTTCTTTCCCGGTTCGTCAGCAACGAAACGGGCAGTTTGATTTTGGAATGAAAATGCAGCTAAATGTGACCGGTCAGATTGGTGATCGATTAAAGCTGAATTGGAACTATGATACCGAAGCTACATTCGAGTTTGAAAACCAAATGAAGTTAAACTGGGCGGGTGGAGAAGACGATATTGTCAAAAATATAGAATTGGGAAATGTTAGTCTTCCACTCAATGGGAGTCTTATCCAAGGGGGTAGAAATCTATTTGGAGCTAAAACCCAGTTACAATTTGGAAAGCTTAAAGTAGCAGTCATTGCAACACAAGACAAAGGTGAGACACGTGAGACCGAAGTGACAGGCGGAGCTCAAGTGACTAATTATGATATTCAAGGACACGACTATGACGTAAATCGTCACTATTTCTTATCTCAGTATTTTGCAGATAATTATGATAATTCATTGTCTCGTCTGCCTATTGTTACCTCTCCTATTCAGATAAATTACATAGAAGTTTGGGTTACGAATAGAAGTAACGCCGTAGGTAATACCCGAAATGTAATGGGTTATATGGATCTTGGAGAATTGGAAGATGACGCTTACCGCGACTTCTTAGTAAGTACTGGAGGAGCATATCCGGACAATACAGCTACAAATCTTTATAATGATATAGTACGTGGTGTGAGTGAATTTTGTGATGTAACTGATTCTAGAATGGAGCTAGGTACAGACTATGAATGTCTGAGTAATGCCCGTAAGCTAAACGATAACGAATTTACATATCACCCTAACTTAGGCTATGTTTCACTCAATCAGTCTCTGAATAATGATGAGGTACTGATGGTAGCGTATGAGTACACAGCAAATGGTGCAAACTTTCAAGTAGGAGAGCTGACTATCGATAATCCACAGACTTCAGGGAGCAATAGCTTCTTAAATCTGAAACTCCTGAAGCACTCTACTATCAAGACTAATCTACCCGCTTGGGATTTGATGATGAAGAATATTTATTCTTTAAATACATATAATCTTCAGCAAGCGGATTTTACATTGAACGTAGTATATGCCGATGACCCATCAGGTGCAGATTTGAATTACTTGCCGGTAGAACCTTCTGAGACTGATATTAGAGAAAAGCAGTTAATTACTGTTTTGAATCTGGATAAGATAAACAAACAACAAGAGGCTAAACCTGATGGTGTATTTGACTTAATTGAAGGAATTACGATTCAAGCTGCTAAGGGAAGAATTATATTCCCTGTGAGGGAGCCATTTGGTGATTTTTTGAGGAGTAAGTTTAAAGACAGTAAAAGTGCTGATTATTATGCTTACGACTCACTTTATAGTACCACAAAATGGAATGCAGAACAAGATCTGAAACACAATAAATTCTTCCTGAGAGGAACCTTCAAAGGGTCTTCCTCAGACCAGATAAGGCTACAGTGCTACAATATATCTCCAGGGTCTGTGCGTGTAACCGCCAATGGTAATGTATTGAGTGAAGGAAGTGACTATCAAGTAAACTATACGCTTGGGACGGTGCAGATTCTGAACCAGGGGATTTTGAATTCAGGAGCTGCTATAAAAGCAACTTGTGAGAGTAATTCGCTGATTAATATTCAGCAAAAAACACTAGTCGGAACTCGTCTAGACTACAAGGTTTCAGACAAGTTAATATTAGGTGGTACGTTCATGCATATGGCTGAGCAGCCACTTACTAACAAAGTAAACATTGGTGAAGAACCACTTAGAAACTCTATCTGGGGACTAGATGGAGCTTACAATACTGAATCTAGATTCTTGACTAGAATGGTAGATAAACTACCATTTGTAGAGACCAAGGAAAAATCTTCTTTAAGCTTTACAGGGGAGTTTGCACACCTCATACCGCATAAAGCTAGGACACAGGGAGATAATGGTACTTCATACCTAGATGATTTTGAGGGAGCAGAGACACCTTATGACTTGAAATTTGTGAGGAGTTGGAGAATGGCAAGTGTACCGCAAGGACAACCAGAACTATTCCCGGAAACCATTAGTGGAGGAAATCCTGATAGTGCTTATAATTCTAAGCGAGCGAACTTAGCGTGGTATAATATAGATCCAGTTTTCCAAGCCACTGATAGGACGCTTACTCCAAGTAATATTACTACGGAAGATCAATCAGACCACTGGACTCGTACTGTACTACAAAGGGAGATATTCCCAAACTTGCAGCTGCAGCAAGGTCAGCCACAACAATTGGCTACATTGGACTTGAGTTTTTTCCCAAGAGAAAGAGGTCAGTACAATTACAATGTAGAAGATCTGAATGCACAAGGAGGGTTAGATAATCCTGAAGAAAACTGGGGCGGGATAATGCGTAGAATTGAAACAAATGACTTCGAGGCTACCAATATCGATTACATCGAAATATGGATGTTAGATCCGTTTACCTACTCTAAAGCAAATGGAACAAAACACAGCACTGGAGAGCTGTACATCAATTTAGGAAGTGTTTCGGAAGACATTATACCTGATAGAAAAAGATCGGCAGAAAATGGTCTACCTATACCTGACGGAAACTACAGTGTAGATACTGGAGAATATGCTCTCACCCCCAATGGGCAAATCATAAATAAAGCATTCGATAATTCTGAATCTGCCAGAGAGTCTCAAGATGTGGGTCTCGATGGTATGAATGATGATGTGGAGAGAGAGAGACTCTCAAGCTATCTGAAAAGTATAGAGAGTGAATTTGGTACAAATTCTATTGCTTACCAAAATGCTCTTGTCGACCCTTCAGGAGACAACTATTTGTATCCAAGAGATCCAATATACGACGGTCGAGACGCTAAGATACTTGAAAGGTATAAGCGATTTAATGGCTTTGATGGGAACAGTACCTTAGACAAACTGGCTGATGGTACACCGAAATCAGGGAATACAATTCCAGATGACGAGGACATCAATCAAGATTATACGGTAAACTTGACGGAAGAGTATTTCCAATACCGTATTGAGATATCTCCAGGTGGACTTCAAATCGGACAAAACTATGTGACGGATTCTATCACAGTAGATGCCAATCAAATAGATCCTGGTGTACTGCCTAATGAGGTGACGTGGTATCAACTCAAAATTCCAATAAGACAATACGAGAAAAAAGTAGGTGGAATCGAAGGATTCAAGTCTATACGGTTTATGCGTATGTACCTAAAGGGGTTTGAAGACAGTGTGATACTCAGGTTTGGAAATCTACAATTGGTAAGAGCTGATTGGAGACGATACCTCAACACATTAAAGTTCCCACCTCGTGTAGGTCCAGCCGTAGATCCAAATGATGATGCAGAGCTTGTAGTATCTACTGTAAATATTAATGAAAATAGCAAGCGAAGCCCTATACCTTATAAAGTACCACCTGGCTTCAGTAGAGAAATAGATCCTACTCAAGTAGGTAATGTGGAGCAAAACGAGCAATCACTGTCTATAGCCGTTTGTAATTTGAGTAAGGACGATGCTAAAGGAGCATTTAGAACTCTGGATTTAGATATACGAAATTACAGGACACTTAAGATGTTCATACACGCGGAATCACCTACAGCTCAAAATGGTGAAGTAGTAGCGATTATGCGAGTAGGTACAGACCTCGAGAATAACTTCTATCAGTACGAGGTACCATTGGTCATCACTCCAGAGGGTATCTCAGACCCACAGGCAATATGGCTAGAGGCTAATGAATTGGTTGTGGACTTAGAAGAGTTTTATAAACTAAAACTCAATAGACAACTAAATAATCTGAGTAATCCCAATGGATACTATGCTGAGACTTTGCCAAATGGTCATAAAATCAGTATGATTGGTCTACCAGATTTGTCGAATGTAAGAACGGTACTTCTAGGCGTCAAAAATGCTGAGAATAGCACGGTAGAAGACCTATGTGCTGAGGTATGGTTTAATGAGTTGCGATTAGTAGATTTCGCCAATAAAGGCGGTTATGCTGCTACTGCAAGATTGGTAACCAAATTAGCCGATTTTGCCAATGTTACCATTTCTGGTAACTATCAATCCATCGGTTTTGGAGCGATAGATAAGACCTTAAATGAGCGTAATCTGAATGAACAAATTCAGTATGATATCGCCTCTAATTTCAACTTAGGTAAGTTCTTTCCTCAGAAGTCAGGGATAATGATTCCGATGTTTATAGGGTATAGTGAGAATATTATCAATCCGAAGTACTACCCACTGAATCCAGATATTGAGCTCCGTACAGCAATTAACAATGCGGAGACTCAAGCCGAAAAAGATCAAATAAGAACTGCGGCACAAGATTATACTTCAAGATATAGTCTGAACTTTACAAATGTGAAGAAAAATCGTACTGCAGGCTCTGGTAGTAAACCGCACTTCTATGATATTGAAAACTGGAATTACTCATTTGCTTATCAACGGGTATTTAGAAGAACACAGGTCATAGAACTCAATGATGTGAAGACCTATAAGTCGGTACTGGGATATAATTTCAGTCCGAAGGCTAAATACTGGGAGCCATTCAGAAGAAAAGTAAAAAAGAAGAGACTTGCTCTTATACGAGATTTTAACGTTGGTTTGAGACCTACTAATCTTAACTTCAGATTAGACGTGGATAGACGTTACGGAGAGTTGAAGAACAGAGATAATGATAATTTCAGATCCATTATTCCTGTGCTTTATGACAAGACATTTAGTATAAACAGAGTGTATGGAATGCAATGGAAACTTGCTAAGTCACTTTCTATAGACTATGCAGCTACTGCCAATTCTTGGGTAGAAGAGCCGTTTGGCGAGCTTAATACACCTGAAAAGCGTGACTCCATGTGGAGCAACTTCTGGGAGCTTGGTAGAATGAATAATTTCAACCAAACCATTAACGCCAATTACAGCTTACCTACACGAAAAATCAAGCTCTTGAATTGGACTACACTGACTACACGATATAGTGCAAACTATGAGTGGAGAAATGCACCACCAGCATCTGAAAGTCTAGGTAATACAATACAAAATGCACGTACCTTAGGTGTGAATGGAAGCTTAAACTTTGTATCTCTCTACAACAAAGTAGATTTCTTGAAAAAGGCTCTCAGACCTACACCAAAAAGAAAAGCATCTAGAGACGAAGAAGATAAGGATGGGGAGGATAAAAAGACTAAGAAAAAAGGAATGGGTGACGGTACCAAGAGTATGTTACGTTTCCTTATGATGGTGAAACAAGCTCAAGTAGGAATTACTCAAACAAACGGAACGACTCTTCCTGGTTTTACAAAAAGCATAGACTACGGTGGGCAAAACTTTGCAAACAATACACCGGGAATACCATTTATACTCGGTGCTCAAAGTGAGAATTTCAGAAATCAAATCGCAGCGAATGGATTCCTAACACAGGATGAAAACCAAATCGCGAGATACATTAATCTCAGTGGATTAGATATTAGTGGGTCTGCGACTATTGAGCCTTTCAAAGGCTTTAGAATAAGCTTGAAGTTCAACAAGCGACAAAGCTTAAATATAAATAGTAATTTTAGATACTCTGAAGGATCTTCGTCCTTTGAAGATTTAATTTATACGGAGATCGGAACATTTACCACGTCGTTTGGTACCTGGAGGACAATGTTTGATCAGATGGATTCAGATGATTTTTCATCTGCCACTTTCGATCAGTTTAAAAACAATCGATTTGTAATAGCTACCAGACTGCAGGCTAAAGAATTCACAGCAGGAGGTGGGTACAATGACTTGTATGGCAATAGATTGAATGAAATAGACGATTCTACAGGATTTCCGGTAGGTTTCAACAACAAACATCAAGAAGTACTCTTACATTCATTCATAGCTGCCTATAGCGACCAAAATGCTAATAATATAGAGCTTACTCCTTTCAAGAAAATACCTATACCCAACTGGAGAATAACGTATAATGGACTTTCTAAGTTGGATATGTTCAAGGATATATTTAGCAATATTTCGATATCACATGCTTACTCTTCCAATCTAAATATAGGTTCATTCCAGAGACCTTTGGAATACGGTACCGACTCATTAGTAAGAGGAAGTAATCTTGCATCTGAATATCTATACCAGAGTGGAGTGAGTATAGTCGAACGTCTGACGCCATTGTTTGGGATAGATATCACCACTAAGGAAGGTATCAGTGCCAAGTTTGAGTACAAGACCGATAGAAATCTCCAATTGAATGTGGTGACAGCTCGATTAGTAGAGCAGCGAAACAAGGAATTTGTGATAGGTGGTGGATATCGAACTTCAGGACTTCGATTACCATTTAAGTTTCAGGGAAAACGTATCATTCTTCAAAATGACTTGAATATACGTTTTGACTTCTCTATAAGAGATGGGATTACTGTGGTCCGTACTTTGGAGGCGAATAATGGGGAGGATTCTTACATACCTACGGCTGGTATTCGTACCGTGAGTATGCGACCATCTATCGATTACAAGATCAATGATGCTCTTAATTTCCGTATGTTCTACAACAGAAATGCGAATAATCCAGTGACGAGTAATTCGTTCCCTTCTGCTTTGACTGATTTTGGTATGACCTTGAGATATACGATGCAGTAGGGTAAACTTTTTCATTTGTAGGGATGAGAGGACATGAGATCAGTTTTTGGGGAGTGACAAATTTCAGTCTGAAGCACTGTGTGCTTTTTCAGACTGTTTATATGTCTTCACTTGAGTAAACTCAGACTTAGCCATAAAAAAAAGCCTGAACTCCCAGTAGGAGTCAGACTTTCATTTGTCGGGATGAGAGGATTCGAACCTCCGATCTCTGGTCCCCCAGACCAGCACTTTAACCGGACTAAGCTACATCCCGAATGCTCTGCAAATGTATTATAGGTTTGTCATTTTCTATGAGCTAATAAACGGTGTTTTTAGATAGATTCGATATACAGCATATATTACATCAGTTTTCAATTAAAATAGCAGTGTAAAGCTATGGTTGACGAACATATTCGAAGATATTTCCTATTAACAATCAATAGAATAAATCACATGAAAAATTTTAAAAACACAACACTAATGCTAATGGCTTTTGGAGCATTGACTTTCACTTTTACGGCTTGCTCTTCGTCTGAGGAAAAAGAATCTAAAGAGGCGATGGAAGAATCAGTAGAGACGGCTGTTGAAAAAATAACGGATACTCTAGCAGCTGCGGCTGACGATGTTATCTCTAAAGATAACTTTGCTTGGAGCTCAGAGTTTGACGAATGGGTACTTTCAGGTACGGAAGCAAAGACAATTACACTAATAGATTTAGGCGATGAAGAGACAGGTATTTCAGAGCTTGGACAATCTCAACTGGACTATATAGCTACTGCATTAGAATCTAATGAGAATCTGAAGGCATTGATCAAAGGACATACGGATTCTGATCAGAGAAAGTAGGTAATGGTAGAGGCCGAGCTATGTGGACGAAAGCTAAATTGGTCATAGGACACGATGCTGTAGGAAGTAGAATAGAAACGAAAGGTGTCGGTACGGATGAGCCAAACCTGGTGTAGAGTTAAGCGATGATACTCAAAGAAGAGTTTCCGTAACTTTTACGAAATAATCTTACCAAAATATACCAAAGAAAAAAGGTAACCTAGTGGTTGCCTTTTTTTATGCTTTCGCTTTTGAAATCGGAAAGTGCATCTCATATGTTTATCTTGCATAAGATATTATGATAACCAAAAGCACACTAGCATTTCTTAAAGACCTCAAAAAGCATAACACACGTGATTGGTTCAAAGAGAACAAAAAACGATATGACTCAGCCAAGAATGAGTTTGGCAGTCTGGTAGATAGTATAGCGGACGAACTCAATCATACAGATGTATTGGACAGGAAAAAGATATTTCGGATCAATAGAGACATTCGATTTAGCAAGGATAAGTCTCCTTACAAATCTAACCTTAGTGGATATTTCACTAGAGCAGGAGCAGAAAGGAGAGGAGGATATTTTTTCAGTATAGAGCCAGGTGGAAAGACTGTAGTGGGAGGTGGTTTCTATGCTCCAGAAAAAGTAGATTTACTTAGAATTAGAAAAGAGTTCGAAATGGATGTTACGGAGATTGAAAAAATCACATCAGACAAAGTATTTGTGAGCCATTTCGGTGAGTTGCGTGGTGAGCGATTGAAATCTGCACCACGAGATTTTGATAAGACCCATCCCAATATAGAATGGATAAATCTCAAGCAACTTTATGTGTTCAGAGAGTTTACGGATAAGGAAGTACTTTCTCCTTCGTTTTCTAAGGAGATAATGAGCACATACCTCGCCATTAGACCATTCTTCGACTACATGTCTGATGTGTTAACAACAGATCTAAACGGAGAGTCCATTTTATAAAAAAAGGAAACGATGAAAATAATAGAATGGCTAATGGCCAAGACGAACCAAAAATCTCCTGATTTAAAACTAGAAGAAACTGGATATTGTCCAAACTGCTGGGGTCAGCAGTCCTATGATAAGATTTTTAAAGACGCTGTAAAAGACAAACAACTTGATGTAAATAATGGTGAAGTATCTCACGCCTTTATCCAAGGGTTTGTGAAAACACACTTAGAGCCTATGAAGCTGCAAAATCACGACATCTATGATCAATGTCCTGTCTGCAAGGTGAAATACAACCGGGCGTAAGCATGTGGACTTGTTCTATCTGTAACAGAAACTTTAAGTATGAGAATATGTCTCATATGTGTTCCACTAAAGATATTGGAGAGCTTTTCATTGGTAAGCCAGATGAACTTGTACTCATCTTCGATGCTTTAGCTGAAGTCACTTCCGACTGGGAACCAAACTCGTATGGTGCATCAGTCAATACAATTATTTTCACTTCCAAAAAAGCTTGGCTTATCATTAAGCCAATGTCCAAGCAATTAGATATTAAGTTCTATAATGATCAACGTTTAGAGTCGGAATTGCTTTATAAAGTCACCACGTTTGGAAAGAAATATACTCACCATATTCGCTTAAGCTCTGTAGAGGAATTGAGTGCTGATGTCTTTTATTTACTTCAGTTAGGGCATCAATATTCTTTAAAATAAAATTTCTACTTTTATAAAATGAAAAACGTACTATTGATATTACTCGTAATCATTGGATTGGCAATGATGTATTTGGGAGGAATAAAGGCACCAAAATTCATGATGCCTCCATTCTTATCTGGAGTTGCATTCTTAATAATTGCAGGACTATTCAAGACAAAGGAGTAAAGCTATTTCATAGTGTGATACTCACTTTCATCATCCAGTTGAATCCTGCCATAGGGTATACATAGTTAAAACTCTGACGTTCTCCTCCTACGATGCCACCAAAAGTATAGCCATTGGGTGCGTAGTACTTGTTTAAGACATTGTTCAGATATAGTCCCACATTGACGATTTGTGTACCTTTCACTTCTTTGCTGATGTAGTTTATGCTCATATCTATATTAGTAAATGCGTCGAGACTACGCTCTTCACTTTGAGTATTGTCTAAGAACTGCTGCCCTACGTATTTGCCATTAGCATTGATGGTGAATTTATCCGAAGTTTTATAGCTAAACATAGCAGCTGCTATCGTATTTGGAGAGAATGCTATGTCCGTTCCGTTGTAATTGTTCTTTACTTGACCGCCCACATCCCAATCATCAACAAACTCTGTAAATTCTTCTATTTTATTTTCTGACAGGGTCACATTACCACCAGCCTGTAATCGTTTAGTTAGAGGATACTGAAAGTCTACTTCGATACCTCTTCTGTAGCTGTTCTTAACGTTTGTTCTGACTGCAGCTCCTACATCATTTACAGCACCAGTTAGCACCAGTTGGTTTTCATACTGCATGTTATAAAGGTTAACGTTTAGTTGTTTTCTACCTTTTGCAAATCTGTACCCTATCTCAACGTTTTTCATCGATTCATGTTCTGGTCTCGCTCTGCTTGGATTGTCAGTAAAATCATCTCTTACAGGTTCTCTATTGCCGATAGCAAAGACACCATAGAATGTATTGTTCCCCAATAGATAAGTTAACCCCATCTTAGGATTGAAGAATTGAAAGTTGACGGTTTGTTGAGACATCTGTTGGTCTGCTGGTAAAGTAGTGCTACCAGCGGAGTCGTTAAGTCCTAAAAAGCTGTACTCCACAAAGCGATATTGAAGATCCATGTATGGAATTATATTGTTGTAGTTGTACGATTGACGCACATAAAAATTTCCGTCTGTTTTAGTAGCGTCATTTTCATAGTAAATAGAGTTCAGGGCTTCGTATTCAGTAAATTCAGTAGCTATAGCTTCCCCAAGGTGTCTTCCGCTATATTGATTATATCCTCCTCCAATTACAGTCTCAAGTTTGTTTCTGGTATAAGTCACGTTTGCTATACCGCCTACAAGAGTGTTATCAAGCCACCTACGTCTTACAAGGTCACCTGAAAGTACGGTGTCACCGTTTGATTGGATGCTATCTATGCCGTACTCTGCGAAATCTTCACCATCTCTAAATTGCTCAAAATATCCTTCTCCTGTAGTCACATAGGCAGCTGTATTCAACTTCAGGAGATTACTAAACTTATGATCAAAAAAGAATTGATAGTGATTTTGGTTGTAGTTGTCTACCTGATTTTCATAAGTATAAGCATTATAGGTTTTACTGTTACCGAGACTTAAAGTACTCAAATCTCCTCTAAAAAGTTCTTCTGGTATCCCGTTCCAAGCTTGATATGTACGCTCGCTGCCAAGCATAATGTTGGTCTTAAAAACAGATTTTTCCCAATATTTTGCAGCTACTAGATTTAACGATTTAAGGTCTGAGGAAGCTCTGTCTATGAATCCATCACTCTGTATTAGACTCCCACGAAGTTGAAATGCCCAATTATTTTTGAGTCTTCCAGTATTATGCATAAGAGAAACTCGTTGAGTGTTGAAACTGCCGAATCCCAAATTAGCCAATGTGAAGTTTTCTTTATTTAATTCATTCGTCCGAATATTTACACTAGCTCCAAAAGCTGCAGCTCCATTGGTACTTGTCCCTACACCTCTTTGTATCTGTACACTCTCTGTAGAGCTGGCTAAATCGGGCATGTTAACCCAAAACATCCCTTGACTCTCCGCATCATTGATGGGAATACCATTTACAGTTATGTTTACCCTGGAAGGATCTAAACCTCGCACACGTACTCCTGTATATCCAATACCATTTCCAGCATCCGAGGAAATCACGGTACTTGGAGTCATGTTGAGTAAAAATGGGAAATCTTTACTTTGATCTAAACTTTCTATTTGCTTCTTATCAATGTTACTGAATGTAGAAGGTGTCGTGTTTTTTGCACGTACCGTTGTAATAATTGCTGCATCTAGATAATCCATATCTGCTTCTAAAAAGAAAATATCTCTTGCAGAAGAACTGACAATATCAATAGTATCAATGCTTGTTTTATAGCCCATATGATTTATGGACACTATATATCTACCCGTTGGGATATTCTCAAATCGAAAAGATCCGTTGGGAGTCGAGTAGGTCGTTAGCGATTTCCCTGATTTTGTAATCCGGATAAAGGCAGATTCAACGGGTTCATAGGTTTTTACATTTTTGATTTGAGCGTTGTAATCCACTTGAGCTAAAGAGCACAGAGCATTAAGCAATAAAGCTGAAAGAATAGTAATTTTTTTCATTCCTGTTTTTGTTTTCTAAACATACAGGAGTGTCGAGAGATACGTGTGATCTGTGTTTGATTCTTTCCTACGGCAGCATTATCTGCATCAGGTATGTGGGTATCATCTCAGCAACTTGCCTAGACAAGAAGCACCCCTTTTGTTCAGGGCAAATTAACGAGAATTATTTCTAACTATGTTATAATTTTATAGAAACCCCTAGATTGGCTAAAGACTGACTAAACCCAACCTCACCATATACAGAGAATTTCGGTGTGATAAAGAATCTAGCACCAGCAGTGATTTCCATAGCAATAGGGCTTGTGCTACTTACTTTGCTATCATCTCCTCCAAGGTCTCCTCCTAAGTCTATAGATAGTATGTTGTATCCATATCCTAATCCTATACCTGCATAGGGATCCCATCTTCTCGAAGTACCAAAATGATAGTTAAATCTAGCCATTCCAGCTATTGACATTCGCTGTTGACCGTAGGTATATGTAGAATCCTGAGCAGTAGGATTCCCATCTCCATCATAGGTTACACTCTCAACGGGGTATTCAAGCTTGTTTGTACTGAATCTGGTAGTCAATCCTATAGACATGTGATCTGTAAACGCATAATCATACTTAAGAAAAATAGGACCGATACCGCTTTGATCAAAATCATTTAATTTATCCTTTAGATATGAGAATAACGCTCCGGAATAATTCGGGATTCCATAACCCAAACTTATAAGATGAACTTTCTTCTGAAAATGATTTCTGTTTCTTCTAGTATCTACTTTTGTTGATATATCAGGACAATTTATCAACGTGCCAACGCTAGTTGTGTCAATGTCTTTTCCATTCCCTGCTTGCAAGGAACTGGATAGAAACAGACTTATAAAAGAGAAGAAGACTACAGGAAAAATATTATTGATTTTTTTCATAAATATTCGGAACCAAAACTATGTTTTTTTTTAGGGAAGACAAAATCGAATCTTGGTGATTTCGGACCTTTTAATCCCTACAATATAGCACAATGATGTATTGACTCATGTTTAACTTTCACATACATTTGCTGTGCTTTAAACACAACGAACAAAATGGCTAAAATAATATATACAAAAACGGACGAAGCTCCGATGTTGGCTACATTTTCATTTTTACCAATAGTGCAGGCATTTACAAGTGCTGCAGGGGTAGAAGTAGAAACAAGAGATATCTCACTTGCTGCTAGAGTGCTATCTCAATTTCCAGAGGTACTAAGTCCCGAACAAAGAATGGGAGATCATCTCAAGGAACTAGGAGATTTGGCTAAGACTCCAGAGGCGAACATTATAAAATTGCCAAATATTTCTGCTTCTGTACCTCAGCTAAAAGAGACTATCAAGGAGCTACAGGCTAAAGGTTATGCCATTCCTGATTATCCAGATACATTAAATTCGGATGAGGAAAGAGATGCGTCCATTAAATACAATAGAGTAAAAGGAAGTGCTGTAAATCCAGTATTGCGTGAAGGAAATTCAGACAGGAGAGCACCCAAAGCTGTAAAAAATTATGCTAAGAAGAATCCACACCGCATGGGTAAGTGGTCCTCAGACAGTAAGACTAGAGTGAGTACAATGCATGGTGGTGATTTTCGAAGCAATGAAAAGTCAGTTACTATAGAATCTCCTTTGAATTTTAAAATTGTACATACTGATGTTAGTGGTAAAAAGACAGTACTGAGAAACGAAGCACCTGTTCAGGCAGGAGAAGTGATAGATGCTACTTTTATGAGTAAAAATGCTCTAATTGATTTTTTGAGATCTACTATAGCAGAGACTAAAAAGGAGGAATCTTTGTACTCATTGCATATGAAGGCTACAATGATGAAGGTTTCAGATCCTATCATTTTTGGTCACGCAGTTCGTGTGTTCTTTGATGAGCTATTTGAAAAGCATGGAGGTACATTTGAGAAAATCGGAGTAAATCTGAATAATGGATTTGGTAATCTTTTATCAAAACTGGACGATTTAGATTCTTCTTTGAAAGGTGAAATATTGTCCGATATAGAATCTATTTTGGATAGCCAGCCCGACTTAAGTATGGTCAATAGTGACAAAGGAATCACAAATTTGCACGTACCTAGTGATGTGATTATAGATGCGAGTATGCCTGCTATGATAAGAAATGGTGGTAGACTTTGGGATAAGAATGGAGATGAGCGAGATACCAATGCGGTAATTCCAGATAGCAGCTATGCGTCAGTTTTCCAAGCAACGATAGATTCTTGTAAAGAACATGGGGCTTTTGATCCTACAACTATGGGTACTGTACCAAATGTAGGTCTTATGGCTCAGAAAGCTGAAGAATATGGAAGCCACGACAAAACGTTTGAAGTAGAATCTGATGGAGTTATTTCAGTAGTAGATACAGATTGGAATATACTTTTGGAACACAAAGTAGAGCAAGGAGACATTTGGAGGATGTGTCAAGTGAAAGATGCTCCTATCCAAGACTGGGTAAAACTCGCAGTGTCTCGAGCAAAAGCTACTGGATCTCCAGCCGTATTTTGGTTAGATGAGAATAGAGCTCACGATGCGGAACTCATAAAGAAAGTAAACCTTTATCTCAAAAATCACGATATTTCTGGACTTGATTTACATATTATGGCTCCCTATGAGGCGACTCAATATTCATTAGATAGAATCCGTAAAGGTGAAGACACTATATCTGTCACGGGTAATGTGTTGAGGGATTACCTGACTGACTTATTCCCTATTCTCGAATTAGGGACCAGTGCCAAGATGTTGAGCATAGTTCCCTTGATGAATGGGGGAGGACTATTTGAGACAGGGGCTGGAGGAAGTGCTCCTAAACATGTACAACAGTTTGTGGAGGAGAACTATCTGAGATGGGATTCTCTAGGTGAGTTTTTAGCCTTGGCCGTTTCTTTAGATCATTTAGGTGAAAAGTTTGATAATCTACAAGCACGCGTTCTTGGTGCCGCATTGGATGAAGCAACAGAAAAATTCTTAGAAAATGATAAGTCTCCAGCAAGAAAGTTAGGAGCCATTGACAATAGAGGGTCACATTTCTATTTAGCTATGTATTGGGCAGAAGCCTTAGCAAATCAAAATGAAGATGCAGGTCTGAGGGCTAAGTTTGGTCCTCTAGCCGAACTTTTAGGAAGTAATGAGGCTAGAATTAACGGTGAGCTTATTGGAGTACAAGGCAAAGCTGTAGACATTGCTGGTTATTATCTACCAGATGAGTCTAAAACATCAAGAGCTATGCGTCCTAGTGAAACCTTGAATGGAATATTAGGTGGGTTAGTAAGTAGCTGGGGTTTTAAGAACCTTCATAAATAGAAAAAGCGATGAGATGTTCATCGCTTTTTTTATTTGTTCTTTTATGATTTGTAATTCTACTCTATCAGGAAGTTAAGCGTATAGCTTGTTTCGTTCTGTCCTTCTTTCCACCAAAAGGTGTATGTACCTTCCCCTATACTGAGGTTAGAGTCGTTAACTTCTTCGTACCCAGGTGAAGGGAAAGGAGCTCTGAATGTCTCTAATAAGTCGTCGCCTGTCGTCCTGGTAAAACCTATTCCGATTAGTGGATGTTCCACAGGAAGAGCAATAAACTCTTGTACGGTGTTTGAGTTCCAATCAATTTGATCACTAGCGTTTATTGCTACGAATGCACCAGCTTGGCCCTCAAATGGTCCAATACAAGGATAATCCTCAACCTTATGAAATTTTGTAAGTTGGACGTCTTCAACGTGAATAGATACCAAACTCTTTTTCTGCTGGTACAGTAAATGTAAATGCATCTACGTATGCTTCGTGTCCTGGAAAGTAGGGGATAATTGAATTAGCTGGATCGCCATCAAAGTAGTACAGTATGCTTCGTTAAATGGAGTCGAGCTACCGATGATTCGATTGTTTCCTTCATTGAACGTCACAGGAGAGGATAAGTCTCCGGAAAGCTCTCCTTGGATAGACTCATCCCAAGCTATTTCATTTGGAGTAGTTTCTTCAGACTTATCATCACTACAGCCAAAGAGGAATATCGTATTTAGAATTAAAGTAAAGTTGAACTATGAACTA
>ERZ1047472.1642-NODE-1642-length-17132-cov-5.603795_pt1 | contig 17132 bp, 18 predicted proteins | sample MGYA00383095_ERZ1047472 | MGnify/ENA primary metagenome ERZ1047472 (study PRJEB29581, sample SAMEA5548365) | metagenome | biome: marine; feature: coastal; material: water | depth 1 m | study: Short-term variability in the microbial, nano- and picoplankton... | reverse complement strand
CATGGCAACTCAAAAAGAAGTTCTGATCGATCCGATTTTTAATAACAACCCCATTGCCTTGCAGGTATTGGGGATTTGCTCCGCGCTGGCGGTAACCATCAACATGTCCACCACTCTGGTCATGTGCTTGGCTGTGATTTTCGTTACCACTATGTCCAACCTGGCGGTGTCTTTGGTGCGTAATCGGGTACCAACCAACATTCGCATCATTGTTCAGATGACGATCATCTCTTCACTGGTGATTGTGGTGGATCAGGTGTTGCAAGCGGTGGCCTATGACATTTCCAAGAGCCTGTCGGTTTTTGTTGGTCTGATTATTACCAACTGCATCGTGATGGGGCGCGCGGAAGCCTTTGCCATGCAGAACGGTCCGTGGCTATCGGCCTTGGACGGCTTTGGTAACGCCCTGGGGTACAGTGTGATCCTAATAGGTGTTGCCTTGGTGCGGGAACCTCTGGGGTCTGGCACGCTGTTGGGTTTTGAGATTATTCCAACTGTGGCCAATGGCGGATGGTATGTGCCTAACGGCATGCTGCTGTTAGCGCCCAGTGCCTTCTTTATCATCGGTTTGTTCATCTGGGCTATTCGCGCTTGGAAGACCGAACAGGTGGAAGAGCCCGAGTACGAAATTGCGCCCAATGGGCAGTACAAGGAGGCCATCTAATGGAACATTATTTAGGCATCTTTGTGCGGGCCGTGTTTATTGAAAACATGGCGCTAACCTTCTTTTTGGGTATGTGTACGTTCATCGCGATTTCGAAAAAGATTTCCACGGCCTTTGGCCTAGGCGTTGCCGTTATCGTGGTTTTGGCTATCACCGTGCCTGTAAACAACCTCATTTTTAACTTTTTCCTACGTGAAGGCGCATTGTCATGGGCCGGCTTTCCAAACGCGGATTTGAGCTTCTTGGGCCTGCTGTCGTACATCGGCGTTATCGCAGCCATGGTGCAGATTCTGGAGATGGTGTTAGACCGTTATGTCCCGGTTCTGTACAACGCGCTCGGTGTTTTTCTGCCGTTGATTACAGTGAATTGCGCTATCTTGGGGGCATCTTTGATGATGATCGACCAGGATCAAACATTTACTGAAAGCGTGGTGTTTGGACTGGGCGCTGGTGTGGGTTGGGCATTGGCAATTACCGCATTGGCCGGCGTTCGAGAAAAGCTGAAATACAGTGACGTGCCTGATGGCCTTCGTGGCCTCGGCATTACCTTTATCTCCGTTGGGCTGATCAGCATGTGCTTCATGTCCTTCGGCGGTATCGATATTTAATTAGTTAGCAGGGAGCCATCATGGTTGATTCAACTGTTTTACTTGGCGTCGTTATGTTCACGGTCACAGTGTTGGCCTTGGTGGGGGTGATTTTATTTGCCCGATCTAAGCTGGTAAGCGCCGGCAACGTCACCATTTTGATCAATGATGATCCGGATAAGTCTGTAGAAGTTCCGGCGGGCGGAAAGCTACTGGGCACGCTGGCATCGAAAGGTATTTTCCTCGCCAGCGCTTGCGGCGGTGGTGGTACATGTGCCCAATGTCGTTGTCGAGTAGTGGATGGCGGCGGCAGTATTCTTGCAACGGAAGAAGGGCACTTTAATCGCGGCGAAATTAACGACAGCTGGCGCCTGTCCTGCCAAGTGGCAGTGAAGCAGGATATGAAAATCGAAGTGCCGGACGATGCCCTTGGCGTTCAGCGCTGGGAGTGCGAGGTGATTTCTAACCCCAACGTTGCTTCCATGATTAAGGAACTGAACCTCAAGTTACCCGAAGGCGCAGACGTGGCCTTCCGTGCAGGCGGCTACGTACAGTTGGAGATTCCCCCTTATTCCATGGACTGGTCTAGTATCGATGTTCAAGAGGAGTACCGCGAGGACTGGGACAAATTCAACTTCTGGGACCTCAAGTCCGATGTCAAAGAGACCACTATTCGTGCGTATTCCATGGCTAACTATCCGGAAGAGCGAGGTGTGCTGAAGTTCAACATTCGGGTATCGCCACCACCACCAAGAATGGATCACCTACCACCGGGCGCCATGACATCTTATGTGGCGAACCTAAAGGACGGAGACAAGATCACGGTATTCGGCCCTTACGGCGACTTTTTTGTCAAAGACACTCCGGCAGAAAAAATCTGGATCGGCGGCGGTGCAGGTATGGCGCCGTTGCGTTCTCATATCTTTGATGAGCTGCGTCGCAAAGGTACCAAGACCAAGATGAGCTATTGGTACGGTGCACGCTCGCTACGAGAGATGTTCTACATCGAAGAATTCGAAGAGTTGGCGGCCAATAACGAGAACTTTAAGTTCAACGTGGCCCTGTCCGACCCTCTGGAAGAGGACAACTGGGACGGCTATACAGGGTTTATTCACAACGTCGTTTACGAAAACTATTTGAAGGATCACCCAAGCCCAGAGGATTGCGAGTACTACATGTGCGGGCCGCCGATGATGGCTCAGGCAGTGCAGAATATGCTGGAAGACTTAGGCGTCGAGCCCGAGAACATCGCTTTTGATGATTTCGGTGGCTAGGCGGTAGATCCGACTTTCCAGTGGAAAAAACGCGGCAATAGCCGCGTTTTTTATGCTCGCGCCGGACGGGGTGTTCTCAAGTCTTGCAAGATCCGGCCGCGACAAGCACATTAAGATCATCTGGAAGGGGAGTAGATGACATGCTGAGTCCGGAACAAATTCAGCAATACCAGCGAGATGGGTTTTTACTACTGCCGGGATTGGTTGATTCCCAAACCTTGACGGATTTGAATCAGCGCTTTCTCGACATCGTAGAGGGCAGACAGCCAGCGGCTGGGGCTATGAAGATCATGCAGGACGTGATGGTGGTCAAGGGCGCAGTGCAGCCTCAGACGCCACTGCACGCCGTGAACAAGCTGTTCTGCCTAGAAGACGATGAGGTGCTCAGCACCTTTGCCTGTTTGCCATCGGTAGTAGACTGTGTGCGCAGCATCATTGGTGATGAGATATACAGCCTGACCAGCAATGTGTTCAACAAGCCGCCTAGAGTTGATGGTAAGCACCCCCTGCATCAGGATCTTCGGTACTTCAGCATGCGACCAGCATCGGCCATTGTCGCCGTGTGGACTGCCATGCTGCCCACCAGTCGCGATAACGGTTGCCTTGCGGTTATTCCCGGTTCGCACAAAGAGGGGCCTTTAACCCACGGCACGCCGGACTGGGATTACGTGAACAGCGGCTTCTTCGGCACCGACGATGTGGATCGAGAGCGACGGCAGCATGTGGCCATGGCGCCCGGAGACACGCTGCTGTTTCATCCGCTGTTAGTCCACGGTTCTGGCAGAAACCGCACCGACGAATTTCGTCGAGCGATTTCGGTGCATTACGCCAGTGCAGGCTGTGAATCACCTAAAGGCGATTGGCGTAGCAAGCCGCAGGTGCGCCCAATCCCTTGATCGGCATTCAGCTGATGACAACAAGACCCTAAGAAATCTGCTTTTCGCAGTGATGGGAACCGCTATATGACTGCCAACCTGTTGTTACTGCTCACTGCGGCCATTTGGGGCTTTGGTTTTGTTACCCAGGTCATCGGCATGGATTACCTGAAACCTTTTGGCTTCATTAGCGCCCGCTTTCTGCTGGGCGCCGTTTCGTTGCTGCCGATAATCTGGTTTTTTCGGCGCCGTTTGCTCAGGCAATCGGTCAGTTTTTGGCTGCTTGTCCAAGGTTCGCTGGTATCCGGGGCGATTTTGTTCGGGGCGTCATCTTTTCAGCAGGTAGGGCTGCTACATACCACCGCGTCGAATGCGGGCTTTATCACAGGCATGTACATGGTCTTTGTCCCCGTGATTGGCCTTATGTTGGGTTTGAGAACGTCTTGCGCCGTTTGGCTAGGTTGCCTGATCGCCTGCCTTGGCTTGTATCTTTTAGGCGTAGACGAGCATTGGCAGGTTGGGTTTGGCGACTTGCTGCAGTTAGCCGGCGCGTGTCTTTGGGCCGTTCACATTCTGGCTATCGATCGCTTTGGTAAAAGGGTTCCTGGCTTGCTGCTGGCCTTGGGCCAGTTTTTGGTGTGCTCTGTGCTAGCGGCCTTGGTCTCAGGTGTTGTGGTAGGCGAGGGCACCACTGCTCAGCAGTTGTTGGATGCCGGTCCTACATTGGTTTACGCCGGTATCGTTACCGTGGGCGTCGCCTATACCTTGCAAGTGATCGCTCAAGCTAAGGCCCATCCGGCCCATGCGGGCATTATTCTCAGTTTGGAGGCGGTTTTCGGTGCTATCGGCGGCTACTGGTTGCTGGATGAGCTGCTGAGCTCTCGGCAGCTTATGGGCTGTGCCCTGATGTTGACGGGAATGATCGTATCTCAAGCTTTCTTGCCGACACCTAAAACCGATGGCCGTTAGCATCCCGAGCAGCTTCCGGGCTGGTGCCGATCTAGCCTGAGCCTAAGGGGTTAGGAACACACAACTGGGACAGTCAACCTCGGCTTCGGTTAAATCTTCTGGTAGTTGGTACTGGGGGGTGTCGTGCCGCGCGGCGCGTTGGTCGCCGCGAAGGTTCTGATGCCCGCTGTTGTCGTCGCCAGCTTCCTGGCTGGAGGCTTTATGAGGGCGCATAACGGCATCCTTCCAGCCAGCGTCCCCGGGCCAGGTCAGCGGCACCTGTCTGATCTCGCCCGGTGATTGGATTGTTTCAAGGGCCTGGCAAGCAAACTCCATGATTTGCCGTTGCTCCGCTGGTTCACCGGCCTGCCCTGCGGTTTGGCCTAATGGGTAGTCTAGGAATACGCCTCGCGGAACGCCAACGGAAGCGGTAATGGAGTAGGCACTGGTCAGGCACACGGTTGCAATGCCCGCTGCCTCTAATGCCCTTGCGATCAGTCCCACGGACTGATGGCAGACGGGTCAGACTGGAATCAAGATCGCCAGATCCACTTCATCTTGTTGTAGCTCTTTGACGAGGGCCGGCGCAAGGGTTTCCCGGACTTTGCGACTGGAATAAATACCGCCCATAAAAGTCAGCGCATTGTCAGCCAAGGCGCCGACACGGCCTGTGTCTGCCAGGTCGCGCAGCGCCTGTAAGGGCAGTACCGCATTTGGATCTCGACGAGCAGCGGTCAGGTCATAGGCGAAATGAGTAACGCGGAGGTCGCTAGTCGGCGTGTCCACGGGGACTCGCCGATAGCTGATGTCGTCTTTGTAATGAAAGGCGATTTGTCCTTTGCGGTAAACACCGCCTGAGGCGATCATCGCCACTTTGCATTGGGCTAGTGGTTTGTTTGGTTTGTGCAAGGGCGGTGGGGTGGAGTTTTCAACCCACTGATAGGCCGGATGTCCAAGGCTGGCATATAGATCACGAGTGCGCTGAATGTAATCCACAGGGGCTTGGGCGTGGTCTGACGTGTTGGTTTGTTTTGTCATTCTACCGTCCGTTCGAAATTTTCAGCTCAAAGTACCTAGCGTTCCATTTTAGAGGCGGTGGCTAACTTGTCGCCAGCCGCGTCCCTTGGATGGCTACCGACGCTATCAGACCTTGTTGTCCTGCATCAATGTTGGTTTAGCGAGTCTTTTTAAATCAGAGGCCCTGCTAAAGACGCGAGAAGGTCAGATAACATGATAGACCGGAAACATACTCAAGGCTGGATTTGGAGAGCGGGCAGGGGACAGGGGAGAGGGATAAGGGAGAGGGATAAGGGAGATGGATAAGGGAGATGGATAAGGGAGAGGGGGGATTCGGTCAGGCTTGGGGCGAAACCATAAACCACCCAGGAACCGTAAAAAGTGAGGCTACAGTGCCGGGCGGTAAGAGGAAGACTAGGCGGCGTAGACCAAGGCAGCAATGTCTTGTGTCGCTAGGCTAGCCACATTTAACCCCGGAGAACCGAAGGTATCAGAGCCGGCAAGCTTTGCTTTGGCTTGATCGATAACCATTTGGGCCGCATTGGCGCAACGACCGCAGCCAGTGCTAACCGCTAGTTCGCGTTGTACTTGACCCAACGTCTCCGCGCCAGCGAATACGGCGGCTTCGATGTCATGATCTGTTACGGCTTTACATAGGCAGATGTACACAGGCAGTTCCATTAAAAGCGAAGGCTCAATTCTAAATGCAAATCATTCTTGATTGCAATAGCACTCTGAATCTTAACCGCCGATGAGAGTGATTATCGTTATAAAACAATGACTTACGCTTTATTTTCTTGCTCTGGCGGGTACTTTCAGGCAGCCTTGCATCTCAATAAATTAGGAGCCACAGGCATGAAGAGTTTGGACAGCAAAGTAATTGACCACCTCAACAAGGTCCTGAAAAACGAACTTACAGCCATCAATCAGTATTTCCTGCATGCCAAGATGCTAGACGACTGGGGTCTAAAGAAAATGGGCAAGATGGAGATGGAAGAGTCTGTGGATGAAATGAAGCACGCCGACTCCATCATAGAACGTATTTTGTTTCTCGAAGGCCTGCCGAATCTACAAGAACTAGGCAAGCTGATGATCGGCCAGAACGTAAAAGAGATGCTGGAATGCGACCTAGCCTTGGAAATGATCGCCATTCCAGATCTGCGAGCGGCCATTGTGGATTGCGAAGCCTGCGGTGACTTTGGGTCGCGTGATTTGTTCAATCACATTTTGATATCCGAAGAAGAGCATGTGGACTGGCTGGAAACTCAGTTGGGTCTTGTCGAGAAGACTGGTTTAGAAAACTACTTGCAGGCTCAAATGGGCGAGTAGGTTGGCCAGGCTAGGGCTGGAGGTCGCTCAGGCGCTCCAGCTCTCGCTGAGTGTTGATGTTAGTGAACGCTCTCGCGGCATCTGCACCTGACACCAAAACTTCTTTCGCCCTTACGCGGCTGTGCCACTGGTGCACACTTCTATTTCCACCTTCCAAATAGCTACGTAGATCCTCGGCAAAACCCGTCGGAATCAAGCAGAGCAGGGGTTGTAGACGCGAACCGTCGTGCAACACCCAGGGTCTGTCTGCTTCGGAGGCCTGTTCCAACAGTGGCGCGTACCAATTCGTTGGCAGCAACGGCATGTCGCCCGGACAGACCAAAACCCACGGGCTGGTGACGAGGTGCATAGCGCTGTAAACCCCCAGCAGAGGGCCCTCGGCATTGTTAAGATCGGCGTCACCGACCACCTGTCCCCGTGTGCCATAGTCCTCGATACACGTATTTGCGCTAATGAGTCTAGGCAGATTCTCGGGCAAGGACGCAAGGACATGATCAACCATTGCCGCCGTGATGCCTGCTCTGGTAAATAGAGCTAGTGGCTTCTCAACCAGCCCAAAGCGGCTGCCCTTGCCGCCACAAAGTATTACGGCGGTGATGTCCTTGGTTTCAATCAAACTGACGTCCCTTTTCAAAGTCCCAAGACTATCATCCGGGGGTTAGCTTTGATTCAATCGAAGGAATGGAAAGTCATAGGGCCGGTTGCCGTTCAGCGTGCCAGTGCGCAGGTCTCCGGACTCCTGCGAAAGGGTGCCTATTAAAAAGGTCTTTATCGAAGAGCGCTTATGAATAGGCTCTTGTAAGCGTGCGAGATACGAAAGCACTGGTAAGGTTGCTTTGGTAGCAGAGCCATTGGGAGGAAGGGAAGTGGAAGCAGATCAGTTCGACGTTTTAATTATCGGCGCGGGAAGTGCCGGTTGCGCCATCGCATCTCGAGTCAGTGAAAACCCGAATTTAAACGTTTGCTTGGTGGAATCAGGGCCAGATTATCCGCTGCTTCAGGATACCCCCGGAGATCTGATCAATTCTCACAACAATTCCTATGTAGATCACGACTGGGGGTTCCAGTATGAGCCAACTCAAGGCCGTCAGGATCGATTTCCTCGAGGGCGTGTGGTCGGCGGCTCGTCTGCTGTGAACACGACGATTGCTTTGCGAGGTATGCCTGAGGATTACGACGAATGGGCTTACCTAGGGAATCAAGGTTGGGATTGGGCCTCAGTGTTACCAGCTTTTAAACGGCTGGAGCGCGACCTGGATTTTGGCGATAAGGATTATCACGGTGACAGCGGACCCATCACCATACGGCGTTATCCATGGGAAGAACTGGAGCCTCAGCATCAGGCTTTCTTGGATACCGCTGCTGATTTGGGGTATCCCGAATGTCCTGATGCCAACGACCCACAAGGCTATGGGGCTGGCCCCCAGCCCATGAACAAGCTTGGGCGACTGCGGATTTCCGCAGCAGTAGGCTATTTGGCGCCGGCACGTATTCGGCCGAACTTAACCGTTCGGGCCGATACCACGGTACGCGAGCTGCTGTTTACCGGCAGCCGGTGCACCGGCGCTCAAGTCCAGCCGAGTAATGTCCCGGACGGCGACCAAGTTAGTACTTTGAGCGCACGCCTCGTCATTCTCTGTGCAGGCGCCTTAATGTCCCCGACGATTTTGCTGCGCTCGGGCATTGGCTCCAAGGATCAGCTCGCCCACTTGGGCAAGGCGCCGGTTCGACTAGCCCCCGGTGTAGGCCAGAATTTATGCGATCACCCGGCCCTAGGCGTGGTTTGCGAAGTTAAGGATCCGAGCCTGATCGACTTTGACCGGCCTATCATTCAAACCATCTTGCGCTACACCGCCGAAGGGTCGGACAAGCGCAATGACCTGCAAATAGAGCAAATCAGTTTTGCTGGGCGTCGGGGCGGGCCGCCGTTATTTATGTTGGCGCCGGTTTTGGAGTATCAATACGGTCGCGGTGAACTCACCCTGTCCGACTTGGGCGTATTTACCCCGCCAACAGTAGCCAACCGATTTTGCGAGGACCCAAGAGATGCTCAGCGGCTGGCGACCTGCATGCGGGACACGCTGGTCTTCACTCAGACCGGTTCTCTAGCCCAGATGATACAGGGGGTCACATTCCCGGATGCCTCCCGAGGGGTGGCTCAAGAGGACTTGGAGCGACTGTGCCGGTCGTTCTCAGGGTCTGGTTACCATCCCTGTGGCACTGCAAAAATGGGGCCTCAGGAAGATCCCATGGCGGTGGTGGACGCCATGGGGCGTTGTCACGGCCTAGAACAGTTGGTGGTGGCGGACGCCTCCATCATGCCTACTGTGCCACGTGCGAATACCAACCTAACCTGCTTTATGATTGGTGAGCGCATAGGTGAGTGGGTGCGAACCCAGCCAAGTGAATACGGACTGTAGTCCAAGGGGTACTGGACCGTGCCCTAGAAGGGGGCATCACTGATCCTCGACCATCCATTGATTAACTAGTGACGGAACAGCGACTAACTAACAAAGCGTTTTGTCGAACTAACGGACCGAACATGCACAAAGGACAGGAACATGAATGATTTGATCTTCCGTCAGGTACGAATTCTGGATGGCAGTGGTGGGCCAGAGTGGGTGGGCGATGTCAGTGTAAGCGACGGTCGCATTAACGAAGTGGGCACAGTTCGTGATGGCTTAGCACCCCAAGGTCGAGAAATAGTCGCCAAAGGCGCCGTATTGTGTCCGGGACTGATTGATACCCACGCCCACGACGATGGTGCCTTTTTCAGACACCCGGGCATGGAATTCAAGTTATCTCAGGGTGTGACCACCGTGGTGAGTGGCAACTGCGGTTTCTCCGCCATACCCGCAGATCCTAGCAAAGATTCCGTTGCTGCCAGCGGCGGCATTTTGGCCGGGTTGGAAGGGGAATTTACAGATCTCAATGGCTACTACGCTGCCGCTTTGGCGAGGAATCCGGCTATCAACAACATGATGCTTGTGGGGCACAATACCGTGCGTTCCTTGGTCATGGGCGAAAGCAAACAAGCGCCCAACGATGTGCAGATGCGCGAAATGCAGGCCCACGTAACCCGGGCGCTGGAGCAGGGTGCCTGCGGCTTTTCCAGCGGCCTGATCTACCGCCCCGGCCGGTACAGTGATACAGATGAGGTTACCGAACTGGCAAAAATGGCGGCTCCGTTCGATGCCCTGTACACCACCCACATGCGTAACGAAGGCGACAAGCTGCTTGAAGCAGTAGAAGAGAGTTTGCAAATCGCCAGGGATAGCGGGGTGCACCTGCATATCTCCCACCATAAAGCTGCTGGTAAGGGTAATTGGGGTAAGGTCCAGCAGTCTTTAAATCGGGTCGATGAGGCGCTGCGGCAAGGCCAGCCAGTCACGTTGGATGTTTATCCCTACACTGCTGGTAGCGGCCGTATGATCGAGTACTTTAATCTGGATCGGGTCAGTGAAGACCTAGCAGAAGTAGTGCGCATTGCCAGCTGTAAGGCATTTCGTGAATACGAAGGCCGAATGCTGGTAGACATTGCCGCCGAGGAGAATATCTCCCTAACAGATCTGGTCATCAAGATTCTCACCGCGCCCTTTGGTGACCGAACTCTGTGCATTCACTTCATCATTGATGAAGCGGACGTGGAGACCAACCTAGCCCACGCAGACATGATGGTAGGCAGCGATGGCATTCCCGATCTGCGAGGCAAACCTCATCCCAGACTGTTTGGTACCTTTCCCAAGGTGTTGGGCTACTACGTGCGGGAGCGTGGGGTGCTGTCCCTAGCGGAGGCCGTGCGCCGTATGACGTCCCTATCAGCAAAAACCTTCGGCCTAAGCCAGCGAGGGGAAATAAAGCCCGGTTACTATGCTGACCTGATGCTGTTCCGTCCTGACGATATTGTGGATCAAGCCACCTACGACGAACCAAAAACTGAAGCTGCGGGTATCGATATGGTTGTGGTGAATGGGCAGATTGCTCTGGAGGCAGGCCAGCACAGTGGTGTGGGGAGTGGGCAAATGCTGCAGTTTCGAAAAGGTGCCTTCGGATCATAGGCGGGCATCAGTTGTGATGAGTTCTCCTAGAAATAAAGTTGCTTGACTGGCAGCTGCGCTAAAAATACTCCGATCCCGTGATGTAATTCACAAAGATGCTCTGGGCGATCTTGGCTCGGCGCTGCACTATTGAGCGCGTCACTAGCAAAAAGCTGGACGTGAGATTGGCGAACTTTTTGGGCGCTGCTTATCTGATGTCATCCTGCTTTTTTCTACAAGCAACTGCCCGGTGAGTTTTTCTTAGTGTATGGATGTCGATTTGAAGCTAGAAGCCGATTATAAAATAACAGAGCAAGATTACGTAAATGCAATGAGGCTCAACAATAGAATGACGAAAAAAGGGGCTTTTATTTTTGGTTTTTTAACTTCCCTTTTTTTACTATTTTCAATATCTGGATCCGGAGCAATCCAGTTCATCTCTATCGGAGGCGCGGCCGGTATTATCCTTGTCTTAGTTTTTGGTCAGGTGATTATCAGTTTTATTGCTCGTAGCAACTACAGGGAATACAAGACGATACAAGAGTCAATGCGCGTTGGTCTTCGAGATGACGGCATAGAGTTTTCGACTCCGGATGGCGGCGGCTTGATGCGCTGGGAAAAGATATTTAAATGGCGGCAAAATGAAAAATATTTGCTGATTTACCCAATGCCTAGGCTTTATTACGTAATACCGAAAAAGATCGAAGAATCTGGTTTCCACGTTCCCACATTAATTTCTGCCCTTCGAGAAAAGGTCGGCAGCGAGGCTTAGCCTAGCAGTGGGGTAGGGTAAGATCGTTGATTTCACCGTCTTTATTGGGGAGAAATGTCGATGGGGTTCGCGCGCTCAGAAGGTTTAGATTTCTGTATCAAGGCCGTGCTAGTCGCTTTACCTACCAAAATGCTTAATCAAGGCCGCTGGATAACCGTATTGCTCGTTTTAGTATTGCTGTGAGAAATATAGTGTTTGCGATTGCTGTACTAATGCCCTTGGCGGTTGCTGCTGAAAGCGTTTGTTATGGCAGCACATGGAATGGAAGGCTGGAGAGCGGCGTCAAGCTACCAAGTAAAAGTGATAATTTTGTCAGTTATAGCGCCTTGGCTGAGACGCTCGGTAGAACCTATGTGCACTCGGAAGTTAGGGAAATCATGTTGGTCTCCTACAAATGGCTTGAATCCGAGTTGCCAGGCCGAGTATTCAAATATGCTGAAACTGGTTTTGAGGACGGAGGTTCGTTTCAACCTCATAAGACGCATCAAAACGGTTTGTCAGTGGACTATATGGTTCCCGTGGTAAACGAGGAGGGTAGGTCCGTACACCTTCCTACTCATCTTCTGAATAAATTTGGCTATTCGATAGAGTTCGATGCGCGGGGCCGCTACCAAGAGTTTGAAATTGATTTTGAAGCATTGGCCGGCCATGTCGTATCGCTGCACAAGGCAGCGAAAGAGCGGGGGTGGAATCTTTGGCGAGTGATATTCGATCCAGAGTTACAGCCTTATCTGTTAAACACCAAGTATGGTGAATACTTAAAATCTAACATTCAGTTTTCGAAGAGACGTTCTTGGGTCAGGCACGATGAACATTATCACGTGGATTTTGACGTCGCCTGCAGGCCATGATGCTTGTTCGGTTTACTAAAGCGAATCTGGTTTTGTGTTTGAAATGCCCAAGGGCTGTAAACCCACACCCAGACCTTTAGATCTGCGCGTGGCGCAGAAGCGATCAGGGTGTCACGTTCAAGTCGCTGCTGTAGGGCCTCAGAGCGGTCTTTCACCGGGGAAAACACGCATACACCTTTGCCACCCCTATAGGTAACATGTCGGCATCTGCGCAGCACTCTTGCTGCTTGTTTTACCTAGATTGGAGCGTCCATGGCTTTTTTAACTCGATCTCTCGACAACCACGTACTTACCCTCACTATGTCCAGTCCGGACACACGAAATGCCCTGACTGGCCCAGACCAATTCGATGACATCGTGCAGGTATGCCAAGAGATCAATGACAACATGGCTGTTAGAGCCGTAGTGCTTACAGGCGAAGGTAGTGCGTTTTGTGCTGGCGGTAACGTGAAAGACATGCGCGATCGCACGGGTATGTTTAGCGGCGACCCCATGGATCAGGCCGAGGCCTATCGCAAGGGCATTCAGCGCATTCCTCGGGCAATTTACAGTTTGAACGTGCCAATCATCGCAGCCGTTAATGGCCCAGCGGTTGGCGCAGGCTGTGACCTGGCCACAATGTGCGATATTCGCATCGCCAGCACCAAGGCCATGTTTGCCGAGAGCTTTGCCAAGCTGGGTCTGATTCCCGGCGACGGCGGGGCGTGGTTTTTGCCTCGGGCTGTTGGCTACTCCAACGCCTGTCTGATGGCCTTTGCCGGCGAGCCGGTAAAAGCCGAGGCGGCATTACAAATGGGGCTGGTCTCAGAAGTGGTTGAGCCAGAAGCCTTGGTGGAACGCGCTCAGACTCTGGCGGCGGCCATTGCAGCAAACCCGCCCCACGCAGTACGACTGACCAAGCAACTGATGCGTGCTAGCCAGAATGCTAGCCTGGATGAGCTGTTGGATAAGTCAGCGAGCTATCAAGCCATTTGTCATGCGGAACCCGATCACGCGGAAGCCATTGAGGCTTTCTTTGACAAACGCCCGGGCAACTATCGAAGCGAATAGTCAGGCGCCTTTGTACAAAATCTTCGGATACAAAAAGGATTCTGGCAGGTCGCAGCCTTAGGGCTGCGGCTGACTTGGCGTCGAACTGTCTGAGGACTGGGTAGCCGATGCCGTTCTCGTTGGATCAGCTGCCTGTGGCTGAGCTATTGGTTGGCCGGGTATCGACGATGTGGCGGCCGGCCCAGCAGTAAGGGGCTGGGCCGGTGGGCCGCCAAAGAAGCTGCGTATCTTTGCGAAAACAAATTTCACGCCGCGCCAGATCTTTGGTAGCAGCCAAACCAGCAGCAGCAAGAACACCACCAGTAAGCCGACAAACACCCAGGGCTGATTCAGCATCAACCAGACGCCCCCAAACACCGAGACATCCTCGGCAATGGAGGCGGTCCAATTGGAGAAGGGTTCCGGGCTGGTATTGATCAGTACCCGAGAGCCTGCCTTGGTGGCATGGGTTGTGGCTGCTAGACTGCCGCCGACCATGGCGGCGGCAAGTTCCAGTCCTATGGATTGATCCTCGAACATGCCCGCAGCAAGCAGCGCGCCGGCTGGCAACCGAATGAAGGTATGCAGGGTGTCCCAAACCGAGTCGACCCCCGGCACCTTATCCGCACAAAATTCCACTAGGTACATCAGGCCAGCGGCTGCAATCACTAAGGGATTTTCAATTACCTCTAAGCCCGGGGGTAAGTCCGCATAGCCGGTAGAGCCGGCCAGGCCTAAGGCCAGTACCGCGGCGTAAAGATTGATACCGCTAGCCCAACCCACGCCTAGGGTAATTGCCATTAGGGTTGAAAGTTCTGCCATGTCCATAAAGTTGCCAGTCATCAAAAAAACGCGACTAATGTGGCACATGCAGGCGCTTTGTTTGAGAGCTTTGGCACTCAGCGCCTCGGAAAACGCTGTTAGGATTTGATAACTGTGATCGAGTTCTCAGGATGCCCCTGAGATATCTGTTGTGGTTCAAATAGCGGGCGGATCAATCCAGCCACTTGATGGCGCGGATCAATTCTTCGTCAAATTCTTGGGCAGCGTACAAGGCCCGGGCGCGCTCGTTGCGGGCAAATACATGCAGTGTCAGTGATATGGCGCCAAGGTCTCTTACTCGCTGCTCACAGTGTTCCATTAGCCGTTTGCCTAAACCAGTGCCTCGAGCGTTAGGCTCAACGACTATGGCTTCTAGGTGGGCACTGGGCTCGTGACTGAGCATTTCTTCCCTAAGGCTAACCATGATCAACCCTCGGATGCGGTCATCTACGTCTGTGGCTACATCTATGAAGGACGACTTGGCCTTGCCGGCTAAAACGGCTTCGGCCATTTCGGCGTCACCAGCCCAAAGGTGTTCGGTTTGTCGCGTTGGCGGGATCGAAAAGTCCGCGAGGTAGGGTAGAAGCGCCAGAATTTGCGACCTGTCCGTCCCAGTGGCAGGCCGCAGAGTCACTCGGCTTGCTAAATTATTTTCGGCCATGGCAAACAATCCTTAAGGTAATTGCGGCAATTATGGACGAAGATGGCTCTTCAATATCGTTAAGAATTCGGAGGGCGTCGCCGGCGCCTGTTCCTTCATGGCTAACTGCGAGGCCCAATGAGCCAGACCGAGAATTTATTCAGTCAGCGTACAGCGATTACTCTTGTGATCGCCAACATGGTTGGCACCGGGGTGTTCACCAGTTTGGGCTTTCAGCTGCTGGACATTCAGCACGCGGGAATTATTTTACTGCTTTGGCTGATTGGCGGCATTGTCGCCCTTTGTGGTGCGCTTTGTTACGCGGAGCTTGGGGCAGCATTGCCGCGGTCTGGGGGCGAGTACAGCTTTCTCAGTCGTATCTATCATCCTGCCGCCGGGTTCATCTCCGGCTGGGTTTCAGTCACCGTAGGTTTTTCTGCCCCGACTGCGGCGGCAGCTATCACCGCCGCGACCTATCTTCGCTCTGTGTTCCCAGACCTTGCCGTTGTGCCTACCAGTATTGCCCTTGTAGCAGCCATTGGGGCGGTGCACTTCGGCAGTCGCAGCGGCAGCAGTGCCTTTCAGCAAACCTTTACCGCCATCAAGATAGTGCTCATCTTGGCCTTTATGGCGTTAGCCTGGGTTCAGGTGGGGACCCTGCAAACCTTAGAATGGGTGCCCCAGTTGTCGGATCTAGGCCTCATGGGCTCCGGCGGTTTCGCGGTGGCACTGATTTATGTGAACTACGCCTATACGGGCTGGAATGCGGCAACCTACTTAAGTGGTGAGGTGAGGGATCCAACGCGTAATTTACCGCGAATATTGATTATTGGTACCGCTGCAGTAACAGCCCTGTATTTGGCATTGCACGTCACTTTTTTGAGCGTTGCGCCCATGGAGGCTATGGCTGGTAAGGTCGAGATTGGCTACGTGGTTGCCGATTATGCTTTTGGATCCACCGGAGCTGCCCTGATCGGTGGCATGCTCGGCATCTTGCTGGTTTCCACTGTAAGCGCCATGTTACTGGCCGGTCCCCGGGCCTTGCAGGTGATGGGCCAAGACATAGCGCCCCTGAAAGTGCTCGCTCGCACCACGGCAAGCGGTGTGCCCGCCATTGCAGTAGCGGTGCAGATCGCTCTGACGTTGCTGCTGATCATTACCTCAAGTTTTGAGCAAATCATCGTGTTCTCCGGCGCGCTGTTGGCCCTGAATTCGCTGCTAACGGTAATCGGCGCCTTGGTCCTGCGCTGGCGCGAGCCAAACTTGCCCCGGCCATTTGTCATGCCGTGGTTTCCCTTACCCATGATTGTTTACTCGGTGATAATTCTTTGGACCCTGATTTATTTAGTGGGTGAGCGGCCGGTAGAGGGTCTAATGGCCCTTGCTTTGATTGTCGTTGGGGGGCTCGTGTACTGGGTTACCCAATTGGGAAAGGAACCCAGATAGGCGGGAAGGGTGCCGAACATAGGGTCGAAGTCGCGGTCACAGAGCGGACAGAAAAAATCCCTCAGCGTTCGGCTGGTGCGGACTTGTAACCGGCGGTAGCATCTTAGGATTATGTATTAGAGGAGGTTGAGATGAGCGAAGCACAATTGATCGAAAGTCATGCCCAAGGAATTACGACCCTGACCATGAACCGTCCAGAGGCCCGGAATGCCATGACTGGGGACATCGTGCAAGGGTTGCTTGAAGCGCTTCCTCGTTTGGCTCAAGACAGTAAGGTGCGCTGCATCGTGCTGACCGGAGCTGGCGGTGCGTTTTGTGCCGGGGGCGACGTTAAAGGGTTTGCCTCAAGTGGCGGCGGTGGGGGGCAGCCTCCCAGCCAAGAGGAGCGGGTGGCTGGTTTGCGTGGGGGCTTTGAAGTATCGAAACTGCTGCATGAAATTGCTAAACCAACCTTGGCGGCGATTCCCGGTCCTGCGGCAGGTGCCGGACTGTCCATGGCTTTGGCCTGCGATCTGCGGGTTGCCTTGGATACCGCGAAAATGACGACGGCTTTCGCGAAAGTGGGCTTATCCGGAGACTACGGCATATCCTATTTCTTGCCCTATTTAGTGGGTCAAGCTAAGGCTCGGGAACTGCTGTTTACGGCGCCTGTTATCAGCGGTCAGCAGGCCTATGATTTCGGTTTAGTTAACGCCGTGGCAGATGCGGACGGCTACGATGCCTTGGTGGCTTCCACGGCGGCGCAGCTGGCTGCTATGCCCACTGTGGCTTTGGGTTATATGAAGGGCAATCTGAACACTGCCTATACCGGTACCCTTAGCCAAGCCCTAGACCGAGAGGC
>ERZ1047472.1638-NODE-1638-length-17144-cov-6.653520_pt1 | contig 17144 bp, 9 predicted proteins | sample MGYA00383095_ERZ1047472 | MGnify/ENA primary metagenome ERZ1047472 (study PRJEB29581, sample SAMEA5548365) | metagenome | biome: marine; feature: coastal; material: water | depth 1 m | study: Short-term variability in the microbial, nano- and picoplankton... | reverse complement strand
TCATCATCATCAATTAAACCATCACCGTTTAAATCTTTTACATATACATCTTGCGCAGATGCTCCGATTGGGTGGTAAGGGTTTTTGATATATTCTAATGGAATTTCAGTATCAACTACCCAACCATAGAAAGAAGAAATTGGGCTACCTTCCATATTGATCCACTCAGCAGCTCTTTTTGAATCTACACTTTGGATTTGTCCATTTGAATCCGCAAAATTTAACAATTCATTTTTATTTTTAGATCCTAAGAAGGTCGAAGACCATCTAAAGTTTTCTGCTGAAATGTTTTTGGTACGCACTTCAACTTCAAAACCACTGTTCTTCACTTTCCCTAAGTTTACCAAGGCATTTGAGAAACCAGTTGTTGATGAAATTGGGTTGTATAATAATAATTGATCACTTGTTCTTGAGTAGTAGTCTACAGATCCTGAAACTTTGTTACTAAACAAAGCAAAATCTAAACCTGGATTGAATTCTATTTGACGTTCCCAAGAAAGATCTGGGTTTGGAATGTTCAAAGGATTCACCACTAAAGAAGGGGTTCCATTACTAACTCCTGTTGTTGTATCATCTAAAACTGCTAAATATGGATAGTTATCCACTAAAGGATTTCCGGTTCTAAAGTCATTGTTTCCAGTCACACCGTAACTAACTCTAAATTTCAAGTTGTTAATAAGATCATTGTCAATTAAGAAATCTTCTCTAGAAATATTCCAACCTAATGAGAATGCAAGGAAATTTCCATATTTAGTATTTGGTCCAAAAACAGAACTACCGTCTCTACGCACACTTGCAGATGCTAAGTACTTGTCTGAGTACGCATAGTTTACTCTACCAAAGAAAGACAATAAAGTTCTTTCCCATTTGTATTCATTGGTGTCTGTAATTGATTCTGCAGCACCAAGTGTTTGGTTGCTATCATCTGCAAAAACAGATCCCTGCATGCTTTCGAAAGTTCTTCTTCTTTGTTCCAAAGAAGTACCTACTACTGCATTGATTTCGTGATCGTTAATTTCTTTTGTATACGCTAAAGTATTGTCTAACGTGTATCTTGTTGTTTTGGTTACCGTACTGTCCAATCTAGAAGCAGAAGCTCCGTTTCTGTTAGACAGAACACCTTGATAACGAGATCCTCTTGTATATTGATAATTTACAGATCCTGTAGTGGTATACTTTAAATCGTCAGTGATTTTGTATTTCCCATACACACTTCCTAAGAATTTGTTTCTGTATTCATAACGATTACGTTCCAAAACCTTAGCACCCGGGTTGGTGTTCGATGTATTACTAATATCGGTTCCACTTCCAGTACTTGGCTGACCCGCTACTAAATCATAATCATCAAACATACGTTGGATTGCATAATCACCTACTTGTGCATTTGCATATTTCCCATTATCTCTAAAACGGTTTACAAACTGAATGGTATTCTCATCTAAATACAATGGTAACCAAGAAGGTTGTCTTAAGATATCATGTGTAGAACCATCAAATCTTCGCTTCACTGTAAATGAAGGATTCGCTTTAATTCCTACTGTTAGTCTTTTATTAAATTTATAGTTGAACTTTGCACTTACTGCAGTTCTGGTGAAATTATCCGTTAATAAAACACCTTCATCGTCTAAATAATTCAATGCAACATTAAAAGTCGCTTTGTCGGTACCTCCACTAGCTCTTAAAGAGTGATCGGTATACATACCTCCGTCAAATATAATGTCTTGCCAGTTGTTGTCTACACCAATTAACTGCTTCACTCTTGTTTTGTCAGAAAGAACACCTGTAGCAGCTAGTTCGCTTGCTGCAGCTTCCGCCATAGAAGTATGGTAAGCATCACTTTGTCTTGCTGATTTAAAACCTGTAATCATGCTGTAGCTAAGTTTCATGTCGCCACTTTTACCAGCTTTGGTTGTAATCATAATTACCCCGTTACCAGCTCTTGCACCATAGATAGCTCCCGATGCAGCATCTTTTAAAACTTCAAAAGATTCAATGTTATTCATGTTTAAAGATCCTAAGAAATCTTCATCAACAACCACTCCATCTACGACTACTAAAGGACCCGAGTTACCGTTGATAGAACCCGTACCTCTAATTCGAATGGTAGGAGCAGAACCCGCTTCACCCTCAGTAGCTTGAATGTTTACCCCTGAGACTTGACCTACTAAAGCATCATCAACTCTGGCGATACCCATTTGGTCTAATTTTTCATTTTTCACTTTCGAAATCGCACCTGTTAAGTGAGATTTTTTTTGTGTACCATAACCAACAACGACAATCTCATCTAGCGTGTTGTCATCTTCAACTAATTGAACATCAATTGTTGTTTGGTTTGAGTAGGTAACACTTTGTGACGCAAAACCTAAATAAGAAAATTGGATTACATCTCCTTTGTTTACTTTGATTTGGTAATTTCCATCAAAATCTGTTGATGTACCTACCTGAGATCCTTGAACAACAATGTTCACCCCTAATATAGGCTCTCCATCTGATTTTGAGGTAACAGTTCCTTTTATTGTTGCTTCCTGTGCAAAACCGCTTAGGCTACATAGAAGAATCGCAATAAAAAATGACTTAAGTTTAAAATTCATAATTAAGTATTTAAATTATTTTAGATTAGTGTTTGTGTGTTTTTTAAAAAAAGTTAAATACCTAATAACAAACAAATTAGGTACTCAATAGATTTGTATTAAATGGATCAACAAACTTGGAAAACCAAACTGGTTGACCAAATTGGTTGACCAAATATAGGATTATATTTTTTACAATCCAAAAAAATCTTAAAAAAATGTTATTTTATGACAAAAGAAGCTAGAGAATGTTTATTTCATAAAGTCTTCTCTCATTGGGCTAAAAACGTCAATTAATACACCTGCTTCTGTACAGATTGCGCCATGCATTACATGTGGAGGAATATAAACCGTATCTCCACCAGTTACCGTTTTGGTAACATCCCCAATGGTAAAATCGAAAGCACCCGACTCTACATAAGTTACCTGAGAATGGTGGTGCTCATGAAGGCTACCAATAGCGCCTACTTGAAAGTCTACTTTTACAAGCATGATTTTATCGTCATACCCCATTATTTTTCTTTTCAAACCCTCTCCAACGGTTTCCCATGCCAAGTCATCTCCAAAGATGAATTCTTTACTTGTTCCAAATGATTTCATGTTCTAATTTATTTAGTTGATTTATAATAATATGCGCCCTGAAAGCGATAGTCTTTATTGTTTATGGTCACCCTGTGCATTGTGTCTGATGCATTGTCTTCATTGGATAAAATCAACAAGCTATTTTTCACTGAAGTAACCACTTCAATAGCTGTATAGGCTTTTGTATCTAATAAAACTTTGACTGACTCTATAGGAGTGTATGCATAGTCTGCTTTTTCTGTTACGGGATTATAGGTGCCGTGCGATGCAATTACGGAAGCAAATACAGTTTTTTTTGCTGCTTGTTTTCTAATAATTAGTGTCGGATCTTTTCGTAAATTAAATTCCGGATCATTTGCACCAATTCTTGCGAAAAGAATTTCATCCTGTTTGTGGGTTGCGGCAGTAATGGTATAAAACTTTTGTTGATGCAACCATGTAAATTGAATGGATTCAGCATTGGCAATTCCCATCCCTTCGTTCCAGAGATGTTGATACCCATATTTCTTTCCTAAAGGCAGTAATTGTTTTGGTGTTTGATACGCAAAATTGGTGGCAATAATTTGACCAAAGTAATAATGCGGCAAATCAAAAGTATGCGCTTTGTTGGATTGAATTCTATTGACATCTATAATGTAAGGTTTTGCATCGTTCGCATCCTTGACCATGATCATGGTTCTGTGCAATTCCGTTCCCGGATAAGCATTGGTTTCTTTGGCGCTTACAATTTGAAAATCAGGATTTGAAACATCAAACAAATATTTAACGGAATGGTTTTTACTCCCGGTTGCAAAATCATATTTAAAATGAGATGTTTGATCTTGTACAATGGTATTGTGGGCAATGGTTTGTTTGGCAAATGTTTTGTTTTCTTTTAAATAACCTCCACCATTTTTTTGTTCTACATTTACAAAGCGAGACAGGCCATAATCTTGTAGAACCTCTTCCCCATTTTCATATAGTGAAAATGACAACTTATCATAATGACCATGGCTTAATCCTTGTGCAGAATATTTGAAAACCAACGCAAGCGTTTCATCCTTTTTTTGGTGTCGTAAAATACCAATCCCACCCTCATCTCCTTGAGAACCATCTCTTAGCTCCATGGATTGTTTGATAAACGGTTTTTCTTTGTTTGCAGATAAAGCTTCTGCAACACGCAAACCTGTTATATCTAACTGTACTTTGTTTTGTTTTTTTGCAACGGACAACAGTGCCGGGTCCTGATTTCCGTAATAATAAGCAATATCAACTGCTGAAACCAAAGAAGCAGTATAGTAGGACATTCCTTTTTGACCGTCATTCAATGGGAAAAACTCTCCGTCTGCATCGGTGAGGTTCAACAAGGCATCAACTGCTTTAATTAAAACACCTTCTTTGTATTCGAAAATTTTTAAATCTGGTTTTTTATTTTGAAGTGCTTCAGCAAAAATTAAAAAGGGATACATTGCATATCTTTGGTAATAAGGGCCTTCGGTATAAAACCCGTCTGGCGAAAATGGGGAATCTAAATTGGCTAAAAAACCTGTTTTCCCATCCTTATCGAAAATAAAACCGCCATCATTGTCTTTTGCTTTTAAATCTACATCTTCTTTTTTTAACCCATAGAGGGCTCTATTAACGAGTTCGTCATCATTCATTACCAAACCAATCATACCCACGGCAACATTTCCCCAGGTAGAATGATTGTGAACGCGATTGAAATATTGTGGTGTTTCTACAGAAAGAAAATCAGCATAAGGACGAAACAAGGTTTTGTTCAAATAGTCCGACTGTTCTTTTGGCAGCCAAGAGTAGATGCAATCATATGCTTGACTGGTATATACCAACCAATTGGAGTCGTTTAAACATTGCCAAAAAATCTTACCTCTAGCATAACTTCGCATCTGAGGATGTCTTGGTAAAGTGGGAAAGATCTTTGCGTATTCCAAAAGCATGTTTCTTATGTAGATTGCATACTTTTCGTCACTTGTAAGTTGAAATAAAATTCCAGCTTTGTGCATCGTTGCATAATTTATTTTATGCTGTGTATGGGTATATCCCCCCGCCATGTCTTTTGGAATTGGCACCGCTATTCCTTTTTCTAATTGTATGTCTACGGCTAGTTTTGCTTTTTCTAAGGTGGCATCAAATAGCGGAACCTTGCCTAATTTGGATTTAATTTCTGAAACACTTTTAGTCGTCAAAATCAAATTTGGGTGTTGATCATTGGATGCATCAATTGCGAGCTCCTTCGAATTCTTAGCACATGAAGTTATGAGCACAGCTAGTAAGAAAAGTTTTAGATAATTATTCATTGACAATTTGTGTTTTTATATTGTGATTTATAAAATGATCCTTTTTATTCTTTTTTAGAGGATTTTCCGGGGTCTAATGAAGCCGCTTTGAACCAAACTTCTGCATAACTTCCGTTTGCATATTGTTTTGCAATATTACCATCATAGGTTTCGGATTTTGTTGACTTCCCATTGGCCTGATTGTAGGCACCTTGTTTAAAATACTGTTTTTCATTTGCATAGGCACTTTCCCGTTCAACACCCCCTCCTTTTTCTCTATTTGCATAGACGCTTTTTACTTGGGCTGGAATGGCTTCTTTTGTTGCAAATTCTGATTTGATCAAACTCTTCGTGAATTGAAAGGTTTGATGATCTTTAGCTGTAAAAGTGAGTTGCATAATTCCTTGATGTACATCTACTTCATAACTAAATTCTTCGCCTAAAGCTATACCCTCTTCGGGTTCTTTTGGATATTCTGTCGGACTTGAGCCTACCACAGAAAAATCGTGTCCCCAAACTGCCGTTGAAAAATCGAATCTTCCTATATTGTCTCCTTTTGTATTGATTTCATAATTCCAAAAAACAGAACCTTTTGTATGTCCAGGAAATTTTTTGTAGTATATTTTTAAAGGCTCGTTTTCATGGCCTTCATCGCTATGAATTTGTCCGATTACTACAGCGTATGAAGAGGCAACTCTTGGATCTCCAGTAGTAGAAACGTGTTGTACTTTCAATGTTCCGGTTAATTTCCCACCAATTTCTGGGGTCCAATGTGTTTTTTGACCAAGTTCGGTTCTAGTATTACTAGAGGTTCTGGATGTAATACCAGCATTCGGTGTTTTGTAGACTACCCAATTTGTTTCATTTTCGGTTTCAACATAGAAAAAATTTTGTTTTGCATAATTTACCAATGAGTCTCTGTAAGTTCCATCACCTAAAAGAATTTTCCACTCATCCATAAAAGAAATCACATCACTTGGGTATATCGTTGCCTTTTTAACAGGAGCTTCCGGAGTGTTTTTGGAATTATTTTTACACCCTATTAAAGCAAATAAAATAATTAAAATACAGCTTGTTTTTTTCATTCTAAATGGATTCATTTAAATTTAATACATCAAAGTCATTACAAGATTTTCTTCTGTTTTCAGTTGACCTGAGTTGCTTAAGGTATTTTCAGACGCCACATTGTTTTTTGCGCCCCAAAGAATGGAAACAAATTTTACTTTATTGTTTGTAAAGGTGTTGTTGTTGATATTCACATTTACAATTCCGTTATGATTTAGAAGTCTTTTGTTTTTTTCTTTGGCACCACAATTGGTAAATGTGCTGTTTGTAATTAAAAGGTTTCCACCAATGGTAGATTCGTCATACCCTCCTCTATAGTAATCTACAACGTTTTGTTTTACCTGGTTAAAATTACAACCGTCAATGGTTAAATATTCGGTATTGTAATCACCTCGATCGTTTGTTTCTTCGGAGAGTTCGATCCCATTTTCACAATTCGAAATTGATGTGTTTGTAAAAGTAATCGCCTCAGAAAAAGACTGTTTATAAACTCTTAATGCATAATTGAAGTTGCTTATTTCAGAGTCTGTAACTTCCAATCCGAAATGATTGAACATATTTTCTTTTAAACTGGCAAACGCATAGTTGGAAGCGTTTCCTTTTAATTTTATATTTTTTACTGATAATTTCCCATAAGGGTGTAATTCAAATGCTGGAGTATTTGCTGCGCCATTGTAGAAAATTTCAGCCTTTGCTTTGGATTCAATGGTGATTTTTTTATTGATAACTATCGGTTTTGAAATTTGGTAAGATCCATCATTCAAAGTAATAATATCGCCATTTTCTGCTTCACTAAGTTTGGCAATTAATTCCGAAGCAGAAGAAACTTTATGTGTCTTGCTTGCTTTGGTTGCTACTTCATTAGAAAACCAAGTGGCGCCATATTTTGATTTATCCAAAAGATCCAAGTTCAGATTTTTAGCATTTAAAATAGCCCCTATTTTGTTTGATTTCTCCCTGGATTCTCCAAGTAAATCATTGGTAATTGACTCAAAATCAAATCCATTATAAATTTTAACGTCATCAAAACCAGAGGTAGGAACCGAAAGATTTTTACCAATAGCTGTTAAAGTTAATTCCTTGAAAATTAAACCATGACTGTTAGCAACTTCAACTCCGTTATTAGAAATAATATTACTTTTAAAAGTTACGCCATCTGCTTTGTCGTGTTCAATAATAGGATTGGGATCACCAACAGAATTATAGATTACATTGTTTACCACCTCTGTTCTTAATGGTCTAGCAGAACGAATTTCAGATTTGGGCAAAACAGCTGCTTGTGCAATATTGGTTCCGACTCCAAATTGCCAGGGCGAATTTGAATCTACATAGGTATTATAAGCTACCACTACATCGGTAACTTGGTTGTATCGATTCAATGGAGATTTGGGAATTCCATTCATAACCGCCAAAGGACTTCTAAAATTCTTTCCTTTTAATTTGTAGAAAAGATTGTTCACAACCCAATGCCCTGTGTTAATGATTCTAATCCCACCATAATTTTCATTTACGCCGTCTCCAATAAAGTAATTTCCATCTATAGTAACATAATTACCATGACGCGTAACAACAGATCCTTCACTTTTATAAAATACATTGTTTTTAATTAGATTGAAATTGGTTTTACTAGAAATAATCTCAACTTCTCCATTACATTCTTCAAATAAGTTATTTGCAATGGTTGTATTGCTTGGAGACATGGATGTGTAACTACTTCCTAATTGAATGGTTTCTCCCCTTGCGCCCCCTTTTCTTGGTCTGGGACCAAAATGGTTATTCACGATTTGATGGTAATTTCGAATGCTTTGGTTTCCTTTTAAATCGACTCTAACTGTTGGTCCGCCGTTTGTTTTTCCGGCAATATAACAATGCGCTAGTGTATTGTGTTTCCCATAAAATTGTACCCAAAGATTATCTTGGTCGCGTTCTAAGTTATTAAAATCTAGAATGACACAATTTGTTACACTACTGTTATTTGCAACATTGCTTTTACTCGTTCTAAAAGCAATTAAGTTTTCTGAAGGTGAATGTCCGTTTCTGAAAAATAATCCACTTACGTTTAAAAAGTTTCCACTTATTTCAAGATTTGATACACCTTCTATAAAAACTTCACCTGGGGTTTCTGCTCTTAAGCTTATGGGATGGTCTTTGGTTCCTTCTCCAACAAATTTAATTTCTACATCTTTGTAAATTCCATTCTTCAGTACAATATCATCACCCGCTTTTGCCGCTTTAATTGCATTTTCCAATTCGATCACATTACTGACTAAAATGGGGCTTGTAGTTTTCTGACAAGAGAAGATTATTAAGAATAGACAACTAATTAAAGAATATTTACGCATCGATATTTATTTTTAGTGTGTTACTGTTAAATTATAATATTTTAAACTAGAAAAGGCACTCGTTTGGGTGGTTGCCAAATAGTTTCCTGCTTTAAAATAGTTTTCAAAAGGCCATTTTGCCAAACTTACATCTTCATAAACATAAGGTGTTTCATCATTCAATTGCAATTCGATTTTACCTGCTGATGCCGTAATACTAAATTCAAAGGCATCAAAACCAACCGTTCCCATATTGTGTTTTTCATCGACCCAAGTACTTGTAGAAACGTCAAACAAGTCGTCACCAGAAGTGGCTTCATTGACCAGTGATTTTTTATACACCCACAAGTCACCATCAATCCAACGCATTTTAATTAAAGGGGGAGCATTGTTTGAAGTTAAATTCAATCGCGCCATATCCGCAATGGATATGATTCCATGAATCTGCATTACAATAGTACTATGGTATTGTCTACTAGAAGTATTGTCTTCTGAAATTGACATCATTTTCAATTTTCCTCGCAGGGTTCCACCTGTTTCCAAGGTCCAATTGACACGGGCATTCGAGGGATCAATTAACTCTCTGAGTTCTGTTCGAGAATAACTACTATTGGTGGTTGAACTTGCTGGGAATGTATAAAATACAAGCGATGCATCTGAGGTATCATCATACATGTATGGAGTTATGGCAGCGATGTTTCGATACCCACCATTGACTAGCACATCGGGTTGATATTCGTCGGGACTCCCATTGTTGTTCTCATCTACAGGTAATGTTAATTTCCAATTCGAAAAATTAATATCAGAATAGGTTGTTGTTTCAGTACCCTCCGTTTCTTCCTCAACATCGTCGTTAATTGTTGGCATGTCACTTTCTTTTTCTGAGCATGAAAAGCATAGAAACAGCGAAAATAAGACTGCATATATTGAATTTCTTTTTTTCATTATTTTTTTTAAAATAAAAAATTGGTTTACCAAATTGGTTTACCAAATATAGTTACTAAAGTTGGATAAAAAAATTTATCTGATTATTTAACAAAACACTTAAGGACTTTCACCATGAGATTGCCTTTTTTAAATACAATAAAATAGAGGCCATTTGATAGTCCAGATACATTCAATCGATTACCATCCAAGCGATCTTTAAGAGGCAAAGATCTTCCTGAATAATCATATAATTCGAGGCTATCAAAAAGAAGTGGATCTACATTTTGAATGATTACTTCTCTTGAAGTTGGGTTTGGATAAATAAGCATTGCAGCTGCTTTTTTCTTTAGCTCTTCAACGGATAAGCTACCAGAAATTTCTTCAATACTAAAATCTGCAAATAACACCGTTTCATCTTTTAAATCGGATGGATTGTTTAGACTCCTATAAATCCCCCATTTGGGCCTTGCAAATTCGGCGCCATCTTGCCAAGTATCGATAACATTGTCCTGATATGCTAGCAGTACCGTTTGGGTGGCAATGTCTTTTAATTCAATAGCATAACTCCCAGCATCTCCAAACTTTATTGTTTCTTGAACCGTAATCCATTTGCCTCTAAATGCTTCTAAGCTTGCTGTCTTAAGTGTATTTTGGTCATTGGTAGCTGTATACCTTAATTCTACCCTATCGGGATTAGATTTGCGCAAGGTGAGGCTTATCATTGGTATGGAAGCAAAAGAGCCGCCTACCGATTTTATTTGATGAATGTGGGTAAAACTCGATGAGGGTTGAAAATCGGAACTGATTTTAAATTTCCATTTGTAAACCACCGTTTCTCCCACAACAGCTTTCAAGTTATCGGGAGAACTTGCATAGGTTTTTATCTCGTTTCTTTGTCGATCAAAATGAATACAACGATCGTTGTCTGGAGAAACATGAATGTAAAATCGAAATACGTTTTTATCTAAATCGGCATCAAAAACTTCGTCTATATGGTTTCCAAAAGACGTATGATTGCAATCTGGAACCTCAATTGCATTGTAATTTGGCGCTAGTACTGCATTTATTAATGCATACGTATCCCCTGGCCCATCTGCAGCTAAAACTACCTGCGAGGTAGCACAAAAAGGCAGCAATAAAAAGGAAATTAAAAAAAAACTTCTCATAAAGTGAACTCTTATTTTTGAAGCAGCCCAATGGTTGCTATTTTATTTTTAGATTTTAATAATACCGATTTCTTGCTCGGTATAAATAGTGTATTGTCCTCCCATTTAGGGCTTTTGTAAAGAAGGTCCGACTTCCTTGCTCCTTGGCTTATTTTTATAAAACCACTATTATTGATCAAACAGTTTGAAATTTGTTGCGACATTCCTTTCAAAGCAATCGGCGTTTTGATCTTATAACTATTATCAAAAACTGAATTTACAATCTTTACACGATGAATACCATCCGCTTTTATTATTTTACCTTTTTCGCGATTGTCAACATTATAAAAAACACAATTTTCTACCAATAGATCACCACCAGAGATCATGTTATTTGGAATTTTTCTCACATAATTAATGGCAGACTCTTCAATATTTTTAAACACCGAATTTTTAACAATAATAAAATTTGCATTAAACATTCCCGAATTCTTATTGTCATAAGACAAATTTAAACCTCGGTAATTATTTTCAAATCTAGAGTTTACAAAGCTTAGCGTATCTGCTTTTGTTCCGTTGTAGGCTTTGAATACACTGCCTCCTTTTTTATTTTTAAAATTTTGAAAAACAACAGTATCAACAAATAAATTATAGCCAGCTCCTTGAAGTTTATCTGGCGATACAATAGCATATTTTAAGTTTGAGTTTTTTCCATCTATGAATACATGACTCAATTTGAAAGTAACATCTTCTTCAACTCGAAAAAGGTAATCAATGGGTTTCGCAATATTTTTATTTGCGGCAATAATGGTTGCTCCACCAATGTCTCCTATAATGGTAATATCTTTCGTTACTTTTATTTTCTTTTCTAAAAAATATTCGCCGGTTTCCAACATCAGTGTTGAACCACTTACTGCATTGTTTATAGCTTTCCTCAAGGTTTCAAGTCCTGGCTGAACCACCGTCACTTGAGCTTCCTTTACAGGAGGAACAATTGTTGGTGTCCATCCTGGGCCAGCTCTTAAAGTAAGTGCTTTGGGAAGTTTTTTAGAATCCAAGTTGAAAGCACCTGCAGCATAAAGTGTTCTTGGTTTTTTTGCAATGTCTTTTGTAGGACTCTTTTCATTTTTAAAGACATTGGTTAAGGCAGGATTGTTTGCTGTAGGAATTGGAAATGAACCGATTTCTTTCCAATCTATTTGGGTAGGAATGAATCCATTTTTGACCTCGGAAGGAAGTGTTTGTATATAGTTTTTATGGAAAGAAATTCCACCAACATCATCGGCAAAAACAATCGTATTGGCCGTATTTACATTGTAAATAAGGTTGTTAGAAAAGTTGGTGTTTATGGGTGGCAATGTTTTTTCAGCATCTTTCCCCTCTCCAAAAGAAACGGGTCCAGCGTTTATGATGGTATTGTTTTGAATGTCTACATTTTTTACCTGATGGTATCTATTCAAAGGAGAATTTGGCACCCCATTCATGACCACGATAGATCCTCTGTAACCATCTCCAGCCAATCCAATTAAAAGATTATTTCGTACAATATGACCTTCATTAATAATTCTAATCCCTCCTGTTTTAGAAACACCATTTCCCAAAAAGACGTTGTTTTCTACCAGGGCATTGTTCCCATGTCGTAAGGTTAAAGTTCCTTTACTTTCCACAAACAAATTCTCTCTAAAAGTATTGTCTCCAGATTTGTTCGATATAATTTCTATTTCTCCATCACAGTTTAAGAACACATTACTTTCTACAAGTGTCTTTGAAGATTTCATCGAATTGGCACTTGTTCCAATACGAATTGTTTCTCCTCCATTGCTTCCAAGCTCCGGTCTTTTTCCAAATATATTATGATCTATACGATGTTTATTTTCGATGTGTTCTGCTCCTTTGAGCCAAACAACCAATGTAGTTCCTGGACTTGTTTTTCCAGTAAAATTATTATGATCTACACGGTTATTTTTTCCCCAAAGATCTACCCAATGGTCTTTGATCCCCTCTTTTACACTGTAATAGGATATCGTAGAATTGGTAAACCGGCAATTGTTTGCATACGCTTTCGCATCATTTCGAAATTGAACTACCGACTTGTATGAAGAGTTTCCATCTTTAAACCACAATCCGCTTACAATAACATAATTCCCAGAAATGTTTAAAGTAGAATTTCCAGTAATAAGCACTTTTCCAGGAGTTTCTGCCTTAACAATAATAGGATTTCCTTTTTCACCGTCTCCAAAAGCGTTCATTTTAAAATCATTCCAAACACCGTTTTTAAGCACAATAACACTTCCAGGCTTGGCATTTTTTATCGTTATATTGTACTCCGAAATGGAAGCGACCAAGACCTCTTGTCCCACAATTGATGGCGCTAAAAGAAGTAAAAAAAGCAAGACAATGTGTTTAAAAATACTCATAAAATATAAATTGGTTAACCAATTACTAAAATATAAAAATATTACAAACGAAGGGACAAAAATCGAATTAATATGTAAAAACTAATAAGAGACTTCGGTTTTGATATTGAACAGCCTCTAAATGTATAGTACAGCAATTAATATAAAATTAAACAAATTCAAAAAACTATTTCAGGAACAAATCAAAAAGTAATAATTACTTTTGTACTTGATAAAAACATCAATTTTTTAAAAAAAAGTTTGTATTAATTTAATTTCAATGATAAAGAAAACGCCCAATTATATTCAATACATCGTTAAAAATGTCTTCTTTTTATTTCTATTTAATGTGTTATTTAGAATTATTTTTTACAATTTTTCAATGGAATTGGAAGGGCTATCGGCAAATGAAATTCGAAAATCTTTTTTATTAGGAATTCGGTTTGATTTAAAATTGGCCATCCTTTCCTTTTTTCCATTAGCGCTTTTGATATTGATTGTAAATTATCGTTTTTTTACAAAAAGGATCTACAAGAAAATAAACACTATTTATTTGACTGCTACCTACCTCGTTATTTTACTTTTTTATGTGGTAGATTTTGGACACTACGAATACCTTGCAATGCGTGTAGACGCAAGTGCACTTCGTTTTTTAAGTAATTTAAAAATCTCTTCTCAAGTTTTATTTGAAAGTTATCCTGTTTATAAAGGATTTTTTGGCCTTGTCGTCTTTGGTTTTATAAGTTTTAAATTTGCAAATCACCTCTACAAAAAAAACAATACAACACAAAAGGTGCGCTCTAAGAAAATAAAAGCGTGCTATTTTATTGGAACTTTTCTTTTGCTTTCTTTTGGCGTTTACAACAGTATTACTCACTATCCTTTACGATGGAGTGAAGCCTTTTTTTCAAAAAAGAATTCTGTAAATCAATTTGGACTAAATCCGATTCTATATTTCTTTGATAGTTTTGCGTTTAGAAGCGAAGGCGTTGATATGGAAAAGTTGCAAACCTATTATCCTGTGATTGCAGCCCATCTAAATTTATCAAAAGACAGCATTTCTTTTGAGCAAAAGGTAACTTTTACAGACCCATATCAAGAAAAACCCAATGTGATTTACGTGATGTTAGAATCTACGGGAACTGCCCCTATGAGCTTCTATGGAAATCCATTGAACAGTACACCAAAAATGGATTCAATCCTAGAAGAGAGTGCGAGTTTTTCTAAATTTTATGTTCATAAGCCTGGGACAGCAGGTAGTGTTTTTGCTAGTATTACCGGCTTGCCTGATATCGATGATGTGAAAACTGTTTCTAGAAATCCGTTAGCAATCGATCAGCGAATTATTTTTGATCAATACAAGGGATATGAAAAACGATATTTCATCGGGGGAAGCGCCAATTGGGCAAATATTAGAGCCGTTTTCCAATCGAATATAGAAGGGTTGAAAATTTTTGAGGAAGGTAGTTTTGAAGAAGAAATAAGAGCAGATGTTTGGGGAATTGACGATTACGAACTGTTCAAAGAATCAAACAAAGAACTCAAAAAATTACATCAAAAAAAACAACCATTTGTTGCCTATATTCAAACAGCCACCAATCACATGCCCTTTACAGTTCCAGACAAAAAGGAAACGTTTAGGCCAATACTCGAAAAGGAGATTTCAGAAAAAACATTACTCAAAGGTGGGTTTCGATCTTTAGGACAGTTGAACGGCATTCGATACTTAGATTTTAATGTGGCGCGTTTTTTGGAAAGAGCCAAAGAAGCAGGCTATTATGACAATTCTATATTTGTCTTTTTTGGAGACCATAGAGGCGGTATGAAGCGATTGAATTTTTTGGATGACAATGAAGATGATTTAGGAATTCAAGTGCATCATGTGCCATTTTTTATACATGCACCAAAGTACATAAAACCTCAGGTGCTAGACAAATATGCCAAATTGGTAGATGTGTTCCCAACCGCAACAAGTTTGGCCAAATTAGACTATACAAACTATACGCTTGGAAGAGATTTACTTGACAGTACAAACACAGACACAGCAGCCTTTGTATACATTCAAAGTAAAGGAGAAAGAGCGGTCGGTTTAATTAAAGATGGTTTTTATTATGAAAAAACAAACATTTCTAAAAAAGCCAGTTTGTATCGATTGGATGCCAAAGAACAAATAGACATTAAAGATCAAAATCCGTGGATAGCACAAAGCATGGACAGCCTGCTCTCTGGATATTATTACAGCACTAAGTATTTGTATTTCAACAATAAAAAATTAACGGAATAATCGATGATCAACCTTACGATACAAAAAGTAATAACCTCGGGCCAATAATACCCCCAAAAGCATTCCTAATGAGACATCTATTGGGAAATGAACTCCCAAATACAATCTGCTGTAGGCGAAAAGTAGTGGAAAGCAAATAATCAAATAAATATACCTGTATTTTGCTCTCAACACAAGAATGGTAAATACAGCAAAAAATGTTGAAGTGGCTGCGTGACCAGACACAAAACTAAAACTTTGGGGTTTTATAAACGTTCTTAAAATTTCCTGTATTTCAGGATCGTTATTGGGACGCAATCTTGCGGTAGAATTCTTAATTAAATTCACAAATTGATCGGAAAATGCGACGAGTAAAATCATGGAAAAAATGATAAAACCTCCACGTTTCCATCCGTTTGATTTGATCACTAAATAGAAGATTAAAATAAACAATGGAGACCAACTGAATTGATTGGTTATTAATAACCAAAAAGAGTCCCATTGCTCGTTTCCTAAACTGTTTAAAAAAACCAAAAGATCTTTGTCTTTTTGTAAAAGAGATACTATCAAATTACTTTCCAACTTTTAAAATTTCTACTTCAAAAATGATATCTGCTTTGGGAGGAAATATTCCACCTCCTTTTTCACCATAAGCAATATAGTATGGAATAAAAAGGCGTGCCTTTTCTCCTTCTCTAAGCTTCTTTAAACCTTCTTTAAATCCCGTAATTAAGGGTCTTTCTTTATTGTCTAACTGAAACGTAAACGGTTTTTTACCGGCATCTAAGGTAGATTGCAATCTCTTTCCATCTCCTAAAAATAAAGTGAAGTTGATTGTGATTGGCTGGTTATCAACTACTTTTTTACCACGGGTACTTTTCAACTTTAGAACCTTTAAACCAGATGCCGTTGCCCTAACTTTATCTGCTCCTAATTTTGTGTAATTTGCCGTTTTTGCTTCTAAAAATTGATTATATCGGACTTGTTCTGCTTTTTTTGTTGCCGCAAGTTGTTCTTTCTGAGCATTGGCAACAGTAACTTCTGCAGCTAAAAATGTTTTTGAAGCATCAAAATTTTCAGCCTTCTCTCCGACTCTAAGAATTTTTACAGCGAATATGGTGTCTGATTGTTTGATAGCATGAACAACGTCTAGTCCTTGCACAACATTCCCAAAAATACTATGTTTACCATTCAACCAAGGGGTTGGTTTGTGGGTTATAAAAAACTGACTTCCGTTGGTATTGGGCAAGCCTGGATTTGCCATTGATAAAATACCTGCAGCATCGTGCTTGTATTTAAAACCTCCAGTGCTATCTTTTGGGAACTCATCGGCAAAAAGGTATTTAGAGCCGCCGCTACCCGATTCTACATCATCTCCTGCTTGAATTATAAAATTTGGAACAACGCGGTAAAAACGAAGCCCGTCATAGAAGTTTTTCCCACTGAATTTACCCCCTACTTTGGGATGTGTCCCTTCTGCCAAACCCACAAAATTGGCAACTGTTAACGGGGTATCTTCTGGATATAATTCTAAAAGAATATTCCCTTTACTCGTTTGCATATCTACATAAAGTCCGTCATTTAACTCATTGTAAGTTG
>ERZ1047472.1636-NODE-1636-length-17154-cov-7.059243_pt1 | contig 17154 bp, 31 predicted proteins | sample MGYA00383095_ERZ1047472 | MGnify/ENA primary metagenome ERZ1047472 (study PRJEB29581, sample SAMEA5548365) | metagenome | biome: marine; feature: coastal; material: water | depth 1 m | study: Short-term variability in the microbial, nano- and picoplankton... | reverse complement strand
TTTTAGCTCAAAACTCCGCAGCTGAAGCTGAACCACAAAACCAACTCGTTGGGCTGATCGGTTTGATTGTGCTTGCCGCTGTAACCAGTGTGGAAGCAGGTATGGCAGTGAAGGCGGTCCGTCAAGACAGCTAATGGAAACGAGCCCCGGCGCGGTGCTCCGCTTCTGGTTTCATGACTGTCGCCCGCACCAATGGTTTCGCAGAAATGCAAACTTTGACGCCTTGGTGTTGAGACGCTTCGGCAAGCTCACATGCTCAGCTTTGGACGGTGAACTCAGCCACTGGGAGCAGAGCGCGACCGGTGCATTAGCGCTGGTTTTGATGATGGATCAATTCACCCGACAACTTTGGAGAGATGAACCCAAAGCCTTCGCTGGCGATGCTCACGCTCTGAAACTGACCCGCCAAGCGATCGCAGAGGGTTGGCTTGATGAAGAACCAGAACAGGTGCGTCGCCAGTTCTGGTTAATGCCGATGCTCCACAGCGAGGAGATCGAAGTCATTGAGGGCGCGATTTCCTTTCTGGAGCGCTGGAGCGACCCAGCCACTGTGGCGGTCGCTTGTCGCAACAAAACGTTGATCCAACGCTTTGGACGTTATCCCCAACGCAATGCCGCACTGGGAAGACCCTCCTCTCACGAGGAGTTGGAGTTTTTAAAGGATTGGCGTTCACATGGCAAACAAAAGAAATGCCAATTTCACGCTTGTGATCAATGCTCTAAACCAGGGCCAATTCATTACAGAGTGAAAACAGCAGCCCAAACAAACTGGCAATTTGCGTGCCCTAGCTGCTGGAACAATCTCCAACACCATCCTGGTTACCAATACGGGGGAACCCGAAAAGCAAATCGTCGCGAACGACAACGTTGATGAGCAAGGACTCAAACAGCATTGCGAAGCCGCTTTGCCTCTCCATGAACAAAACCTGTCTTGGACCCATGGCATAAGGGATAAGCGTGATGGCTTTAAAACCATGAGCCCGATGTTTCAGTGTTTGATCTGCAGGCAAACGATCGAACGTTCAACCCGTGCCTATTGGAAACACAAGGGTCATCTGCTTTGCTCGACCTGCAAAGACAACATCGAGGCTGAAGTTGGTCAAAGTAGGCAGCAGACGCCGCCTCGCTCTTGAACCTGCTCCAGATTGTGGCTTTGGTGGCAGGAATCACAGCTCTAGCGGCTGGACTGGGCCTAACGATTCTTCTTTTAGGCCTACAACGCGTCTTCGCCTCAGCGCCAACGCTCTGGCACAACAACGATCAGCCCATCGCTGACACCAGCCTTACCGTTGTCATCCCTGCCTTCAATGAGGCGAACAACATTGAAAATTGCCTGACTCACGTGCTGATGTCAGAGAAGCCATGCTCTCTATGGGAGGTCTTGGTCGTTGACGATCAATCCAGCGACAACACAGTCAAGATTGCGAAACAGACGATCGCTACCGTTGCCAGTCCTGACCAACCCCTTGCAGATGTTCTCCAAGCTGGCCCGCGACCGAAAGGAGAACGCTGGGTGGGAAAAAACTGGGGTTGCAGCCAAGCCATGGAGCGAATCCGCAGCGAATGGGTTCTATTCATTGACGCCGATGTGACCTTGGCGCCCGATGCCATCCGTCGCGCACTCCACCAGAGCATCAACGAAAAGGCAGATTTGTTCAGCTTGGCTCCACGTTTGACCTGTGGATGTCTTTCCGAGTGGATGGTCCAACCGATCATGGCGAGCTTATTAGGGCTTGGATTTCCGATCCTTGAAGCAAACGACCCGGCTTCATCGGTGGCCTTCGCAGCAGGCCCCTTCATGTTGTTTAAAAGAAACAGCTACAACTCCATTGGCGGCCACAAGGACCTCGCAGGAGAGGTTGTCGAAGATCTAGCCCTGGCGCGTCGGATTAAGGAGGGTGGCTATCGCTTGCGCTACGTCCTAGGAATTGACGCAGTCAATTTGCAGATGTACGCCAACTTCGAGGCCCTCTGGGAAGGCTGGAGCAAGAACTGGTTTCTTGGTTTAGATCGCAGCATCAGCAAATCCCTGGGAGCTGGAGGTGTGGTGCTGTTGATGTTCACGCTGCCATGGCTTCTTCTGCCGACCAGCCTGACGATGGCGTTGCTGAGCAACCACGATCAAATCTTGTGGCTCTGTGACGCGGGATTCGCATTCATCGCAATTCTGATGCAGCTCTGCGTTCGCCTCTGGACCCGAACCCGTTTTTCGGTGCCATTACGTCACTGGTGGCTGATGGGCATAGGCGGTGTGATCATCGGGTTGATCGCACCCACATCCGTTTGGAAAAGCTTGACGGGTAGGGGCTGGACCTGGAAAGGACGCTCCCTTGCCGAAGCTCATGAGCTCTAGCGGTTAGGGGCACCATCCAGACAAAATGAATCCATCCGTAGAACCCCCATGTACCGACTTGGTGCACTCCTGGCCCTGTGTCTGGCATTGCTAATGCCTGCAAGCGTGCAAGCCAGCGCAATTGAAATCACGATCAACAGCATTAGTGCTGAAGGAATCGGTGAATCCATCGGCACGATCAGTGCCAGGGATACAGACCAAGGCTTGGTGATCATTCCAGAACTCAGTGGCCTGAGCGAAGGCGAGCATGGGTTCCATTTGCACTCTGGCGATCAATGCGCTCCACAAATGAACGCCGAAGGAGCCTCGATTGCAGGGCTATCAGCTCTAGGACATTGGGATCCAGACCAAACCAACACCCACCTCGGGCCCTTTGGGAATGGCCATCGCGGTGATCTCAGTCGATTAGTAGTGGACCGAGATGGCAACACCACAACAAGCGTTGTGGCACCAAGACTGAAGGCCTCGGATCTTCGCGGCCGCGCTCTTGTTGTTCATGCAGGGGGTGACACCTACACCGACACCCCCCCCCTAGGAGGAGGTGGTGCTCGTATCGCCTGCGGTGTGGGGTCTTGAGTTCATCCCCCCTGCTCCTCATACATCCCATTGGCGTTGGCCTATCCAATCGATTTTGGGATCGATTCATCACCTGTTGGCGAGCCTCTGACAACACAACTCTCTTGCTCGCACCTGACCTGCTTGGTTGCGGGGTGAATGAGCATCGAAATCAGCCGCTTGACCCCGAGGATTGGGCAGCACCACTGATCGATCTTCTGAGAAAGCAGAACAACGCCCCAGCGATCCTTGTCTCACAGGGAGCCTCCCTACCGATCGCTTTGGCTGTGATCAAGAGCGCACCAGAATTGGTCGCTGGCTTAATCGCAATCAGCCCGCCCAGTTGGCGCATTCTTGAGGAACCTTTTCCAAAATTGCAGTCTCAACTTCTCTGGAGATTGTTGTTTCAAGGACCAATCGGGGCTCTATTTTTCCGGTATGCACGCCGCCGCACATTTTTGAAAACATTCTCAGCCAATAATTTATTTGCAAACAACAAAAATGTTGATGCTGAATGGCTCGATACGCTCGAAGAAGAAGCAGCCAACATGACAACACGCTGGGCAACATTTTCCTTTTTAGCTGGTTTTTGGAGACGCAACTGGACCAAGCAATGGCAAGACATCAAGCAACCTGTTTGGCTTCTCTTTGGCCAGGAGGCAACTGGTATTGGCCGTTCCAAGAATTGGGACGATGCACAGGAGCGCATCCTCACTTACGCGCAGAAAATGCCGAATGCTTCGAGCGAAACCATTCATGGGCGAAATGTTCTTCCCTATGAATCAACTCTTGAGTGTGTGACCCAACTCCAAAGCTGGTTGCTGCACAACTGAACCCACGATCAAACCCAAGCGACAATCCTCGATCGCTCAGCTATGCCAATGGCTGATGTCCATGGGCAGAAACATCACGCAAGGCCTCAGATGGATTCAACGAACGCGCCAAAGCCAACAGGTCAGCGGCAAGAGCGGTTTCACCCTCAAGCTGCATCATTCTGTGGAGGCTGATGACCTCGCTGTAATCAGCAGCAGCAGTCCCATTGATCAGACCGCGAGCTGTACATCGAGCCACAGCCAGTTGTAGGGAAATCGTCATGACCTAAAGCTGGCCCAAAGGAAGAGCAAAACCACAGAACCTTCCGGTTTCCAGCTGATTCAGAAACGCGATTCAGCAACAAACCCGTTAATATTTCTTAATAACAGGGGTTTGATGCATGGTTTCGACACTTTTCCCCGTGGTCTATGGGGCGGTCTTTGTCTTCCTTTTGATCCAAGCCTTTCGGATGATGCGTTTGAGCGCTGGCTCGTCTAGCCCCGCCAACACAAGGCGTCGTACCGACCGCACTGGGTTGTTGACGACTCATCCTGAATTACTTGATGCCGATGGGTCCATCACAGGTGAAGACCTACTCGTAGTGCGCTTTCCAGGATTGGACCAACCAGAAGCTTCGATCACGGATTGAAGAGCCGCAAGGTCGCATCCAGAATGGTGAGACAACTCACGAACCCATGACACTCAACCAATTTCTGATCTTCTTGATCGTCGGAATTGCGATAGCAGTCGTAACAAGCGCAACATGGATTTGGTGGGTACTCGCGATCTGCACAGCCCTAGTTGTCGTCAAACTTTTACTGAAATAATTCAAACTACTTATGACAACGCAATTGACCGCAATCAATTGGGCTAAAGCAGTCACAATTGCCCTGATCTTATTTTTAATTCTCCTGTTTGGCGTCGATGGGCAAAGACAAATACTTTATGCATGCATGCACATCAGTTATTGCATGTGGTGGCTGCTAGAACAGAAAATCTACCCAGATCGTTGCCGACAAATTTTTACAGAAAAAGTTGATATTGGTGGCTTCATAGGAGCGATTCTTATTGTTGGTATTTTTTATACATTGCCAGCATTTTTTGCTTTTACTAACCCTACAGAGTTATCATTGGCAGCCACAACAATTGCAATCCCACTTTTTTACTTTGGGAGCTTGATCAACACCGCTGCTGACATCCAAAAAGCAACAGCAAAATCTTTAGGAACAGGTCTAGTTCGCACAGGTATATGGAGTGGCGTAAGGCATGTCAATTATACAGGAGATTTAATGCGTTATCTAAGCTTCTGCATAGTGGCGGGCTCCCTATGGGCATACTTAGTACCACTATCAATTCTCGCTTTGTACGTCATGAGAATTCGAGACAAAGAATCATCAATGAAATTGAAGTATCATGATTTCGCGGATTACAAATTAAAAAGCTTTCGCTTGATTCCTGGAATTTGGTAAGAATCAATAGATAATGAAAATAATATTTAATGTTCTCTGGGTCTTGTTCGGAGGATGTTTTATGGCCTTGGGATGGTGGCTAGCAGGTCTGATCTCTGCCATCAGCATTGTGGGGCTTCCGTGGAGCCGATCATGTTTTGTCACTGGCAAATTTGCTCTATGGCCTTTTGGGTATGAAGCAATCAATCGCCGCGACCTGAGTGGACGCATTGATTTAGGGACTGGTCCCATGGGGCTCCTTGGCAATGTGATTTGGTTTTTAGTAGCTGGATGGTGGCTAGCGATAGGCCATCTCACCTCCGCACTCGCCTGCTTCGTCTCCATCATTGGAATCCCCTTCGGGATTCAGCACATCAAACTCGCCCTCTTTGCCATAGCTCCGATCGGCATGACCATCGTTCCAGTGAAGGGCACCCACTAATCCAGAGGAGCAAGTCAAAGGAACACCACCATGAATCCAGAAGTCCAACAATTCGTGATTGCTCAGCTTCTGGTGATCGTGATCCCTGTTGGAACGCTGTTTGCAATCTGGATCAGCATGCTCGGCTGGAACAGCAAGCGCTGATGGAGGGGATGAGACAGCTTGCAACTGAAGTGGTCCGTCAAGACATCCGTTGCCAAACTGCAAACATCGCGCATGCCAATAATCAGAATCGCAATGAACATTCCTAGCGACTTTCAAGCCTTCTCCAATGTGCACGCCATCAGGGACGGCAGTGCATTCATAAACGTGCTCGGCTGGATGTGGACCGAGGAGAAAGGGGTTCAGTATCTCGCTTGGGACGGAAGCGTTTACTCAGCAAGTTCAATTGACGGGATCAGCCCGCAAGCTTCACACCAGATGTATCGAACGGCTAACTCCCTCGAAAAGCTGGCAGACCAGTAAACCGAGGCCGGAAACGCAAACTGGATGACTGATCACTGAGAACCACCATCAAGGGTTGCAAACTCACAGCAAGACGTGCCAGAACAAAGAAACGCATGCCTTTGACTGATGACCACCACCGCGCAACGCCCCATTCAGACCACCACAGGCGAAGACATGCTGATCGATGCCTTACGGGGGATCAAAACAAAAGCAGAGCTCATGCTCTTGCAAGAGCGCTTGACGTCCAACCCAGCCAATCCACCCCTTTTTAATTGGGTTTGTAACTTGTTGATCGAACGAAGAATCTCGCGAGGTCTAGCTGCTCGCGTTTTATCCCAATTGCATAGCAACGAGTCGACAAATTAGGTCACAGAACGGGAGAAGCCAGATGCGTCGCGTCCATAGTCCAGCGCATTGCTTTGTCCACAGAAGCCGAGAACAGCGCATCAGTGCGTTTTATAAAACCGACTAGAACGACACATCAACGGATGGATGCATGTAATACGCAAACAAAATCTAAATAATCAATGAGTTGACGTAGATGATCAAGAGCTGTTAGTAATAGTTTGTTGAAGCCTATCCCAAATGCTTACTGGTGAAGAACTGCTCGCCAAGGTCAAAGATCTTGGCGATGTATCAAAAACCGATTTAGCCACTCAATGCGGCTATGTCTCCCAAAAGAAAGATGGAAGCGATCGAGTCAACTTCACGGCGTTTTATGAGGCTCTTCTCAATGCAAAAGGCATTGATCTCGGTGGCGGAGAAGGCGGAGTTGGCAAAGGTGGGCGCAAACTGAGCTATGTCGCCAAAGTGCAGGGCAATGGAAATCTATTGATCGGAAAAGCTTATACAGCAATGCTTGAGCTGAATCCTGGCGATAATTTCACCATCAAGCTAGGTCGAAAGCAAATACGACTCATTCCTGAAGGCGCGGAAGACACCGAAGAGTAATTGCAACAAGTGAAAAAAGAGGCTTCTCAAGCCTCTTTTTAACGCCAAAAGCTATCAATCTATGAAATATGAATATTGACAAGCAAAGTGAGCATCAGACAATCGACAAAGATGCTACTAAGAGACATTGTCCCATTTAATTTTGCCATCAAGGAGCTCCATCAGCTCCTCAAGCTTTTGATTAGTAACGCGAACATCCGCAGCATCTGGCATGGTGCCCTCCTCAATAAGGACGTTGTAGTGCTCCCGACACATATTGCGAAGTTCCTGCAGACGCTTCTTGGTGATGGTGCGCTTCTCTTCTGCTGTTGCCATGCTTGGATCCCTAACCTACGGACAGTCTGCCTTATCGACAGCAACGCCTGACCAGGCTAAGCCAGTAAGGTCATCAACTTATAACGGAGAACATCCCGGCAATCAACAAAGTTGAGGAGAGAAAGCAGAAAGACAAGAATCAAAACCGAGTAACCACTCATCCAAGACCATACTTTCCCTAAACAAACCAATACAGCTATCCTTCAAAAAGGCTCTAAACAAAAAACTCAGGGAATCTATTCAACACAAATTGGACGTCACCATAATGACTCAGTCTTCAGCAGTAAACCCACCCATCTAACAGACGATGATCGCCTATTAATAGCCATGGCGAGTCGCCCACTTCGCATGACGGCTCCTGCTCTCAATTTCCCAACGACGCCACTCCGTTGAAGAAGCAGGTGCCGCAGACGACATCAAAGCTGGATCAGTCCAATAGTCAGGTGAGTCGAGAGTGGATTGATGGATAGGACAGCAAGGGCCGTGGTTCACAACAAACCTCTTAAGGATTTCTTTATCATCCTCCCCAGGCTGCCGTTTCGCAACGCTTGGTTTAAAAAGAATTCCCCGCACCCTGTCAGCTAGGACGATGAGACGGAGCGAATCAGAGTCCAATAGAGCCGCAGTCACCCTTTAAAGCGTCGGATGAGGAAGAGACGGGTGAGGGCAAAGCGAATTACAGAATTTCTGAAGGGCAACTCCCAGCATCGACCCGTGCGGATTCCAAGATCCAACGTAAGCTCAATTACCTAGTTAATTGGGCGATGTCCACACCTCTTCAGAAATACGAATTGTCGTCAATGAAGTGGGCATCAAATGGAGAGCTTTCCACCCATGACATCCATAAATTACTCAGCAAAATGAGTCAGGCACAAGTTTTTGAGCGACAACTCCGGTGCCTAGAACCCACAGAAGCACAAAAATAGTGTCGAAGCTGAAATTCGAGGAAGTTGAAAATCTCTTCGCATAGGCAAGTACCAGTTAGAGCGGATCTAAATAAAGACTACAGAAATGCCTCGTAGGAATCAAAAGTTTTTCTTGATCCCAAGGTTAATCAGTAGATCGCACGTTTTTGAGCCAATCAAGGCCAACATATCAATAACGGTTGAAGCTCGATGTACACGATTGAACACTTGTCTGATGAAAGCTGGACACCTGAGGTGACTAGAGAGACCGAGTTCAAAGCCTTTGTAGATGCTCGAACAAAGTGTATGGCGACTGGAAGAATTTATAGAGTCGTGGACGACAAGCACAATGTGCGATACACAATCACACTAGATGCCTGCAAAAAGCAACTATTCTCAAATCATTAAAACTTGCAGCTTTAGAGTATTTATTGCAAAGCTGGCATCGCTTCCTGCAGCTCAATGGAAGGTTCAGAATCATTAATACCCTTAGTCAACTGGAAAGCTAAAGCAGCCAGTCCAAGAAAAATTAAAACAACAACTATCAATAAAATTTTCGTAGGTGACATGATCAGCAGCAAGTTCAAATAACTATAGGACGCAATAAAGAGCCATCTAATTCATTTTGCAAGGAAATGGACAACAAGCATAACAACACGCGAACTGTGAAGCGCTTCAGAGGAGACGAGAAGCCATGTCATTGAACACAAAAAAACCGCCCAAAACACGAGCGGTTTTAAACCAGGCAATCCCCATCACCCGGCCTCTTGCATCACATGGAGATGTGATGTGCAGAGCATAGTGACGATGCAAGCAAGCAAAGCATGAGTATCGATTCACTCAAGATTGTGACTAATTAATGTAAAGCGATGTGCATGAGGTTCAAGCTGCCAATGGCTATAGCACTGAATCAGATCATGATGATGGAGTATTCAATTCGCTCATCAGAGCAACACAAATCCCCGTAAAAGCGCTCTAACTCATCATAGGCATCATCGTATCGATAAAACTTCAACTTCGTGATTGAATCTTCCAGTTGGTCATCACGAATAATGCGAAACATAGGATCATTCGCAACTGTGCGTTCAACAATCAACCTAAAGGTCTCCCATGACTTGATTTATATGGGTGGATTATATCAAAGAAACTAGGTATTAGAAAAAGCTGCGTAGCCAGAAAATTTGATGCTAATTGTCAGCAATTGAATCAAAGATATCGACTCCCTTACCAGAATAAAAAGCAAAACGATAACGTATCTCTTCGGCATCAGGCTTTGGTGTCTCATAGCTCCAAGCCACATTAGTAATGATTTGGTTGTCTACAATCAAATCCCAATAGCGCGCCTTACCCTTCCAACCACACACAGTCGTGTGCCTAGAGTCGCGAAAGTATTGAGTTTGCATCGCCTCACGGGGGAAATAAGCATTTCCATCCACATAAACGATATCATTGCTTTCAGCAAGAACGCTACCGTTGAAGACTGCTTTCATTGAGATAAAGCTTTTTTCTATATTAAGTAGCAATATGCTTTGGTGTGAGGATTGAGTTCACGAACACATGGAAAGAATCAGAGTCAAAACAAGCAATATTTCAATTGAATCAAAAAATGCGCCAAATACTGACTACCAGCCTTTAATAATGGCATCAAAGAAAGAGTCGTTATAAGGTGAACAAACAAAACAGCTTTTATTCTCTGAATAAATCTATTTCGATCTGAAAAGGAATAGGAGAAAAAGGGTCGAAATGCCCCAGTGCTGACTTAGACCATTAGTAACTGAGTCAATCCTATGGCCTTTCTCAGCAGAATCTGCGCAACATCTAAAGGGTCAACAATCGATGCCGTAGGGAATGGGAAATACCGAGTCTGTGACAAGGAATTCACATGTTCAGAGGTTGATGGATTGTGGAAGGCGTACGAAATGCTCAGAACACAAGAGCAGCGAGTGAGCTGAGAGTCATGTGGATAGCCAAATCTCGAAAATGGCTTCCACATAAAGCCCGGCGTTAGTGCGACGTCTATCTAAGATTTATTTGCTTCAACGGCTCATGTTGTAACTAGATAAACATGGACTAGTAACAGGCATCTCCCTGCTTGAGCTTATAAGCAGCTTCAGGATATGCATTTTTCCAAATAACGCAATTCTTCTCTTCTTGAGACAAACTCGTAAATTCATTGACGGGAGAGGGGGAAATCGCTTGTACATCTTTTTCTGGCATCGGTTCAGCAGCAGTGGCTTGTGAATTCAGGCCGCTATTCGCATTTTCATGATCAAGAAATGGTTCGGACAGGTAGGGTTCGGACTCAGGTTGCGTCACATCCTGTGAATCCAGCTGAATTTCCCCCTTAAATGTACGTCCTATTAAGGTTGAGCCAATCAAGAATCCAATCAAAGCGAAGCTTAATCCCACTAATAATTCGATTTTACTGGCCGTACGAAAAATTTTGATCACCATTTTCGATCTCCGAACAACAGCAGCCTAGCAATAAGATCAAAACTCAACAAGTAAAACTGACTAAAATTATTAATATTTTCACTTCACAGAAATCACACTAGGCAGCAATTAAATGTCACAAGTAAAGCAAACTAATCAGATTTTAGCGTTCTCTAAGAAGAGATAAACTTGAGTGAAAGCATAAATGCAACTCACAGAGTATACATATTATTGAAAATTAAAAAAAGCAAGCATTTGTATGAATGCAGCACATTTAAATAAAAATTAGTTCCCCATGCATTGATGATATGGAGAATGAGAAGCTCTTATTCTGGAGAGTGGTTGTGTTCCTAACACTCAGCTGTGCTCAACTGTGCCGACTAAGTGGCTCGATCCAATCCACCAGAACCTCACGATGATGAAGCCAGCGTTTTGAGACACGGCAACCAAGATTGACTTGCCCTTCGTCCATAAGCCGTCCCAAACGAATAGCAGCGGCTTCTTCAGGACGTGAGAACGTCTGCAGATGGTCCGTTAGCCAAGTGACCTCATCTTCCGTAATGACGCCCGTAGACAGTGTTTCGAGCACAAGTTCGCCGACAGTCATCAGAGTTGTAACGATTTCGTTACATTCTGGCGCTTTGACCGCCCAACCGCGACTCACACTCTTCATGAAGAGTTTTTAAGGTGGTGGAAATGATGAGCACTTTCATGCAAGCAACCCTTGCTCAGCAGTTCGAAACAGAATCGATCAAGAGGCAAATCGACTCCACGACTGATGTAGCCCAATTGCAGGAGCTAGCTAGACATCTCGCAGATCTTTATCTCAAGCAACGCGTTGCCACAGCTTGGGTTATTGCCAACAAATAACTTCTTTTCGATGGCTTTTCCAAGGCTGTAAGCTTTTTAAACAGTTTTCAAATATCAAACAAACCAATTATTCAAAATTGATTTAACCAAGTACAAGTCTTCAAGTCATATCTTTTACGTCAATTCTCATTGAGTTTATATTCTGATAATATCTATTTAAAGTGCTCTTCCTGCAGCTTATGAAAAGGTTTCTCTCGAAAGCATGTATTTCTTACAGGATTTTCCCTCTAAAAAAGAATAATCCTTCGACAAACTTGTCTCAGCGTTGTGGCAGTTTTCCGAACCAGCTCAAAGTTCAAATACGGTCCCAAGCACGCTTGCTGGATGCTCAAATTGTTCTGCGGTGCGGCGCTCAAGTTGAGCAATCATCACGAGATGAGCCGTGGTCCGAATCGCTGAAAGCAGCGCTAAGCCGATACAGAGAGGGCAATGGGTCAATGTCATGACGCCAATTTTGGAGCCAGTTGATGCCTCTGGCCCCATTCCTTGCTAATTCTTGACTTAAGGGAGGCTTCGAAAGCTGATCGTCAGAAGCGACACCCCACCTCATGGATTAGGTCAATACTGTTGGGCCATCGACGAATGTGCTCATAAAACTCCATCGCCAAGATGCGTGCCTCCCAAGCGTCAGATGCGTAGAAACAGGCCTCCTGTTTGCTGCCATCCGACATCTTGTAGCGAATCGTGAAATGTTTGTAGTGACTGAAATAAGCCATCGGTTAAGCCACCATTTCGTGATCAGTCTGAATCGCCGTCGATCCAGAACGATTCATGATGCAAACCATCTCATCCAAAGGGTTGAGGACTCTTGCAGACTGTCCTTCCTGCTGGCTGAGGGCATGAGCAGCCCAAAATGCCTCGATTTCAGTTGTTCTGGATCCATGATCTGTCCAGCCGGAGGAACTCAGCTCTTGAATTCTGTACATCAATGGCGTTTCGTATGTACTCAACTTATGCACCCAACCTGCAAAACACGGTGAAAACCACCCACATCGATCAGAAGTCTTCGGGATCACGCATGATTCATGTGGTAATAGAGACAAATAACCACGATTTTTCAAGATTTCATCACATTCAAACAAAAAACAAACATGGAATAAAGCGCGTCGAGGATCTATTCAAAAAACCAATAAAAAGGCCGTGACCCCCCGGCCACGGCCCACGAGACGCATTCATCGAGCTCGATTTGAGCCCTTCCCATTGGGCTCTTTCGTTATGGCGCATGCCATCTGCAAGACACATCAGTGTTTGTACTCAGAAGCGGCACTCAGTAACGATGTGGGTATTCCCCAGGATGATCAACACGATGAACCTTCATCCCTCTCAAGGACTTGCCAGATAGCAACAGCAGCTCGCTACCAGACACGGGATAGCCAAGCTCCTGAGCAATCATTGCAACCTCAGCCGCTGTCATTGCTGACTGAACACGCCTTTGCAAGCGATCATCCCGCTGCAAGTGCTCCAAAAAGGACTGGAGAGCGCTCAAAACAGCTGTCCCATCTCCGATCTCTCCAGTAGTGAATCACGAAATGAAACCACAACGAAAACCGACTTCAACAAAACCAAAAACCGAAATAAGCATCTGAAGCGTTCGAGACATGACGTCCGAGGCTGAATGGAGTACGAATCAAGGCATGACCCATCACCAATCTCCAGCGATCGCCGGCCGAGAGGCCGACCTGCATACCCTTATGCAAAATCGCGAGCCTGTCTGGTTACAGCACACCAATCTGAGGATTGAGGGAATCAGCTCAGCCTTCGCCTGTGCTCTGCACATGCATCAGCCCACAATCCCAGCCGGCAAAAGCGGAGAACTGGTTTCCCATTTGCAGTACATGGTCGAGAACCAGGGGGAAGGTGATAACCACAACGCCGAGCCCTTCGCGCAGTGCTACAGGCGCATGGCTGATCTCATCCCTCAGCTGATCATCGAGGGATGCAATCCAAGGATCATGCTCGATTATTCCGGAAACCTCCTTTGGGGAGTTCACCAGATGGGCCGTGAAGACATCACGGGTGCTCTTCGTTATCTCGCCTGTGATCTGGAGATGCAACGCCATGTGGAATGGCTAGGTACGTTCTGGAGCCATGCGGTGGCTCCATCAACACCGATTCCGGATCTCAAACTGCAGATCAGTGCCTGGCAACACCAGTTTGTTGATCTCTTTGGGGAAGAAGCACTCATGAGGGTGAAAGGGTTTTCACCACCGGAAATGCATCTTCCCAATCACCCAGACACCCTTCATGCCTTCATTCAAGCCCTCAATGAATGCGGCTACAGCTGGTTAATGGTTCAAGAACACAGCGTTGAGAACCAAGATGGGTCACCTCTTTCCCATTCACAGAGATATCTCCCCAACCAACTAGTGGCACGCAGCTCAACTGGAGAGGTTGCAAGGATCACGGTTTTAATCAAAACGCAGGGGTCCGACACCAAACTGGTGGGCCAAATGCAGCCCTATTACGAAGCACTCACCCTTGGGAAACAACCGCTTGGAAGTAGATCCATTCCATCGGTGGTGACGCAAATCGCTGATGGCGAAAACGGGGGAGTCATGATGAATGAATTCCCGGAGGCGTTTGTTCAAGCGCACCGTAAAGCGCTGAATCAGACTGCACAGGGAGACGGCGGTCAAGCCCAAACAGTGGCGATCAACGGAAGCGAATGGCTCGAGCTTCTCGAGCAAGCAGGGGTTACAGCCTCCGATTTTCCTGAAGTGCAAGCCGTCCAACAACACCGGTTATGGACACAAGTAGGAAGCAGCTCAAGCCGTGAGTCCGTCAACGAAGCAATTGATGAGCTCAAAGCAAGTAACAGTGACTTCTCGATGGAGGGTGCCTCTTGGACCAACAACCTCAGTTGGGTTGAGGGGTACGACAACGTCTTGGAGCCAATGAACCAACTCAGCGCGGACTTTCACCAACATTTCGACAAGCAAACGGCAGAAGATCCCGCGTTCACGACAAGCGAAACGTACCAACAGGCTTTACTGCATTTACTCCTACTGGAAACAAGCTGCTTTCGGTACTGGGGCCAAGGCACTTGGACGGAGTACGCGCGCAACATCCACAGCCGAGGCCAAGCTTTGCTGCGTTAAGCCTTCCAATGACCACTGAATGGGTCGAGTAGAAGGCCTAGGGAGTGGTCAACCAGCAGCGCGTGATCGACGACGCACCACGCGACGACCATCCGGTGTTTGCTCCACATCCGTCTCGCTGTCAGGACTGGTTGTCACATCCTTGCCCTCGGGTTCGTTCTCAGGCGGTTCTTGCTCCGCAATGAGTCCTACAACAACTGCCGCTTGAACCTGATCGGAAAGATCGCCAATCACCATCAGTGCCTTGAGAGTGAGCTCCAATCGAGATTCGCGAGGCAAACCCGGGCGAAGCTTCTTGACAGAACCCCATAACTCCTTTCCGACTTCCTTGAGTAGCTCTTTGTCCGCCATCTAAATTATTGTCAATCACATCAACTTACCGAACGAACGGTTGGAGGGGTTGCTGAAGACGCTGGTCTACGACGGTGGATGTCCTTTCTGCAAAGCATTTGCCTTGCGAAGCGAACTGAAAGGGGGAATTCCAGATCTCCTGATCCGTGATGGAAGGGTGGAAACAGATCTCCGAAACGACTTACGTCGCCGCGGATTCAATTTGAGCGAAGGAGCCGTTTTAATAGATGGAGATCAGATCTGGCATGGAAGTGAAGCCATTTCAATTCTTTGCAGCCAACTGAGCCCAAGCGATCCTCTTTTGGCCTTACTGAATGGATTGTTTAAAGACAGCAAACGAGCCAGTCTTTTGTATCCAGGGTTGCTAGCAGCCCGTCAATTCGCTCTAACACTCAAAGGGCTGCCCGTGGATCCGGACCGTGCCTGAGACTTTTGAAAGCGCTGCTCTTCAAGATCCATTTGGTAGGAGAACTCGCGAATTTCTGCCTGCATCTCCAAGAGCATGACCACAAGTGAACGTGCCAGATCCCTGCTAAAGCAATTTTGCATGGATAGCGCTCAATCCAGGACCCAACTCTTCTAAGTGACTTGAATAACCCTTCGTGGATAAGGTGAGGCTGCTGTTACACAGCTCAATGCTTTTTAATTAAATGAGGCAAATGAACCCGCAACAAAAAGACTAGACATCGCATCACAAGACCACAAAAAACAAGCTACGAATGCAATGCGCTCAAACGACCCCGCTCGATGAAGAATTTAGTTAACACAATTCAACGCATGGCAGAAGCAAAAATTCCCCAATGAAAACACATTCAGACTTACGCCTAGTAAATGTTCAAATACTTAAAGCAGCAGCCCCCGTTCTGGGGGTTTCTGCCTTGGAAGCTGAAATCCTTCTGGCGAACGCTGCGGAACAACGCGATAACGAACACGCACTTGTGTTTTGGATGCGCAGTGAGTAAGCACACCCAAGAAAAACACCACTAAAAGCCCTCTAACAACACGATGATTCACGTCCTCACCTCATAAGGCCAAGAATAAAAATCAGAAATGTCATTGCAAATCGTCGAGTCGAAGACATCAAAAGACGTGCAGTAACAAGCATTTCATCTAGCGAAAGTACCAAATCACACAAGCAAACGGATGATTACAGACATTGGCAACGATTCAATCGAAAATGTTTGGACGAATTTCTCTTCATCAATCCAAGCACATCCTACAAAAAACGATATGAACGAACAACAGTCATGCACATAAAAACGAGAACCACAGGATTCAAACAATAAATTCAGATAGCAATGAAAAACCATTGCTATCTAGAGCATCAAAACCTTGTTCTAAAGGAGTTATTTTTTAGAGCTAACGATCACGGAAGGCATGCCACCATTGGTTCCTGGCAACCCAGGCACAACTTGGGTCATTCCATCCCACTTATCAAGAAATAGCTTGTACAACACACGATCGTCAAGACTTTTATTCAGAGTGTCGTAGCGCAAAGCTTCTTGTTCAGCAATTTTAACCTCGGTTTGAGCCCTAAGGAGTTGTTGCTCAGCAATCTGTTTCTGTTCAATTGCTGCTCGGTACTCCTCAGCGATTTCCAAACCAGTGAGATCAAGACCCAGCACCTTTACGTAATCAAATTGCTCAAGCTCATCAGCAACTGTTTCTGCAACGAGGGTCGAAATATCATTCCATTCGGAAGCGATAGTGACCAATTCGTACTGAGAAAACACAGATTTGAGTGCTTTTAGCAAAGAAGGCTGAATGATTCTCGGATAAATATCACGATCACTACTTGCAATCGTGCTGTAAGCACGACCAGCTTGATCGGCACGCAACGCGTATTTGATCGTGGCCGTAGCCTCGATCACCTGCAAATCCTTTGTGAGAGTCGCAAAATTTTCAGGGCGAACCTGGGTGCGAATACTGAAGGGCCAAACCTGCTGCACCAGGGGGAGTTTGGTATTCAAGCCAGGTTGGCGTGACGCACCACTGACCTTGCCAAGTGTTGTCACAACAGCAACTTCACCAGCTGGCACCACAAACAAAGCCTGAGAAAGCAACAACAAAGCGGCTAAGACGAGACCAAGGATCGCGACCAGTCCTCCTTCAGGCCCGCCTGGGGTCACCGAACGCATCTGAGATGGGGTCTGCATAGGAAATGTTGTCCGCT
>ERZ1047472.1635-NODE-1635-length-17157-cov-3.541925_pt1 | contig 17157 bp, 16 predicted proteins | sample MGYA00383095_ERZ1047472 | MGnify/ENA primary metagenome ERZ1047472 (study PRJEB29581, sample SAMEA5548365) | metagenome | biome: marine; feature: coastal; material: water | depth 1 m | study: Short-term variability in the microbial, nano- and picoplankton... | reverse complement strand
CGTCAGATTTTTCTGGTGCAGAGCTGACGAATACGAATTTTTATCAATCCGATGTATTGCTTGCCCAGCTCAGCGCGGCGAATCACGGGGACGCCTCGGACATTATGCCGACCAAGGTTCAGAGGCTTGCCCATGAAGGCCGTTGAAATGATGTCAGTGCTGGAACGTAAAAAGGCCCTGCGAGACGTAGCGGTCGAAGGCTCGCTCTCGGGCCTGTCCCTGCGTGGGGTAATGTTTAGTAACGTGGACTTTCGCAAGGCCTCCTTCGCGGATTGTTCGGTCACAAGCGTCACCTTCACCCAATGCAATTTTGCAGGTGTGGATTTCACGGGAGCTGTGTTCAAAAACATTACGTTACATGAATGCGAATTGAGCGATGTGGATTTAACGAAACAGCACCTGACTCAGTTCATCGCTGCGAATTCCAATTTTTCGGGATCGAATCTGTCCGAGGCGATTATCGATAAAGGCGCCATTAACGCCTGCGATTTCACTCGCGCCTGCTTTGATCGATCGCAGTTGGTTAAAACATCCGTGTCCAAAAGCCCCGTTGAAGAGGCCAGTTTTATCGATATTGCCTGGGAGAGCTTTTCCATGTGCGATACAGATTTTAAGGGCGTGATCTGGCAGCCCAAGTCGATCGTCAAAGCCGTTTTGGTGAACTGCGTTTTTGATCAGCTGAATCTGTCATCAACGGCGTTTACGAATTGCTCGTTCAATAACAGCCAGTTCAACGAGGTCTCTTTCGCGAGAGCGTCGCTAGCTCACTGCCAGTTCATTGGTAGCAGCATCACGAACACCGATTTTTTTGCGGCCAACCTAGATGGCTGTTTGTTTTCTCAGTCTCAGATAACAAACAGCCGATTCGTTAATGCTCAGCTTGGCACCGCAAATTACGATTCTGCGACGTTACGCAGCGTAGATTTTACTCGTGCCCATCTGCATCAATCCCGATTTGTGAAGGCCGAACTGCAGACAGTGAACTGTTCCGACGCTCATTTGATTGAAGCGGATTTTTCGCACGCCACCTGTAATGACACAGACTTCTCCGGAGCTGATTTACAGTTCGCGCGCTTTCATGAGGTGCAAGGGGATTACACCTTGGCCAAACAACAGCAAGCAGTATCGTTTGGAACGGACAGCGATCGATTGGATATGGAAAAACGACTGGGTGGAGTTGCCTGATGCCTCCGGGCGGATCGGCAAGCACTTGAGGACAAGATAATGAATATGACTGTAAATACCCAAACTAGACAGGAATCGAGCGCTGAGAATGAGGCGAGTGTGACCATGCGTTTCGATGTGGTGCAGGCAGTAGCCTCGGAAAACTTGTGGGTATTGAGCGCTGGACAGCAAGCGAGCCGGGCCCTGAGCTGTTTAGTAGAGCCCGAGCCAGGTGATCGAGTGTTGGTGGTTTGCGAGGGTCCAGAGCGTGTCATTTTGTCTGTGATATCGAGACAGACTGGGGCGGCAGTTTCTTTGAATACCGCCAATGATGGCGACGTTCAGCTAACGTCGGGCTCGATATCCCTGCATGCGGAGCGAAATATAGAGTTGCAGACTCAGACGTCCATTATGTTGGCGGCGCCATTTGGTGACGTGGAGTCTGTCGCCTGTAACTTGACCCAATCGGTTCAAGGCTGTGCAGCGACGCTGGCGGATACGATTGTCGATAAAGCACGGAATGTCCATCTGACCGCGGACGAATCCATCATTACTCGGGCTCAAGTGCACAGCGTGACAGCTGATCAAGATTTATTCATGGATGCTGATCGCATCAATATGGGGTAAGGAAATGTTTTTAACCGACTCAGTATGTGCAATGCACTTCGCAGCACCATGTGTAAACAAAATGGTGACGCCAGCGGGCCCGATCCCCGTTCCTTTGTTTAATATTTCGATGTCTTGCACGGCCTTGCCAAATATTTTGAACATTTTTTCTCAGGGACTGCCCATGCAGAACTTGCTGAGTATGGGGGCGCTTTCCACCGGCAGTGAGCCTTGTGCGCCCCTGGGGGGATTGATGTCTCAGCGGTTTGATGGTTCCGCCAAAAATCTAATAGGCAGCTTCAAGGTGTTTTCTGGCGGTGCTCCTGTGAAGCGTTTTTTGGACCCTACAGGCCAGAATGGCATCATTCCCAATAGTTTTGGTTTGACGATTTCGATTTCGAATTTCTTTCGTATGGTGATGACATGAAGCAGAAAACCGGTTTGCTCCTACTGTGTTTGGCACTGACGATGACCTCGGGCTGTTCACTTTTTGGCAAGGCAGGGACCCTAGTCGATAAGTCTGCCGCACGTGTCGGTTTGGGGCCTAATGCGGTTACATCGGTAGGCGTAATGGCTGAACTGAGTAATAATCCCAGTGCCGTGATGGTTGACGTTGCATTTGCCTATGGCGACGCCGCCTCGACGGTCTTGAGCAAAAGCAATGCGACTACTTGGTTCCAAGAATACGAAGGTTTTTGCGAGAACTATTCCAATCAATTGGACGTGGTCCGAATCGAATTGCCCATGGGATACAGCGCCCTGTTATCTGAGCTGCCCAAGGACCACCTGATCGCCCAATCCATTTTTGTTTTTGTGAGAAACGTGGGCAAGGGAGATATCACCAAGCTGGAAACTCCGTGGGTAAACGTAACCAAGGGCAAGTTGAAGGTTCTACCGGCACCTCCGGGATCGAAAACCAGTGGTAAGGCTTTGGACGCCGTCAAAGGAGCAAGAACACTATGTTGAAACTGCCAAAGATTGCGAATCGCGTTCACTGGAATGAGGGCATGTTGCTTGCATCACAGCACTTTCAGCACGCGGATCACTATGTAGAAACACTGATGACACACCAGCTCAAACGTATGTCGCGCTTTTATTGGGGTGTGAATCGAATGCAACACGATGCCGTTGCGCTGGCTTCCGGCGAATTTCGGCTGACAGGTTTTGAGGGGGTCTTTCCTGACGGCTCGGTTGTGCAGTTTGACAGTACCGAAGAGTCCAACGAGCAGTCGTGGAACGATCAACCCGTTACATTGATGTTCGATGAGCTGGAGATTCCTCCTGGCACGGTGGTGACCGTTGTGGTTGCCTTGGCCATGTACAATTCACAGTGCGCCAGCGATTTAGACAGTGATCGAAAGCGTTTTATTAGCGTTAACGAAGGTGCGTTAGAGGATATTGGTGACTCTCAAAATGAAGTGGATTTGGTCAGTTTGCAGCCGATGCTCCGCCTCGGTATTGAACGCGACCGGTCACCTAATCACACGTCTCTACCCATCGCTCGGGTCAAAAAGATGCTCGATGGCAGCTATCAGCTGCTGGCTTATACTCCGCCGCAATTGGCGGCCATAGCGGGCTATACGACGCAAGATAGCGATATTTGGCAGCGGCTCTCCGAACTTGTCGCAAAGGCTCGGGTTAAAGCGGTTCAGCTTCGCTCGCTTATTGTGGATCGACGGTCGGATCAGGTGGTGTTGGAGAGGCAGCGGTCTCGCATTATTGCGCTAACACATTTATTGCCTGCTCTGGAGGCCCAGTTGGGGGCGCAAGCGCACCCGTTCGATGTGTATTGCAGATTGATCGATTACGCATCAGATCTCGCTACCTTGAGGGACGACCCAGTGGCGCCAGTCTTTGCGAAGTACAGTCACAACGACGCAGAGGCAAGCTTTTCGCCCGTCTTTGCGTTTATCGAAGAGGTAATTGAAAGCGTTCGTTTGGACTATACCATTCTCCAATTTGCGATTAATGGAGACGGCGACCTAACCTGCGAGCTGCCTCGAACACTGCGCGGCGGGACTTTGCTGCTGGCCTTTCAGGCACCGAAATTGGCGGATAAGGACACAGTGGGCGAATGGGTCGACAACGCCTATATCTGTAGCGAAGAGGAATATGAACAGCTCTCTCTTCAACGTGATATCGGTTTTGAGCGGGAGCGGACTCAGCGATTTGACAAGTTTAATTTGGTCGAGAGTGCGAACGAGTTGCTTTACCAAATCACGCTGCCGGATCAAGAAATTTCAACGTTGCTGGTGACCGGGTCTGATAAAGAGCTCGACTCGGCCAAACCTCAGGTGGTTTTGTGCTTTATGGAGCAGTCGGTCTAGCATGTTAAAGACTGAGGAAACAGTTCTGTTGGAGTTCGAGCGTATTTTCGGGCAGTGGTTGCTGATACGAGAGGAGTTGGATGAGGACTTACGTACCTTGTTTGCGGATTCAGAGACGCAGTCGCCGGACTTGTGTTTTATTAAGGCGCAAAAAGCGTTAGTAGGTGCCCTGCGCCAAACACCTGAATCTGAGGCTTCGCTCAATCGGATGGACGAAGCGAATTTGCAAAAAATGCGATTCGCGCTGGCGGCTTATTGGGACGATTTTTTGCTGCAGCGTCATAACTGGATTGATCTTCCCGAGGGGCAGCAACAGATGCTGCGCAAGGCTTGGCTCAATCACTTAGTGGAGTGGGAAGCATTTGGCACACGCTCGGCGGGTAAGCGCTTTCCTGAAGCAGTCCGATCCTTAGTCTTTGCCGACCGACGAGAGGCTTCTGATACCTCCTTGTTGGCGGTTTATCACCGTATTTTGTGGTTGGGATTTGGTGGGCGAGACGAAAACACCCGCGCTCAGTTTAAAGAGCTTATGGACAGCACCCATCTTGCTATTTTGGCGAGTAGTAAAGCCGCGATGTATGAAAAATTGCAACAGCCTCTAGGATTGATGCCACCCGCTGGCATGAAAGTCAGCCGCCTAGCGCCGATTAAACGCTGGCGGAAGCTGATTCTTCTAGCGTTCGCTGGTTTGGCTTTTAGTTCGCTTATTATTTGGGTGGGACTGGTGTTGCGCCTGACAACCGATCTGTCGGGGATGAACTGAGAATTGCATGAACAGTAGTTTACTAAAACGAAGTTTTCACCAGATGGTCGAGTTCCTCGGCGGCGGCTGGATGGCCCTTGCCTTGGCCTTAGTGGTTTTGGGCATCATCGTCTACTTTATCTTCCGCAGCGGTAAGCAGATCAAGATACGTATTCCGTTCTTACCCCGTGGTATGAATACGATAAAAATCGGCAAGGACGATTTGAAAAAGCTGCCGGGGTTAGCTGGTAAAACCGATAATCCAGACGAGCAACCGGAAAAGCCCGTGGTGGGCCGTCTGTTCGAGGGTTTAGATGCGCTGAGCGGTACGGTCAAAAAGCGGTATGACATACCCCTGTATTTGATGATCAGCCAGTACGAGGCTACCAGTACGCTCTTAGCGGATGTGGGCGAAGATGTTCTTGAACGGCTGGACATCAAGGATCATAGCGGCAATGACTCGGGCAGCTGTGTGATTTTGAATCATGGTGGTTTGCTGTATCACCAGTCACCTGAGTTGGTGACGGCAGAACTCATTCATAGCCGGCCCGAGAGGCCATTGGATGGGCTTATTCTGGTTGTGTCCGTTGAGGACCTACTGCTCGAGAATCGCGTGCAGCGGCGCCAGAAAATCGATTGGCTCTTTCAACAGTACTGGGCGATTCAAAACGAAATCGAATTTCTACTGCCGGTTTACCTTCTTGTTTCGGGAATGGAGTCTCTGCAAGGCTTCAAAGAATATGGCAATTATCAGCATCAGTTAAATCGGATAGACGACATTTTCGGCTGGTCGAATCCATACAGTGCGGATTCCATATTCGATCCGGCGCTGTTGGATGAGGCTTTTGGCGACATCACACGACTGCTGGGCGAGCAGATTTCGGAAGTAATTGAGGCCAACGAACAAGCGTCTGAAGAGATTCTGGTTTTACCCAACGCAGTCAGGCGCCTGCAGGCGCCGCTGACTGAATTCGCGTCAGGCATACTCAACTCCAGCATGCTCATGCATCCCCCCAAGTTCCGGGGTGTCTACTTCACCGGGCAGTTGGCAAACGGTCAGAACAACCGGCACAGATTTATTCAGCGCTTATTCAAGGACAAAATTTTTCCCGAACACGCCTTGGCAGCACCTGTGCAGGAAAAGTTGCTCTCAGCCGATCGTCGCCTACGGCGATTGCAAGTGGTGTCCGCGGCCGTCTTGTTCACTTTGGCGTCTTGGACCGGGTTCAACATTTATCAGGTTTGGAATCAAAGCCTCAGCATTGAGGACGTTGCCGAGCGCGTCGAGAACATATGGCGAGATAGCAGTGGGTTCGAAGCAATACAGCCATCGCTGCAGATTCTTGCCGACTTAAATGCTTCCAAGATGTACTGCTGCGGGCCAACGCCTTGGTCCTTAGTTTTGTCTCCGGATAAAGAGATCGAGTCCTATTTCCAGAAGGCACTGTTTGGTAAACGCATTCTTCCGGCGATGGAATGTCTTAGCCGGCAACGTCTCAATGATCTGGTGAAGCCCAGTACATTTCTCGGCAATGGAAGCCTACGCATAGACAATTACGGAGAATGGTTAACTCAAGTCAACACCGAAGCGAAGTCGTATTCGTTGTTACGCGGTTTGATGGCGGAAAAGGCCGGCCGATCGGAGTTGGGTGTATACCAGGATTTTTCCGATATCGTTTTTCGATTGTATGACCAATCTTTGCCTGCCGGCTTTGGCGATGACGCAGCGCTTTACATTCGCGGTATAGCATCAAGCGAATACGACTTGGATGCTGCAAACCAAGACCAGTGCAAGAATGGCGTCACGTCCGGTTCGGCAAGTTGGAAAGCCGTAATTGAGTCAGCCAACGCAGAAATTCCACGGGAAGTGTCGCGCATTGCCGCTCCGCTTGATTTCCTCAAGCAGATTTTCGCTTTTGAAAGTAATGCGTTAGAAGCCGGACCCATCACCAGCGAAGCATTTTCCGCCTACGTTCGGTGGCATCGACACATTCAAGATTCGGTGGGTGCGAATCAACAAAATGGTTTCTGTGCAGCGACCGCTGAAGAGTTGAGTGCGTTGGGGGATTCCCTGCAGGCTTTTCGTACCCATGCCGCAGGTTATAAAGCGGATGTTGATGCGTTTACTCAGAATTGTGAATCTGCTTTGGCCGCCCAGATGGAGGCCGACAATAAACGTACCCCTCGTAAACTGTACCAATCGGTCATGGTTGACGGCACGTATGAGCCCGTGCTCTCGGTAGCGGCAGAAGGTGCGTTTAACCTGATAGATAAGATGTCAGAGTTCACGTTTTCAAAAGTGGTCGAACAACCTTGGACGAATCGAGAGGGTGGATTTTTTTGGTCGGTTGACCTTTTGGGTGTAGCGATAGGCTACTCCGACGAATATCTCAGTTACGCTCAGGGCAAATTCAAAACTAATTATCTGCCCGCCAATCCGACGACAGATAGAGAGAGCTATCTCGCCCAAGCCGTTGCGTTGGCGCAACTGCAAAGGGCTATGTTGTCGACGATTGAGGCCGCAAAGGTGCTGTCATCGCCTAAGCTCAGAATGGATATGGTGACACTGGATCGAAGGGAAGCTGAAATTGCTGATCGGGTGGCTAATTTCAATAAAGCGATGAATCCAATGTTGGCGTTGGTGTCCATGTTCGAACAGCTTGGTCTTGAAGCGGCTAAGCGCAGGCTGTTAATTCAGTCTCACAGTCAGGCCACACAACTGCTCGAGGACATTGACGCGCTCTACGCATCCAACCGTGTTTATGAGCCAAAGCCGAATCCGAATTGGCGAGCTAACGAATATCCTGAGGCGCTGTACGGGTTGCTGACCAGCTCCAGTTCCAAAGACTATTTGGCGGCTCAGGCCCGTCGCAGCCGCATGATCGCTCGGGATTACGCACAGCCTGTGGTCATTTATTTAGTGAATACGGAAGGCGACTTTAAGGAGTCGGATCTGTTGGCGAAATGGCGCCGCACCCTGATCGAGATAAGTAGGCGAGAAAACAAAGATCCATCCAATGACGTCGATGGGTTCGACCAGTTTTTCCTCGGAGAGTTTTCTGCGACAACATTCAGTAATTGCCACGAAGCAGTGAAAGGTTACGTGCCTCCTGCAGGCAACAACATCTATGCAATTCGATGGCGCCAGTTGATCGACGTGTCTGTAGATCAATGTCAAAGGTTACAGGCTGACAGTATCAAAAAAGAATACGCGCGCGTGGCAGCGGCGTTTGATCAGTTTTTGGCACCCTACTATCCGTTCAGTGCTCTGCCCAACGCTCGACCGTTGTCGCCCCAATCCTTGCGCTCGTTTCTCGAGGTCTATGCGGGTGCCTCGGATGGACTGGCAGAACGCATGCGAGTGATGGCTTGGAAGAACGCTGACTTCGCCTCGGCTCAGACATTCCTTCGGGATCTTGATGCGTCCCTAGCGATTCTAAACTCAGTTGGTGCGCAGTCGGCGGGCTCCGGTTTGGGAATCGGCGTGGAGGTGATATTTGATCCCAAACTGTCGCCAGCACCGAAATTTGATTTGAGTAGTCATGTGAGTAGCAAGCGGCTTTACGTTGGCGAGCTTGCGAACGAGTTTCCGGGTAGCGCGCCTGCGATGCATTGGAAATTTTCGGATCCAACAGGGTTTGATCTTGTCTGGGCGTCGGGCTCTCCTTACACGTTGCTGACATCGGATAAGCAAGCGACGGGTGGGGAAATAACCTATACCGCAGAGGGGTATTGGAGCCTGTTGAGATTCGTGCAGAAATACCGTTCCGCTCGAGCCGACAGCAGTGCCCTGCAGAAAGAAGCGTTGTTGCTTCAGTTCGATGCCACGGTGCAAAAATCCACGACATCCAGTGACGTGACCCCGATTGAAGTCTTTGTACGTATGACCCTCATTGGCATTGATCCGAAAACACAGAAACCGGTACCGCTGCGGTTCCCTGAGCGGTTCCCGTCAGCGGCTCCGACAGGCGCATAGAGGAAGCGATATGGAAATACATGAATTGCGAATCGACGAAGAAGTGTGCATCGGAGATTTTTTAAAGCCTATCTCCGAGGAACAACCAACGGGAGTTTCCCTGAAGGAAACCCCTGTCTATGCTGAGATTCAGGAGGCGCGTGCAGCGGATGACCCAAACTTACCTCGGGGGGTCTGGGAGCATGATTTGAAACGGAGTGATTGGGCGAAAGTAAGCCAGTTGACCCAGTCGGTCCTGATGAATAAGAGCAAGGATTTGCAGGTCGCCATTTGGTTTTTGGAAGCTCAGGTGTATCTGTATGGTCTAGAAAAACTGCCCGTTTGTTTTTTGCTCCTGTCCGAACTGACGAATGAATTTTGGGATGACATACACCCGCGTATGGAGGACCAAGACGTCGAGTACCGAACCAATGTGTTCGCTTGGATGAATGACAAACTCCCCTTTGTTATTCGCCAAATCAGGTTGGCAGAGTCCGTGTCCGGGGAGGTTTATACATGGACGGATTGGGAACGTGCCTTGCATCTTCAGCGAGGGGGCGCTGAGAGTAGCAAGGGTGTCCAGCAGGGCGAGCTCGGTGCAATCAAACAGGCAGTGGATCAGACCAACATAGATTTCTATCGCGAACTTTGGCAAGACATTTCGGATGCGCTCATTGGCTTAGATTATCTGTCTGATGTGTTAGGAAATCGTCTGGGTAGAGACGCACCTTCACTCTCAGCACTGGTGGAGCTGTTAAAAGTCCAGCGCGACACGATTGAGGATATGACCGGTGGGCGCTCGTTGACGGAAGCGGCTGACACACAATTGGATGTCGCGGGGATCTCTGACGACACCAATGGATTAAGTGAGCGGCCCTTGGTGCAAGAGACTGACGTGGCGGACCGGCAGCGCGCTTACGCCCAGCTCGCTGAAGCTGCCGAGTTTTTGATGCGCGATGATCCTCACAGCCCCGTCCCGCATTTGGTGTACAAGGCTATTGAGTGGGGACGGCTGAGTACGTCTGAGCTGTACCATGAAATATTTATTCGCAACGAGGGCAATCTCAATATTTTTGACGTGCTCGGTATCGATCGAACCGGTGGGCATTAGCAAATTCGTGCTAACCAGTGGGCGAAAGCAAGTTACAGCAGAGGGGGCAGCGGGTGGGCTGCGCGTCTTCCGGTCACGGAATTAGTCACCGGCATGTGCGGACTCACATACACAGGGTCGATGTCTCGAAAAGACTTCCTGACGCGACCTTGGTTGCCGCTGTTTAGTCGGCCTGCACTGAGTTGTTGTTGAAAATGTGGGTCAAGACGGTAAGTCATAGCCACCTGATGCCTACGCGGCAGCGGTTCGACCAATGGATTGACTTGCGGCGCTCTCGTTTCCCACGTGTCATTTGTATGGGCACGATGGGCCCGTTGGCGCCGATCCTGCTGGCTTGGGTGCACTTGACCCAACTGCTGCTTGATGCGGCCAACAGCGACGTGATTGTTGTTGATTACCACGGGCGTCGCCGCGCTTCGACCTTGGTTCGAAGCGCCTCGAGCATAAATGTGTTGGTTTCTCAGGAACACGCATTGCCTCTGGTGCCGTCGCGGATTTGGCGAAGAGTACGGAGCCTTAGCGATGGTTTCAAGCGCCTGGAATGGTCGTTAACTGGTGGGTGCGGGTGCAGGGGGCTTCTTGGGTGGCGGCGGCGGGCCGCAAATAAAGCCTTCCTTGTCGGGCTTGGGTTTCGCTGCACATGGGGGTAAGTATATGATTTCTAAACGGTATTTTATGGAAGGCTGCAGCGCTCTGCTTGCCTTGATGGCCGCGTCACGATCTTTGAAATTCCCCCCAAGAACGACTACTGACTCCTTGTTATTGCCCGTCACGTATCGGGACTTGGAGGCGGGCAAAGTCGGTTTCAGAGCTTTAATGAGCGAGTCGGCAGTGGCGACGTCGACTGGGACGCCAATGCGAAAGCCGAGAGGCCTCGGTGTACCCGGTATCGAAAGGAAGTCGGATTCGGTAAGGAAGCTGTCTTTTGGATAGGCAAGAGTAGTGGCAGTCGGTGCCGTCGCGGGGGGCGTTTTTTCGGCTTCAGCGGGTTTCAGAGCGTCGACTTGTTTTTGTACTTCGGACAGCCCGATGTCCGCAGGGGGAAAGAACATGGAGGCCCCGTATCCAAGAATGAGAAAAAGGATTGCGAGCAGGACATATTTCAATGGTCAGTGTCCAAAAGTGAATGGATTCGAGGCATCGATGATATTCGCAATCTGCGTGGATTCAAATGTCGTTAACGTGATTGTGAGTGACGTGCAGAGGCTCGAATTGTAAGGAAATGGAAAATTATGTGGGGATTCGGTAAACACGTTTGGGGCGGGCGGAAAAGTGAGTCGAGGTCGATGCTGGACGGGTTAAAACCCATGCCGGTTACCGCCAATACCAAACGCCAGGCCTCGGCGGCAGGGGTGTCCGAGATGGATCAGCATTTTTCGAACATCCGACACAACACGCGTACTCAGGCCGCCACCAAGATTCAAGGGGTTGCGAGAACGTTCATCGCGGAAAAACGTAAGCAGAATGCGGCGGCACACAGAATCCAAGGAATGTTCCGCGCGAAGCAAAAGCGCGAGCATTTGAAGACCCGAGCAGGGTACAGAGCCCTGAAACGCGATGCGATGTCTGTGGATATGGTGCAGCGGGGTACTTCTTGGCGATCTGGTACGTTCAGTGGATTGAAGACTTCACTGGCACAGAATATGCGGTCAATGCTTTGGCATGTAATGCCCGAGGACAAAAGGGAATACAAGGTCTTTGGTCGAACGTTGATGACTAACAGTAACTTCACTCAGTCCGCTTACCATGACGTTGAATCCGCACGTTCTGTCGCCAGAAACAAAACCCTCGGAGCCAGTTTAGGGCGAAACAAGACCATTAACGCTGCAGCGCAGACGCACATACAAAACGCCGAGGCGGCTGAGCTGGGGGCGACCGTTACCGAGGGAACAGCAACTGTTGCAGCGTCCACCGTCGGGTTGGTGAGTCATGGTGCTGCAGCACCGGTTGCAGTTGGCATCAAGGCGGCGGGCGGCGTGGCTGCCAGTGGCATGATGATGCAGAGCTCTGCGGAAAGACGACATGCGGCGTCGGATTTCGATTCCACTGCACACGACAAAAGTCAGTTTGAGTCATCTGGGGAAGGCGGGGCGCAACGAGAGTTAACGATGGCTCGTGGACGAGGTGAGGCGCTGGCGTCGAAGGAAATGCAGCGCGCGGCCTATCGAAAGCTTGGCACAACATTGCTAACAGCGGGCGCGTCTCAAATCGACCCAAGCGGCTCGTTTGAAAAAGTGGCAGAGTCAGGTGCTCAGGCTGCTGTTACTTATGCCGGTGATAAGGTCGGTGACCATTTGATGGGTTCGCGTAAGGCGGCGAAACAACAGATCCGATTAAACAAACGCGCCCAACTGGATGCCCTGCGACGAGATGCGTCCATACACACGGCTCGCCAAGCGGCGGCCTCCCATCATCACGGCTCGGAGTGACGTCGTTGGTGTGATGGGACTTTATTGCTATTTCCTCCGATGACAGCTATGTATGAGGGGTTGCCTATCCTGGTGGTAGGCCACATGTCGTTCACAGCGTTGTGGGTTTTGCCGTATGAGCACTCGACTGGAGAAGAAGTGGGTCAGCAAAGATGAAGCAATATTATTCCTTCGGGGTAATTTAGGTGTTTATCAGTTAGCCAACACGGCTCGGCAGATTCTCTTCATCGGCTATGCAGGTGGTAAAAGTCTGTTCGGCTTGAAAGGCGAAATTCAGGCCGCCTTTCAAGACCACCCGACGGCAGCGCTGGTTCGCTGGGAAGTGACTAGTGCCTATATGAGTCGGTACAAAGAACTCTTGATGCTACATGTCTACGATCACGATGGACTGCCTCCCGAAAACAATCCCATCCCTCTCGGTAAGTTGAGGCCTGCAGGATGAATCTACAACTCACAGAAGAACAAGAGCTGGTGATCGCCATGGTTCGGCGTTTCGTGCGTGACGAAATTCTGCCAGTGGAATATGACTTAGACCCGGATGCTGATGAGCTGGATCCAGCGGATCGGTCCCGTCTCATCGAAAAAACCAAGGAAATGGGTCTTTACGGTTTAGATATTCCGCCGGCTTTCGGCGGTCCGGACATTGATCTGGTGACTCGCACGTTGATGGCCGTTGAAATGGCCCAGCATCGGGCCGGACTCTATGCGCCATGCTATGGGACCTTTGGCGGTGCTGGGCTGGCTCAGCTATATGAAGCCACTGAAGAGCAAAAAGAAAAGTATTTGTACCCCACGCTACGTGGGGAAAAGCGCGGTTTTTTTGGTCTGTCCGAGCCTTCCGGTGGTTCAGACCCAGCCCGTGCGATTCAAACCAAGGCAGTACAGGACGGTGACGACTGGATTATCAATGGCGGCAAGCTGTGGATTAGTGGAGCAGACAAAGCCCAATACGGACTCGTGTTTGCGCGTACCGCGAATGACCAAGGCCGCAACGGCGTTACCTGCTTTATCGTTGATACCGATACACCGGGGTTTGCCGTGCGCCGCATTGTGCATACGCTGCGAAGTGCGCATTACGCGACTGAACTCAGCTTTGAAGATATGCGGGTGCCGGCAAAAAATATCCTCGGTGAACTGAACAAGGGCTTTGCGATCGCAAACGACCGCTTAACCAAGCAACGGATTCCCTACGCGGCGGGCTGTATCGGTGTGGCGATCAAGGCTCAAGAAATGGCGTTGGAGTACGTGCCCCAGCGCGAAACCTTTGGCGCGCCATTGTCGTCACGGCAGTCCATTCAGTGGATGCTGGTAGACAACGAGATCGATATCAAACAGTCCTTGTGGGTGACGCTGGAAGCTGCAGCCAAAGCCCAGCGTGGCGAACCTTTCAGGAAAGAAGCCGCCATGGCGAAACTGGTGGCGACGGAAGCTGGCGGGCGTGTGGTGGATCGCTGCATGCAAATGTTCGGGGGCTTGGGTGTGGCCAAGGACCTGCCCTTTGAGCGTTGGTTCCGTGAGATGCGAATTCGCCGCATCGGCGAGGGTCCTAGTGAAGTGCAGCGGCATGTTATCGCTCGCGAGCTGCTTGGGTCCTCATTAAGATAGCGGTTGGAAAGCAGGAGGCCATCCTATGCGTAGCAGCGACGAAGAAATCGACATCATTCGCAGGACGCTAGAATACAGCGCAACGGGTTCGACTCACTTGGAGCCCGAGCTGCTGAAGAATCCAGTGTCGCACTATGCTGACCCGGCCCGGTTGGCTCAGGAGCAGAACACGCTGTTTCGGCAATTTCCGATCATCGTGGGTCATGGGTCTCAGGTGGCTGTGCCCGGACAATTCTTTACACACGATGACACCGGCGTGCCGATACTGGTGACCCGGACTCGAGAGGGGTTAGTCAAAGCCTATATGAATGTCTGTCGGCATCGTGGCGGACGCATCGTGACGCAGGCGGATGGCCAAGCGACAACGTTTTCTTGTCCCTACCACTCATGGACGTACGATCTGGCGGGAAACCTGCGGGGGATACCCCAACCATTCGGGTTCGAGGGGCTGAACAAGAAAGAGCACGGATTGGTGGAGCTTCCGGCCTTTGAGCGCTTCGGCCTGATTTGGGTGCGCCCTAGTGTCAGTGACGGCGCGTTGAGCATCGATGCATGGCTCGCGCCCATGGCGGAACAATTGGCATCGCTTGAGCTTGCCTCGCACGATGTTTTCCGTGCCTGGTCGGTCGAGCTAAACATGGGCTGGCGGATTGCCCTAGAGGGTTTTCAAGAGTCTTACCACTTTTGTTCGGCGCATAAGCATACGGCGTGTTCAGCCTATTTGGACAATCAGTCGGTGTTTTTGGATCAGTATCCCCATGTGCGGCATGCGGTGCCTTTGGCGAATGCAGTTGACCTGCAGGATGCCCCCGAGGCCGAGTGGGATTACCGTGCCAATTACATGACTCAGAATTATCTCTTTCCCTGCAATTTCGTACAGTCGATGACCGACCATGTATACATTCATTCGGTGATTCCCACCGGGCCTGGCACCTGTGTCTTCAAATGTATGATGTTGGTTCCAGCGTCACCAAAGACGGCAGAAGAAAATGCCAAAGTAGAACGATACTGGGAAGCCAATTACGACGTGGTTCGCACCGTATTTAGCGAAGACTTTGCTATCGGCGAAGGCATTCAGCAGGGACTCTCCACGGGGGTGAACGAGCACTTCGTGATCGGCAAGTACGAAGCAGGCATTCAGCTGGCCCAGCGGGCGATAGACGATGCCCTAGAGGGGCGATTGGTGTGCCCTGAAGTTGTCAGCCTTCAGTAAACTCACCGTGTTGCTTCGTGCAGAGATAACAATTCACGTTAGCTGTCGACTGGTTGTGCTGCTTTGGGTGATGGCATCATCAGCAATAGCTCAGCCAAATATCGTGTTAATCGTCGCGGAGGACATGAGTCCGCGGGTCGGAGCCTTTGGTGATGCCGTCGCGAAAACCCCCAATATCGATGCTCTAGCAGAGCAGGGTGTGCGCTATACCCAAGTGTTTTCTGCCTCCGGCGTTTGTGCCCCCAATCGTTCCGCGCTGATTACCGGAGTCTATCCGCAGGCGTTAGGTACCCAGCATATGCGCACCGTGAACCGCGACTATGAAGCGGTGCCGCCAGCAGACGCCAAAGCGTTTCCTGAACTGCTGCGGCAGGCGGGATACGCCACAGGCAATACCGCCAAAACGGATTACCAATTTGGCGAGCCATTTACGGTATGGGATATCAATCACGGTAATTTTGCTCTGCCGCCAGACCTTGCCCTGTGGCGGCAACTGCCGCAGGACAAACCTTTTTTCGCCATGATTAATCTCATGTCCACCCATGAGAGTCGATTGGCGACCCTCGAGACGCAGGGCCAAGGTGCGTTCGGGCCCGTGATTGCTGGGATGGCGCTGGCCAGAGCGGCCTTGGTCAGTCAGGTCACAGACCCCGCGGATGTTTCCGTTCCCGATTACTATCCGGATGTCCCCCGCGTGCGTGAGTCTATTGCCCAGCACTACGACAACATTCACTACATGGATGGCCAAGTGGGTGAGATCATGGCGAACTTGCAGGCCGATGATTTGCTCGATGCCACCGTAGTGATTTGGATTACGGACCACGGCGATGGCTTGCCCCGTGCCAAACGTTCGGTTTATGACAGCGGCTTGCATATTCCGATGGTTATCCGGTCCCCAGCAAACTCAGAAGCCGGCGGCATCGACGCTCGACTGATCTCCATAGTTGATCTGGCGCCGTCGATTCTGCAACTAGCGGGTGTCCCCGTGCCTGACTTTATGCAGGGACAGGGCATGCTGGACAGCGAAACGCCCCGACACTACGTGTTTGCGGGTCGTGATCGCATGGATCAAGTGCCTGACCGCGTGCGCGCGGTGCGAGATCATCGCTATAAGTACATACGAAACTACCGTTCAGAGTTACCGTATTTTCGGCCTCTGGCGTTTCGCGACATGTTCCCAGTGATGCAGGCGCTATGGGCGGGCAGTTTGAGCGAGCAACAGCAGTCGTATTTTGTATCGCCTCGGCCATTGGAAGAACTGTATGACACCGATCAGGACCCGCAAGAGCTGGTGAATTTGGCGGGGCAACCTGGTTATGCGCGCACCTTGGTTCGAATGCGCGATGCCATGGACGACTGGTTGGCGCGTGTAGGGGACAAAGGCGCCGTGGATGAGCGTGAGATGATCGAGTCCATGTGGCCCGGCGGGCAACAGCCAGTGACAGATCAGCCGAAGATTACATTGCAGAATCGGCAACTGGTGATGACATCTGAAACCCCAGGCGCATCCATCGCCTATCGGATAAAAAGCCGGGGCCGTGCGGGCATTTTCAGTGAGTCTGGCCCGTGGCAGATTTATACCAAGGCCATCCACTGGCCACGGGAAGACCCGGCGGATCAGATTGAGGCTAAGGCCATTCGGTATGGCTACGCTGAGAGTGCTGTTACCGGCTTTCCGCCAAACTGAATTCCTAGCTCGCCAGCGCGACGCCTAGCCTCCGTAGCTCTGTCACAAGCTCGGCTCCCAGAGCCACTTCCTCTTCCGCGTGGGTCGCGCAAACCTTTAAGTTGAACAACCGACTGCCCGCCTCGATGTAAGGCGCAAGTTGTTCGGCGACTTCCGCCGGCGTGCCACTGGGGGTATACCGTTCAAATTTTTCAAACGGAATACGATAGAAGGCTTCCATGCCGTCTTTCACCGCAGTATGCGCCGCGCCGCTATCCTTGCTGTCCAAGCCTACCCAAGGCTGATAGCCGTGCATCCAGTCAACAGCGGTGCGACCGA
>ERZ1047472.1632-NODE-1632-length-17184-cov-7.029424_pt1 | contig 17184 bp, 6 predicted proteins | sample MGYA00383095_ERZ1047472 | MGnify/ENA primary metagenome ERZ1047472 (study PRJEB29581, sample SAMEA5548365) | metagenome | biome: marine; feature: coastal; material: water | depth 1 m | study: Short-term variability in the microbial, nano- and picoplankton... | reverse complement strand
TACCAATAAGGTACACAAAACCGAAGCCGGCCATTTAATAGAGGTCGACAATACACCGGGTGCCGAACGTGTCCATATCAAGCATACGTCCGGGAGCTTCCTGAGAATGGAGGCAGATGGTACGATTAATATGTCGTCCTCTAACCAGACTGTGAATATCGTCGGTAACACATCTATTACCGGAAATCTGGACGTATCCGGATATACACATTCCGTTGGTGATGTATCGACTGCCGCAGGCAATGCAATCACACTGGCAAGCCATACACATACCGAAGTACCTGGAACTGGTGGAGCTTCTTCTCCAACTCCGGGAACACAGGAAACATCTGCAGGTAATGGTGAAGGTGGACCAGTAAGTAGTGAACCAGCCGAATAAGGAGTATAAATACTAGTATGTCTACACAAATATTATCAGATAAATCAGTTAAAGGGGATGTCACAAAGGCATCACGGTCTGCTCGTCGTCGACAGTGGACTGACCTAGATTTAAATCTTGTGCTTCATCCTATCCGTAAAGATATTATTCCTTTAAAGGATGATGTAGCAATTAAATATGCAGTGCGTAATTTGCTTCTTACTAACTTTTATGAGAAGCCATTTAATCTGGGAGTAGGTGCAAATCTAAGAGCATTACTCTTTGAACCAGCAGATGAGATTACAAAACAAACATTACGTAAGAATATTGTAAGGTGTATAAAGGCAGGAGAACAAAGAGTTGATGTGGTGTTCGTGAATATAGTAGATGAACCAGATACAAACTCTTATAGAATACTTGTAAAATTTAGAATAAAAGAATACGATGCTGAGCAAGATGTAGAAATCGTATTAAGACGTTTAAGGTAAAATAATATGGCAACTAATTTAAATGTAACCGAACTTGATTTCGATCAAATCAAAAGTAATTTAAAGAACTATCTAAAGACTCAGACAGAGTTTAGTAGTCACGACTTCGAAGGTTCAGGTTTATCTTCATTGCTTGATGTGCTGGCATATAATACACATTATAATGCGATGGCTGCTCACTTTGCTTTGAATGAAGCCTTTCTAGATTCAGCACAAATACGTGGTAACATTGTATCACGTGCAAAGTTATTAGGTTACATACCCCGTTCAGTTTTAGCACCAAGAGCTATTGTCAATATTACAGTTGATGTCTCAGGAGAAAACTCGTCTAATATACCATCTACATTAACTCTTTCTCGAGGTGCTAAACTGACCACTAATGTTGATGGAAGAAATTATAGATATGTAGTACTCAACGAACAAACAGCTTTACTATCACCGAGTGGAACATTTGTATTTGATAATGTTACAATTGTTGAAGGTACAAGAAAGAAGCTTCTATATAGAGTAGATAACGATATTGAAAATCAGAAGTTCCAATTGTCAGATGATGATGCAGATACTTCTACACTTAGAGTTCTTGTTCAGGCAAATGAATTAAGTACTTCATACGATAACTATACACAGTTTGAATCTTTACTCAATGTTGATTCTTCTAGTCGTGTATATTATATACAAGAAAATTCAAATGAGTTTTATGAGATATACTTTGGTGACGGAGTAACTGGTAAGAAGCCAATTAATAATAATATCGTAACTCTCGATTATATCTTTACAAATGCGGGCGATTCAAATGGTGCGAATGTATTTACAAAAGTAGATAACATTGGTGGTTATAGTAATATTAGTATTACGACTTTATCAAGAGCCGAGGGCGGTGTTGAAAAAGAAACAAACGAATCAATTCGTTTTAATGCACCACTTACTTTTACTGCTCAGAATAGAGCAGTAACATCAGACGATTATAGAGCAATCATTAAGAAAGAGTTTACTAATATTAATTCTATTTCTACGTGGGGTGGTGAAGATAACGATCCACCAGATTATGGTGCCGTATATATTTCTATTAAGCCAATCGTAAATGAAATATTAACTGCGGCTGAAAAGAATGAAATCATGAATACCATTCTAAAAGGTAAGAGTGTTGTATCGATAACTCCAGTGATTGTTGATCCTAATTATACGTATTTAGAAATTGATTGCTTCTTTAAATATAATCCTAACCTAACAGATAGAAGTGCGGTTGAGTTACAGGCTGTTGTAAGAGATACTATTTCAGATTATAACTTTAACGAACTAAATAAATTTGACGGTGTGTTTAGACATTCACAGTTATTAAAAGCAATTGATAACGCGGATCCTGCTATTCAGAATAGTAGTGTAAGACCATATATGTTTATGACTATTACGCCAAACTTAAACGGCAGTGGATTAGATAATAACTTTACTTTAGGTTTTACTTCTCCATTTTATGATACTGGTTCTACTGAAAAACATGTTATCAGTTCAACTAAGTTTAAGTACAATAATGAAGAATTGTATTTTGGTGATATACCAATTGACGGTTCTACTAACAGACAAGTGATTGCATATAAGACAGTAAACTCTCAGAATATTACAGTACTTAATGATTGTGGAATTGTCGATCCGCTAAAAGGAATAATCAAATTAAATAAATTTACTCCAGATAGTGATTCGGATACGACTATTAGAATCACAGTTGTACCTAATTCTTTGGACCTAGCTCCTAAAAGAGATCAGCTAATTGCAATTGATCCATTACGAGTTATTATTACTCCGAGTGTAGATACAATATCAGTATCAGGTTCATCAGGAACAATTAATTATACAACGACCTCAAGGCTAAGATAAGATGGCTGGAACTCATAAACCTAATAATACTCTTTTTAGTTCTAACATATCCTCTCCTGGATATGTAGAATCTATTGCTTCGTCTAACTCAAAGACAAAGGAAACATTAAGAACTCAAGAGTTAATACCTTCAGAGATTTTAGAAAATTCTGGCGGTGTACAAGTATTATTAGATGCTTATTACAAATATATGAACTTGCAAGAGTTTATATATCAAGAAACAGAAACATATGAAGATGTTATATTAGATAATAGAGCAGTCTTCAGAGTAAACGATCCAAGGAATGAGAACGATCATTTCTTTACAGACGATGACGGAGCTAACTCTACATTAACTGTAACAGATGACAGTGGTACTATTACTGCTCTCAATCTCGGTGACTTAAATGTTTCTATTACTAACGGTAATAATCTTCCGGGATCTCTTGCTGATTCTACGTCAGACATTGGTAAGACATTTACAGTAACAGGTTTTCAAAATAACGAAAATACTAAAACAGCAACTCTTATTACCCCAGTAAAATACTGGGCTGGCCCTGGTGCATCCTACGCTCTTAATACAATTGAAGAGTCAATGGATATTGATAGCACAGCTGCAGTATACTTAGAACTAATTCAAAAAGAAATTGCAGCTGTTGTTCCGCGATCAATTCAAGTAAACAAAAGAAACTTATATAAAGCCATTGTAGACTATTATAAAATTCGTGGATCTGCAGATTCTATCGAAGTATTTTTTAGATTACTATTTGATGATGAAGTTGAAGTAGAGTACCCATGGAATGAAACTCTTATACCGTCGTCAGGTAATTGGGAAGTTAATGCGAGTCTTCCTAAAGGTGGTATATACTTAGATAAAAAAGGTTTCTTATCCGATACAATTAAAATTCAAGATAGTTTAAGATATCAAAAGTTTTCGTATCTTATTCGTACTGGTCAAAATTTAAGTTCATGGAATTTCTTCTATGAGCGTCTAGTACATCCGGCTGGATTTAAATATTTTGCTGAGATTTTAATTCAGTTATTTGGTACACGTGATGAGCTAGGTGACGATCAAAAAATATCTCGTAACTTAAACCATATTGGCGGACCTAACCATGGTTTACCAAACGGAGAAAGTTTTACTGGATATGGTAGAACTAATAGGTTTACATTATCATCAATGCCAGATCTACAACCAGGCGTTATTGGTATTGAAGATATTCCTTTACTAGTAAAGCTTTTTGCTTCAAGTTTCTTACCTTTCACAGCTGCTAAGATTCATTCATCAGCGAGGTTGGCACTTACAGTTGATCAAAATTCTTCTAGCGGAACTTATGGTAAAATTACAGCAGTTGAAATAGTTGATAGTGGCTTTGGTTATTCGTCAGCTCCTACTGTTGTAGTAAACGGTGTTAATATTACAGGCCAATCTATAACAACAGCTTCTATTACAACGACATTAGATAGCGAAGGTAAAGTAGTATCAACAACAATAGCTAATGCTGGTGGAGGTTACTCATCAGCGTTTGCAAACACTGCGGCTAATCCAAATATATCTAAGTTGGCTAGCTTATCTGTTACGCCTAATACAACTAGAACATATTCAACTCCACCAACAATAACATTCACAGATCCTACATCTTTAGATGAAGATGGAAACCTAGCTGCTACGAACGTTACAGCAACTGCTAAATATATATTACAACCTACTGGCATTGACAAAATAGAAATGGTATCTGGTGGTTCAACGTATACTAGTGAACCTAATGTTTCAATAACTGGCGGCGGTGGAAGTGGTGCTACGGCAAGAGCTCATATAGAGAATGGACTAGTATCTTTTATTACAGTAATAAATCCTGGTTCTGGTTATACAGAAGTTCCAACGATATCTATTGCTGGTAACGCAACAGCTGTTGCACAATTAGTTCCTAGTGAAGTAGCTTCAACTGTTATTACAAATCCTGGATTTGGTTATATCTTTGAGCCATTCATATATCTTGGATCTAAAGCTAAGAATGAGAACAGAGTTAAAGAGGTTCAGCTTAAGAAACAAATAGAGCTTAATCACACAGATGTAGATCCGGAATTTGTCAAAGTTACAAATCCAGTTCAGACTAATCCTTCAGTAAGAGGAAGAACTTTATACAATGGTTCTCCTTTAAAGATAGGTGTTCTTACATCCGGTCAAAATTGGACAATTACACAATCAACTCCATCAAGTGATAAAACCATGGGTGGTTATAATGTAAATGTTATTCCAGCTAGTTACAGAACTAAAATAGAAAACAACTACTATAATCAAAAAACAAATATATTAGAATCTAGTATGTTGTATGATTTCAATGAAACTTTAGAGGTATTAGGTGATGTAGAATTGCAAAGTACTTCTATAAGTGATATAAATAAATATAACGTGAATTCTTTTATTCATAACAATTAATAGGAAATAAAAATGACGGCAATAGTAACTTCTAAATTCAGAACTTTGAATGCAGAAAATTTCAAAGAAGACATAGCAGCATCAGGTACAAGCGTATTTGTTGGTATTGGTAAGACCGATGTATGGTCTAACTCTACCTCGGACACAACCGATGCGGCACCATTTACTCCGTATGATACCATTGACTCTTTGGTAGAAGCTCGGGAAAACTTATTTGCGATGAAGCTACTTAATTCTTCTGACGTATCGCACGTAGTACCAAGACATACTTGGACTACTGGTAATACTTATGTCGCATGGGATTCAGATGATGCTGATATCTTTGATAAAAAGTTTTATGTAATTACTTCAGAGTTTAAAGTATATAAATGTCTATTTGCTCCAGGTAACGCATCTACTCAAGAGCCTGCTCAAACTTTGACTGATCCTCAAGGTGAATCTGACAATTATATTTGGAAGTATATGTACACGGTAGCCGTCGCCGATGCAGAAAAGTTCCTTACAACAGCTTACATGCCAGTCAAAACTATTGATATTACTGCCTTTGTAGATGACGATGCAGCTGAAACTGCTTTATCAGAAGGTGACTATGCACAATATCTAAACCAAAAAGCTTCAACTAATGCAAGTAAAGCTCAAGGTATTGAAAGAATAGAAGTAACAGCAGGTGGAACTGGCTATACGTCAAATCCTACAGTTGTGATAACAGGTGGTGGATCAAACGCCACGGCAACTGCTGCTAGAACTGGTACAGCAGTAACAAGTATAACTCTTACAAATAAAGGTACTGATTACTCAACCGCTCACATTTTAATTTCTGGTGGCGGTGGTTCAGATGCTACTGCACGTGCAGTCATTTCTCCACAAGGTGGACATGGTACAGATCCTGTAAAAGAGCTAGGTGCATTCTTTATAGCAGTGAATACTTTACTAGATGGAACTGGTGGATCTGAAGAAGATCTTACTGTAGGTAACGACTTTAGACAAATCACTCTAATTAAAAATCCAAGGAATACATCAGGTGGAGCAATTTCAACAAGTCCAACTCGTAAAGCAACTCCTGGTATTAGCTTTGCATCAACGACAGGAACATTCCAAGTTGATGAGCTTATCACTCAAGGAACTGGTGCTGATAGAGTAGAAGCGTTTATTACTGAAATTACTAGTGCGGGCGTTTATTACTATAATCAAAATAATAAAACTGGATACGGAAACTTCTTGCATACAGCTGGAACTGTTACTGGTGCTACATCAGGTGCAACAGGAACTCCAACATCTGCAGCTAACACATTCCATACAGCGGCAGATATTGATAAGCATTCTGGAGACATCGTCTTTCTCGAAAATAGAAATCCAATTGATAGGATCTCTTCACAGATTGAAGACATTAAAATTATTATAGAATTCTAATATAAATATTAGTAAATATAAAAGAGAGAACTTATGACTACAACCTCAATTAAAAATTATTCCGAGTCTCCGTACTATGATGACTTTGATGAAAGTAAAAATTATCATAGAATTTTATTTCGTCCAGGTTATGCAGTACAAGCAAGAGAGCTTACTCAATTACAAACTTCGCTACAAGCTCAAATAGATAGGCACGGGCAATATGCGTTTAAAGATGGTTCACGAGTTGTAAATGGAGAAGTATCTCTTAATGTAGAATACGATTTTATAAAGTTGGAATCAACAACTGATTTAAACTTATTTGAAAACACTGTTATCACTGGAACTAACGGAGTTAAAGCTAGTGTGTTACAGGCAGTGTCAGCAGTTGATGCTGCAAATCCAGATACGCTATATATTAAGTATTTAAAGTCCGACAGTACTGATGGCACTGTTGGCGTGTTTGCATCAGGAGATAATTTTACTTCTAATGCTTCAAGTTCTAAATCAGGACAAGTTAGAACTACAACATCTGAATCAGATCCAGCTGTTGGTAAAGGTTCTACAGTATCTATTTCAGAAGGTGTTTACTTTATATCTGGATGCTTTACATATGTTCCAGCGTCAACGCTTATACTTGACAAGTATACTAATAATCCTTCTTATATTATTGGATTACAGGTTAATGAAAATGAAATTTCTTCTGGAGAAGATGGTTCATTAGTAGATAATGCTCAAGGTGTACCAAACACTTCGGCTCCTGGTGCTAACAGATACCAAATTACAACGACACTTATTAAGCAACCAATTGCAATTGCATCAAGAACCGTTAATAACTATATTACTTTAATTACCGTTAATAACGGAGAAGTTACTGTAGATAAAACAGATAAGACTCTAGACACTGGATTATCTTTAAGACTTGCTCAAAGAACTCACGACGAATCTGGTGATTATGTTGTTAAACCTTTTGAGTTAGAAATTTTAGAACACCTAAACGATACTACAAATTTTGGTAAGTATTTAGCCGCTGACGGTGGTAGCGATGATAAAATTGCTTTAGGCATCGAACCTTCTACAGCATACGTTCAAGGTTATAGAAATCAAAAGGTCGGAACAACATATGTAGATATTGATAAGCCAAGATTAGATGACGCAACAGGATTTCAGAATGAATCTAACACTCAAATAAATTTTGGCAACTACATTAAGTGTAGTACTACCGGGTTTAGAGGAGTTCCAGATTTAGAAGGATTTTCAACTATCACTCTTAAAGACGGTAGCTCAGGAGTAGGTACTGCAAGAGTTCGTGGAATGGAGTTTAAAACCAACCATGTAAGATTGTATCTATTTGATATTGTCATGACAAGCGGAACATTTAATGATGTCGATAACGTCTCAGGAGCTAACAGTTTTGTTGCAACTCTTTCCGACACAGGAACACGATTTAGTGTTGGTACTAATACGGCAATATTTAAACTGCCGCAGTCAGCAATTAAATCATTAACTGGACTTGATCCTTTAGGAGATGCTTTAGGCGATACTACGTATAAAATAAAAAGAATTTTTTCAGCAACTACTAGTGCTACAGGAACATTAAGTTTTTCTACTTCCACCGGATTATTTACAGACGATACAGATATTATTATAGCACCGGCTGGACAAGATATAAAAACAAATCTAAGTGCGCATAAAGTAGATGGAACAGGAAATGGTACTACAGGGGTAGAGTTTACTAATGGAATTGGTGTTGGTAATAATATTTCTTGTACTATAGTTGCTACTATTAAAAAGACTATTGCGCCAAAGTCCAAAACAAATACAAGTGATACAGTTACATTAAATGTCACTAACGGCAACACTGCTTCTTACGATTTAGGATTAGCCGATGTTATTGAAATAGTTTCTATTGTAGATTCTAGTGGTACTGATGTCACAGACGACTTTACATTGGACAATGGTCAACGTGATAATTTTTATGACGTAGCTAAAATTGTAAAGAATGGTGGCACCGCTGCTGTCGTGACTGGTAATATGGTAGTAACATTAAAGTATTATGTTCACGGCGCTGGAGATTATTTCTGTGTTAACTCATATCCTAGTGCTGATTACAAAAATATACCGTCATTTGCTGGAGCTACTGGAACATTAGACTTAAGAGATTGTATAGACTTTAGACCTAGAAAAAATAATGCAGGTACAGGATTTACTTCGACAGGATCAAGTTTATCAGGAGCTCCAAAAGTTGGTCATGCGCTAACTGCTGACATTACTTATTATCTTCCAAGGATCGATAAACTTGTAATTAAAAGAGACGGTGGTTTCGAAGTCATTAAAGGTGTTCCATCCGAATATCCTCAACCGCCAGCAGATAAGAAAGATGCGTTGACGTTATATCAATTAAAACTTAAGCCTTATGTATTTTCTTTAAGCGATATTATTCCAGTAATACAAGACAATAAAAGATATACGATGAGAGATATTGGTAAGCTGGATAAGAGAATTAAAAATCTAGAATACTATACTTCTTTATCTTTACTGGAACAATCGGCTGCTGATGTTCATATGATGGATGGTAATACTCCAAGGTTTAAAAACGGAATTATCGTAGATTCATTTAAAGATCATTCTGTAATTGATTCTACTCATAAAGAATGTAGTGAGTCAATCGATAAACAAAACGGATTACTAAGGCCTGAGTGTCCTAGTAAGAATATAAACTTAATTACAGATCCATCTCAAAGTGGCGCAGCTATAGCGCAGAAAAGAGGATCTAACTGGATCCTTAATTTTACTGAAGTTGCTCATACAACACAGCCTTATGCTTCGGTTTCTATTAACGTAAACCCATATAATGTATTTACGTGGGACGGTAGAGTACATCTATCTCCAGCTTCTGATGAATGGAAAGAAACTGATGTTAGACCAGATGTTGTAATAGATGACAATGGACAATACGAACAGTTTGTTGCTAGAGCTGAAGAAGACGGAATACTTGGTACAGTATGGAACGAGTGGCAAACAAATTGGACTGGAAGACAAGTAGAAACAGAAGTCGAGTCAAGAAGAAGAGGCGGTGATTGGTGGAACTTTACGGATGGCGGATTTAGATTCGGCGGAGGCCCTAGATTTGGTACAACAACACTAGCAACTACTACAGTCACTTCTAATCAATCAAGAACTGGATTAAGAACTGATGTTGCCTTTGACACTGTAACAAGAGAAACGAATAACAGAATTGTTGAAGTCAACTTTGTTCCGTTTATGAGATCAAGACAAATTTATTTTAAAGCTTCTAGAATGAAGCCTAACACTAAAGTGTATGCGTTCTTCAACGACATTAATGTCACTGCGTTTTGTAGAGAAGAAGCTTATCAAGAATGGTCTGACACAAACACTGTTCTTAATTATTCAGGAGCTACATCGCATCCGGGAGGAAGTTCTGGAACATTAACTACAGACAATCAAGGTAAGGTTACAGGCACGTTTATTATACCTAGAAACAGTAGTGTTAAATTTAAAACTGGAGTAAAAGAATTTAGATTATCAGATTCTTCTACAGGCGATAGAGTCGCTGAAGATACTTCCGCAGAAACTTTATTCCATGCACAAGGTCTAATTGAATCGACCGAAAGAACTATTGTAAGCACTAAAGTTCCTAGATTAGAAACGTCTAGATTAAGTGATGCTAGAGTCATTAGTGAAACATTTAGAAATCAAACTACCACTTGGTCAGATCCATTGGCTCAGTCGATATTGATTGAAAAATCTGGTGGTCTTTTTGTGACTTCTATTGACCTGTTCTTTAAGTCCAAATTTACGATTAAGAGTGGAGATGATACTGATATTCCAGTGTCTGTAAGTATTGTTACTAACGAGAATGGTACACCTACTCAAATTACTATTCCAGGAACTGAAGTTGATAAGTTCTCTGCCGATGTTAACGTATCGCCTACTACAGCAAGTAGTGCTACAAGATTTACTTTTGATTATCCTGTATATCTCATGCAAGACCAAGAATACTCAATTGTGATACAATCACAGTGTGATGAGTATGAAGTTTGGGTTGCTGAAATGGGCGGCTTTGACGTAACTAATACTAATTACAGAATTAACAAGCAACCTCATGGCGGTTCATTCTTTACTTCTCAAAATGCTTCAACTTGGACTCCAGATCAAAGTAAAGATCTTAAGTTTACTTTGAACAGAGCTGAATTTAGTTCATCACAAAAAGAATTGTATTTAGTGAATGATGTAATACCGGTTAAAAAATTAAAAGCTGATTGTTTAGAATCAACTAGTGGTTCTACTACTATTACTGTAAGACATAAGAATCACGGCTTACATGGTGGAAGCTCTAAAGTTATTATTGCTGGAGCGACGACGTTTAATAATATTAATGCAAGTGATATTAATGGTACACACACCATTAGTAATATTACACATGACACATATACTATTACAGCGGGTAGCACAAATGCTAGTGCTTCTGGTTCAGGCGGTGGAGCTACAATAACAGCTACTGAAAATTATCACTATGATTTGTGTAATTTAACTGCTGCTACTACAATTGTTCCAGGAACTGATATAAGATTTTATTTGACTCCTTGTTCAGGAAAATCTGTTGACGGTAGCGAGGTTGCTCATAGCATGCCAACAACGCCAATAGAAATTTTACCGAACATGAATCAGTTCTTTAATGTTCCGCAGACTGTAGTTTCTTCAGTAAATGAATCTTTAGTTACTGGTGCTGGTAAATCATTTAAAATTAAATGTGTACTTACTAGTGAGAGTAGTCATCTAACTCCAGTACTTGATGCAGATACATTATCGGCAACTCTAGTACAAAACAGAGTCGGTGATAATGGAACTACATCAGAAACAAATGCATTTGGTGGTTCAGAACTTTGTAAATATATAACTAAGAAAATTGATTTGGCTGAAGAAGCAGATGTTATTGATATTTATTTTGCTGCGAATATTCCGGCTGGTGGTAATATAGATTTATACTTTAAAACTCTAGCGGCTGGTTCAGATGTAGACTTTAATTCATTAAATTGGATTGCAGCTACACCTGCCGATGATTTACCAACTGATAACGGTGGTGTTTATAGCGAGGCTAAGTATAGTATTGATCCAGCTGGAAGCTTTGGTTCAATGGCCTTTAAAATAATTTTGAGATCTAAGAACTCAGCTACACCTCCAACAATAAAAGACTTTAGAGCAATTGCTGCGACATAATGGAGAATAATATAAATGGCTAAAAAGAAAAAAGTTGAAAATAATCCTGACCTTGTTAGGGATACGGCCAATCAAGCTATTATAAATACTAATACAGATGCTTACCTTGCAAGGCGAGCTCAGATTAAAGCAACAGAACAAAAACGAAAACTTGATGAACAGCAAAGTCTTGATATAGATAACCTTAAAGATGACGTTGCTGAGATTAAGAAAATGTTACAGAAACTAATTGGTGGAAAATAATGGCTAACAAAGAAACTAGAATTTATAAATCAGATACACTAGAAACTCTTAGGCAAAAGTCTAACGAGATTTCACTGCATCTAGGTGATAACGAACAGCTTAATTCGTTAATGGCAGATAAGACTTATGTCTATAGTGCTGGAGCTGGTGATACATTATTTGCCGGTTCTGATACTTCGAGCCCAGCTAAAACAGCACGTTTTGAAACAAGTCCAGCACATACCTTAGATAACACCGGAGGATATATTATCCTTGAAGGCGTTTCATCCTTAGCAAGCAGTTATATTGCTGGAGCTATTATCTATCAAGGTACTTCTGGATCCGCTAGTTATTCAGCGACTATTGTTTCAGCTTCAACTGATAAAATTTTAGTTAGAGATTCGTCTGGAGACTTTAGCACTTCTACTGACTTAAAAGTTGGTGCTGCTTCTCCCGATACAATTGCACATGCTAAAGTCGCTAGGATTGTGATTGAAGCAAATCCAGTTGGTATTGTAAGAGTATATAAAAACGGAACCGAACTAAGTCAAACTATGACGGTAAACGGTTTTCACGTAGCTGATATTAAAGCAACAATTACTCATACTGGATCTCCAACCCTTACAAACTTTACAAGAGGCGTTACTGTTTACCAAGGCGGTAGTCAAACCACTCAAGCTGGTGTTGAAGCAGGTGCTGATTGGTACGGTACTCTGCATTCAGTTTCTGGTGGAGTTATTAGAATTAAATCGTACAACGGAAGCTTTATTACTTCTGGTGCGGGTTCATCTATTAGAGCTTTAGGTTCTAACAATACAATCGCTTCACACGGAAGTCTTACAGCAATAGATAACACTTACGGAACTTATATTGAATTAGCGACTCCTGCCTCAGCGTCTGATCAAATTAAAGTTTTTTCACTGGATGTTGTTGCCGCAATTAACGAATTACAAGACGATATTGGTACAGTTGAAAGTTTAACAACTGCTGCTAATGATTTGGTTCTAGCCATCAATGAACACGATGCTGAACTTGGAACAATTACTGCCGGAGCAATGGGTACAGCAGCTTCTACAGTAAGTACTGCTATCAGAGAACACGAAGATCAAATTGGTAATGTTGATATTACTGGTATTGATGCTGTTAATGATACCATTACTGGCGCACTCGATCAATTACACGACGAAGTCGGTGATGTCACCGCTTCTAATTTAGGAACATCTGCATCGAACTTAACAGCAGCAATTAGAGAGCACGAAGATCAAATCGGTAATGATAACATTAACTCGATTTCTTCTTCTAATAACACAATTAAAACTGCTCTTAATCAATTACATACCGAGCTCGGTTCATCTTCTATTACAGATAATTTGCCTAATGATTTTACATATAATGTAACTGATCATACTACTGCAACAAATACGATGTCTAGCTTTATTGGTAATACTTCTATTGCTAATATCGGAACGACAGATACAGTAACGGGCGCATTGCAAAAATTGCATGCTGAACTTGGTTCATCTTCGATTGTAGATAATTTGCCGACAGATATTACATATACAGTAACAGATCATACGACTGCGATTAACACAATGTCTGATTTTATTGGTAGCACTTCTATTAATAATATAGGTTCTCCTGATACTCTCACTGGAGCATTACAATCTTTACACGGTGAAATCGGTACTATGGTATTTGGATCTTTAGGTCCTGTAGATGCTGCTAATTCAACAACTCTAACCAGTGCAATAAATGTCATTGATGCTGAAATTGGAGATACTGATTTTAGTTTAGTAGGTAGTGATATTACTACTGCTCTTCAAAATACTTACAATGATATCTATGTGACAGGCAATGTAACAGGTCTTAATACTAGCGCTACTCATTTGGTTGGAGCGATCAACGAATTAGAACAAGATTTATTTAATGCTGAAGGCGGAACTAAAAGAACTAGATCAAGTTTATTGACTTCAGATAAGACTTCTATTGTAGATGCAATTAATGAATTACACACCGAGCTATATACTTCTGGTGTTTCTTTTACTGGTCTATCAGCTACTAATTTTAAAGCGGGTATTAATGAACTAAGAGCAGAACTTGGTAATCACAACAATATTAATAATGCTACTGGTTATACAGCAACAACAGCCGTAACTGGTATCACGGAAATTCAAGGCGATATCGGAGATGTCGACGATTTAACTTTAGAAGCTGGCACAATTGTCGGAGCTCTAAATGAAATTGAATCTATCTTCGACGCGTCAACAAGAGAAATTAGTGCAGCCAGTGATCCTTTCACTATCACATCAAATACGTTCCTGGTAAATTCATCTGCGGATATTGTTTTAGATGCGGGTGGAAGTGATATTGTATTAAAGAAAGATTCAGCTGAATTTGGTAGATTTTCATATAGCGGCGGACAATTAAAACTAAAATCTGGAGCTAATCAGTTATTCTTAACAGCATCAAACACTAATGCTACATTTAATAATAACTTAACAGTAGAAAATAATTTAGAAGTAGATGGTACTGCTGGAGTTGATGGTAACTTTAGAGTTGGAGTATCAGGCGGTAGTAACTTTACAGTAGCCGCGTCAAGCGGTAATACTTCTGTTGGCGGAACGCTTGGAGTGTCAGGAAATACTTCTGTTGGCGGAACGCTTGGAGTAACAGGTGCCACAACTTTGTCTTCAACATTGAATGTTACTGGAGCTACTGAATTAGTTTCATCATTAGGCGTTGATGGTAATTTAAGAGTTGGTAGTAATAAGTTTAATGTTACTGCATCAAGCGGTAATACTCAAATTGATGGTAACTTAGAAGTAGATGGCACAACCGGAATTGATGGTAACTTTAGAGTTGGATCTAACAGTCCTTCTCCTAAATTTAATGTTACTGCAGCAAGCGGTAATACAAGTGTCGGTGGTACACTTGGTGTAAGTCAACATACTTCGGTATCTACTCTTTCTGCCTCTGGCAATACAAGTGTCGGTGGAACATTAAGTGTTACAGGAGCTACAACTTTATCTTCAACGTTAAACGTTACTGGAGCTACTGAATTAGATTTGACATTAGGCGTTGATGGTAATTTAAGAGTTGGTAATAATAAGTTTAATGTAGTTGCAACTTCAGGTAATACTCAAATTGATGGTACATTAGACGTTGATGGAAACTTTGAAGTAGGAGCAACTAAGTTTAATGTTACTGCTTCTAATGGTAACTTTGTTGCTAAAGGAACTGGTCGAGTTGATGGACACACAGATCTTAATTCAACAGTAACTATTGATGGTATTACTACAATAACAAATACTACCCAATCATCAGTAAGTAGTGCAACAGACGGAGCATTAATTGTTGCGGGTGGTGCATCGATTGGTAAGAATCTATATGTTGGTGGAAACTTACAGGTTGAAGGTACACAAACAATTCTAAACACTGAGACTTTAACTGTTGAAGATACATTAGTTCTTGCAGGTAATAGTCTATCATCTGAGCCATCGACTGGCGGATTTGGTTTAGAAGTTGGTCCGATTACAAGTCCAAGTGGTGTAGCTTCTAATGTAACTGGCGCACACAGTATTGTATATAACTATGCGACTGACAGATGGGAAGCTGATGGTTCATTAATTCTTTCTACTGCTACACTTGCGACTCCTCAAATTGAAGGTGTTGATTTTGGTCCATCTGATGATTTAACGTTTAACGCGGGTGTCGGTCTTAGCGAAACTGTTGTTAAAACAGGTGCTACAATCGTTACTGAGTATGTTAATACCGATAGAGGTTCTGTCGCAGCCGCTGCTCTTGATATATTCTCTAGTGTCGTTCCTTCATCAGGTACGACTGCAACAGCTGATAATAATGATGATGCATTAAATCTTCTACAAGGTACTGGTATTTCTACTGTTGGTAGTGGAGATAATATTATTACTATTACCAATACGGACAGAGGTTCTGTTGCTGCATCTAATCTAAACATATTTAAAACTATCACTCTTGCAGATACGCCAGACTCAACAAATGCTAATGTCGTAGCCGATAGCAATGCTGATACTCTTAACTTAAGAGGTCTTGATGCAATCACATTAACATCTGTTCCCGGAACAGATACGATTAGTATTGATCACGATAACTTTGGTACTGCAGACACTTACGGACAAACTGGTACACAAGACGGTAAGTATATTAAATCAATTATTACTAATGATCAAGGCCACGTTACTGGTGTAACAACTGGCGATTTTGATACTAGATACGAAGCATCAGATCCTACATGGGCATTATATAGTAATACAACTAAAATTGACGATGTTGCAAATGGTGACGACGTTAAGTTTATTGGCGGTAATGCAATTGATTTAGTAAGTTCACATACTTCTGGAACTTCAACTTTACAGTTTAATCATGCAAACACATCAAGCGTTGCCAATCTATCATCGAATAATAGTGGCGGCACAGTAATTCAAGATGTCGCTTTAACATATGATACTTATGGTCACGTGCAAACAAGTACTGTTGGAACTGTCAATTTAGATAACAGATATATTAGATCTTTCCAAGTTGAAGATGGTGATGGAACAGAAGTTACAATTAACCAAGCTAATGAATGGAAATTTGTAGAAGGTTCTGGTACTGGTGCAACAATTGATATTAATTGGAGTGATACATCACCTGGTTCAAATACTGATCCTTATGACTTAACATTTACTGTCACTAATACAGATAGAGGTTCTACTGCTGTAGCACCTTTAAGAATATTTAAAAATGTTGTTTCAGATAGCGGAACAGCAGTTGCTGATAATACTGCAGACACACTTAGCATATTAGGCGGTACTAATATTAATACTGCTGTTGTAGGTGATACTCTTACAATTAATAACGAATACACTTATACTCACCCAACATATAATGGTGATGATTTCAGTATTGATACTGGACCACTTACTGGTGCAACAGTAATTTCAGATTTAGATATTAATGTTACTACAGATACATTAGGTCATGTCGTTGATGCTAATGGCGTAGTAGCTACAAGAAACTTAACACTTGGAGATTTAGGATTCCTTGGTTGGGACGTTGAAGTTAATGGAACACATGTCGCTAACATTGGCAATAATCATGATGTAGACTTCAAGAATGGTAATCACACAACTGCAGTATGGACTGCATCAGGTAATAGAATTCAATGGAATCACAAT
>ERZ1047472.1630-NODE-1630-length-17191-cov-35.305789_pt1 | contig 17191 bp, 14 predicted proteins | sample MGYA00383095_ERZ1047472 | MGnify/ENA primary metagenome ERZ1047472 (study PRJEB29581, sample SAMEA5548365) | metagenome | biome: marine; feature: coastal; material: water | depth 1 m | study: Short-term variability in the microbial, nano- and picoplankton... | reverse complement strand
CTAGAGCCGAAGACATCGCTGAAACCATTGCTAAGGCCTATTATATTGCCTCTACGGGTAGACCAGGTCCTGTAGTCGTTGATATCCCCAAGGATGTAACAGACCCAAGCTACAAGGTACCTTATGAGTGGCCATCTTCGATTAAGATGCGTTCTTATCAGCCAACTAATAAAGGCCATCGCGGGCAGGTTAAGCGCGCGGTTAAGACGCTTTTGTCGGCTAAAAAACCGGTTATATACTCTGGTGGTGGGGTTATATTGGATGATGCATCCGAGCAGTTGATTGAGCTAGCTCAGCGTTTAAATTACCCAGTTACCAACACGCTGATGGGTTTGGGAGCCTATCCGGCAACCGATCGTCAGTTTATTGGTATGTTGGGTATGCATGGTACCTTTGAAGCTAATACTGCAATGCATGAAGCCGATGTAATATTTGCTGTGGGAGCGCGTTTTGATGATCGTGTAACTAACGATCTGGATAAATTCTGTCCCAATGCAACAATAATCCATATTGATGTTGACCCTACGTCGATCTCAAAAAATATCAATGCGCATATTCCCGTTGTTGGTACCTGCACCTCGGTGCTAAACGAAATGTTAAGTATTGCGGATGAATTGGATGCTAAGCCTGATGCTGATGCTATTGGTGACTGGTGGGCCAAGATTGATCAATGGCGTGCCGATAAAGGTATCTATACGGAAAGCCGTTATGAGCCCAGTGGCGGCGATATCATTAAGCCACAGGATGTTATTAAGGCACTGTATAAAGAAACCAACGGTGATGCCTTCATTACTTCTGATGTAGGTCAGCACCAAATGTTTGCTGCCCAGTATTATCTCTTTGATAAGCCGCGTCGCTGGATTAACTCTGGTGGCCTTGGCACTATGGGTTTTGGTTTACCAGCAGCTATGGGTGTTCAATTAGCGCACCCAGAGGCACAGGTTGCCTGTGTAACTGGTGAGGGTAGTATTCAGATGTGTATTCAGGAACTATCTACCTGTAGTCAATATAATTTGCCGGTTAAAATTATTAACCTAAATAATTCAGCATTGGGTATGGTTCGCCAATGGCAGGATATGAATTACAGTAGTCGCTATTCGCAGAGCCTGTATGAAGACTCTTTGCCTGATTTTGTTGCCCTAGCTGAAGCCTATGGTCATGTGGGTATCAAAGTGACGCGCTATGAGGATCTTGAAGAAAAAATGCGCGAATGTTTTGCTCATAAGGATCGCGTGGTATTTATGGATATCTGCGTGGATAAGTCGGAGCATGTATATCCCATGCAGATACCGGGTGGCTCTATGGGTGACCTGTATCTGAATAAAGCGGAGAAAAGCTAATGAAACGCATAATTTCTATTTTACTGGAAAATGAATCCGGTGCGCTTTCAAGAGTAGTCGGGTTATTCGCTCAAAGAGGTTATAATATAGACACTTTGACCGTTGCGCCCACTGATGATGATACGCTTTCGCGATTGACACTCACAACACAGGGTGACGATCAGATGGCGGAGCAGATTGTTAAACAGCTCCACAAGTTAATTGATACCATTAAGGTAGTCGATTTAACGGTGGGTTCTCATATTGAGCGCGAACTGATGCTAGTCAAAATAAAAGCATCAGAGCCTGAGGTGCGCGCTGAATTAAAGAGCAGTGTGGAGATATTTAGAGGCCATGTTGTTGATGTAACGGCCTCGACCTATACGGTGCAGCTCACTGGTGACAGTGATAAATTAGATGCATTTATCGATGCCGTAAGAGAAATCGGCATTATGGAAGTCGTTCGAAGTGGTGTTTCTGGCATCTCTCGTGGCGATAAATTTTTACGTGTATAACTATTAACTAGGTGAAATCAATGCAAGTTTATTATGATAAAGACTGTGATCTTTCAATAATCAAAGGAATGAAAGTATCAATTATTGGCTATGGCTCGCAGGGCCATGCACATGCCAACAACCTGAAAGACTCGGGAGTTGACGTAACTGTAGGCCTTCGAAAAAGTTCTGCCTCAGCGGCTAAAGCTGAAGCGGCTGGCTTAAAGGTTAAAGATGTTCCCAGTGCAGTGGCTGGTGCTGATTTGGTAATGATACTGACACCGGACGAATTTCAGTCGCAATTGTACCGGGATGAAGTAGAGCCAAACTTAAAGCAGGGCGCTACTCTAGCGTTCGCTCATGGTTTTGCTATCCATTACAATCAGGTTGTACCTCGTGCCGACCTAGATGTGATCATGATTGCACCAAAGGCGCCGGGTCATACCGTGCGTAATGAGTTTGTTAACGGCGGTGGTATTCCAGATTTGGTTGCGGTTTATCAAGATGCATCTGGTAATGCTAAGTCTGTTGCTATGTCCTATGCCTCAGGTGTGGGCGGTGGTCGTACAGGTATTATCGAAACTACATTTAAAGATGAAACTGAAACTGATTTATTTGGTGAGCAGGCCGTTCTTTGTGGTGGTGCAGTTGAGCTTGTTAAAGCTGGTTTTGAAACTCTGACAGAAGCGGGTTATGCCCCTGAAATGGCCTACTTCGAATGTCTGCATGAGCTTAAGTTGATTGTTGACCTTATGTATCAAGGCGGTATTGCCAACATGAATTACTCGATCTCTAATAATGCAGAGTACGGTGAGTATGTAACCGGCCCTGAAGTGATTAATGATGAGTCGCGTGCAGCTATGCGCAATGCACTTAAGCGTATTCAGGATGGCGAATATGCCAAAATGTTTATCTCTGAAGGTGCATTAAATTACCCGTCAATGACAGCTTATCGTCGCAACAATGCGGCGCACCCTATTGAGAAAGTGGGTGCAGAGTTGCGTGGTATGATGCCTTGGATTACCAAGAACGCATTGGTAGACAAAGACAAAAATTAATTAGTTAATAACTTTAATTAAGCGTAAACGGCCCTTTTAAAGGGCCGTTTTACTTTGTATTACCAGATTTTACTGCTGGCAAACAAATAAGGTTTTTAGTTAGTTAATCGCTTATAATTGCAATAATTAATTAGAGAAACTGCCATGAAAAATACAGATCCACAAAGCAAAATTGTTGAGCTAGATCAGTCTAAAGAGTCGCTCAACAATGAGTCTAGTCGGCCTAGAAAGGGTATTTATTTACTCCCTAACTTGCTGACAACTGGGGCACTTTTTGGGGGTTTCTTTGCGGTTTTGTCTGGTTTTAATGGTGGCTTTGAATTAGCGGCCATAGCTATTTTTGTGGCCATGGTATTTGACGGTCTTGATGGCCGTGTAGCGCGCATGACCAACACTCAAAGTGACTTTGGGGTGCAGTACGACAGCCTTTCAGATATGGTATCTTTTGGCGTTGCACCGGCTGTAGTCGTCTATGGCTGGAGTTTAGAAGGTCTCGGGAAAGTCGGTATAGCAGCAGCCTTTGTCTATGCATCCTGTGCGGCACTGAGATTGGCGCGGTTTAATGTACAGTCTGGGATAAGCAGTAATAAATTTTTTATTGGTTTACCCAGTCCTGCGGCGGCCGCTGTAATTGCTGGTTTTGTCTGGTCCGCGCAGTCTCTTGAGCCATCAATATGGCTGTCTAGCTTAACGGCTCTGTTGACTGCTTGTGCCGGTCTATTAATGGTTTCTAATTTTAAATACCCTAGCTTTAAATCTATTGATATGCGTGGCAAAGTTCCCTTTGTGGTTATTTTGTCTATTGTGATGTCATTTGTGGTGATTACTATTGACCCACCCCGCATTCTGTTGATGCTGTCACTGGGTTTTGCCCTCTACGCACCCATCAAATTTCTTTGGTTAAAATTTTCTCGTTAATCAATTCTTCTTTATTTTTTAAGAATAGAAGGTCTTATCATAATCCAAATTTCATAATCGGAATTACGCTGTTTTTTTTGACCAAATAATCGGCCAAGAAGAGGTATGTTTTCCAATTTGGGTATCCCCTCTGTATGGGTAATATTGGATTGTTGCATCATGCCGCCTAACAAAATAAATTCACCGTCATTCACAGTGACCTGATTAGACACTTTGTGTTTAATAAGTTGTAGATAACCGTCTCCGCCTACCACAACATCACTCACTGAGGCATCGATTATATTGAGCGTGACAGTATCACTATCAATAATATAAGGAATAATTTCCATCTTAACTCCATATTCCAAAACCTCTCTTTCTTCTTTTTTAGAGCTCGTTGTTCTATTGGTTTTAGATTGATCCTCTTCTTTAATCTGCCACTGATTAGCCTGCTGCATAGTAGAGAATTTGGCTTTTTTACCATGACCTGACAGCAGAGATGGCATGGCTTTTATCTGTGTCTGTCCAGATCTTGCCAGTAATTGAAGCTGTTTAATTAAATCCGGTTCGTCGCCAATAATACCCTGTGCTAAGGAGGCGTTATTTTCGTGCCAGCGAATACCCAGGCGATTAATATCTGTGGCAGTGATTTCTACGATACTCAGTTCTATTAATACCTGTCCAGGTGAATAATCAAAAACAAAAAGGCTTTCTTGTATCTTTTTTTGAATACCTGGAGGTGCGCTAATACTCAGGTAATCAGAGCCTTTAGGATAAAACACAAATTCCTTTTCAATATCTCCCAAGGAATTAAATAAAAGTTCAGCGCTAACATATTGTGGCCAAAACCGGCAGGTAATTGATAAAGATGCCCAGCTTGGGGTATCAACAGAGTTAACCCCTACTAAAATATACTCATCAAAAAATCGATAACTTAGATTGCTACTAGCGGATATTAGATCCAACGCCTTATCAAGACGGATATTTTGTGTTTCGATAGTCACTGCGCCTTCAACAAATTCATCGATGACAATAGGAAAATCAATCAACAAGCTGATTTCTGCGAATACATCGCGAACACTTGCTTCATAAAAGGATAGGGCTACTTGTGGTAGTTTTCCTGGGTATTCACCGCTTTTACTGCAATAAATAGGAGAGTAGGGCGAAATGGATTCTGTATTTAATGGATTAATTCTTTGTCTTAATGAATCTTCAGTTTTTGTAATAGCTATTTTGTGCTCTAGATGATCAATTGGTTCGTTAGCTATTTTTTGTTGATTGGCAACATTTTCTATCATGCTACAGGCAGATGACAAAAAAATACTACAAACAATAATCATTTGATTAAGGCGTAGATGCGATAAACAAAAAATCTCAATCATCTGTGATAAAACACTCCTCGCTAACTACCTTAATTGAGCAACTAGTTAGTTAACTTTATAGAGCCGCAAACAAACTATTATCTTCTATCTTTTTTTGAAGTATCACCTCAGGTGCTATTAGGTTTTGCTTCAACCACTGACTGCCCCGAATCATCTATGCTTAATTTGCGATTGAAACTGCGTAGCCTGACATTATTAAATTTTCCAACCACACGTATTTCGTAATCACCTGCATCTAGTGATTTTTCTATTATGCCAGTGACATGTATTAGATTATTGGGAAAGACTAATGAATACGGCAGGTTACTTTTATGAGATTGACGGCTAAAAAGTGGTATTTTGGAGATTAGTCGCTTTTTGTGGCGTAAGTGCGCCTCTATAAACAGCCTACCTTTGAAGATTGATTGATTGTTGAAATCTAGATGTATCATTGCCTTTCCAGATTCTTTGTCCATCAAAATTGTCGGATTTAAAATCGCAGTTTTTGGTCGTTTTTTTGATCCGCTGACGGTCAGCTCAATTAAACTACCGCTAGCATAATTTAAGGTAAGACCTGTTTTTTTTCTCGGAGTCATCTCAGTGACAGAGATCAAAATGTTATGGAAACCATGGCTATTGCGACTGGGAACTTTTACAGTGCCTTCGATGGGCAAACTTTGTTTGCCATCAATTGTAAATGTTTCACCACTGTCTAGCTTTATCCATTTCCATGGTCCTTCTTGGGATTGGTCTTCCAATTTGATTTCTTTTTGAAACCCATCTTTATCCTGAGCATAAGTGGAGTAGGATATTTGATAGTCTCTAGGACTATCATTTCTATTTTTAACCTCAAGGTTAAAGTTCACTTTATCTCGTGGCTTAGCTTCTATTTTAATGCGGGGTGGTGACACGTTAGCATTTGTATTGATGGGGAGGGTGGTTAGCAATGTAACCCAACACAGGGTCAAAATACTGTAACTATAAGCAACTTTGTTCAATTTATTTATTTTCATTAGAAAACCTATTCCTTGGTTAAATATCTATACACTAAAGAATAGCATAGTCGGCTTAGATATATTTTTTGATTAGAAAAAAAGCCAGCGCATAAAAAATGTGCTGGCTTAAAGTAATGACTTGTAATTGTTTATGATACGGTTGGTAATGCTCTAACTGTTGCCGAGGCTCTGTAGATACCACTTCCCTGAACCGAGCCCGCATCTTCCAGGATTACAGAAATATAGAACTTAGCGGCGAAATCAGTGTAACCCTCATCACATGTGAAGTTCGAAGTTGAGTAATCATAGTCTCGCATATCATAGGCATAAGTGAAATCGGAACTCATATCTGCGACTGCTGCACCGCGGGAATAATCAAAAGTAAGTGCGGCAACCCCAGCAACCTCATTTGCCGCCATGCTACCTATGGTAATACCTACACCAGAAGAGATCTCAATTTCGTTACGTTCAGTGATGTCTGCATCAATATTGGTTAAGGTCAAATCATCAATACTAATCGTGGTATTAACATTGGCATGCCATTTAATAACGCCGCCACCGACAAATACTGATCCTGCACCGCCAGGTACATCTTCAGTATTGCCCTGATCAGCATCAGTAGCACTGTAGGGGTAGTAATATAGTTCGATATCAGGCATGGCATCTAAGAGGACAAATTCATTGATCTCTACCTCTGTGCCATAGTTAGTGGTTTTTTCACTATTATCATTGGCAACATCATCCGTGCCATAGGCGGCTAATGTTGTTTGAGAAAAAAAGAAAAGAAAGCTAGTAAAGCTGACTAGAATTAATTTGAAAATTTTCATGATGGTGACTCCTGTCAAAATAGTTAACTAAATATCCTTGTTAAAACGTCAAAATATCCGATGCTAAATCGATTTTTTTAGGTTTCCAATTAAGTTATTGCAATAACTATACCAAAATGAATAAACCATCATTTTCGTTAATTTTCAATTGCTTATAGTTTTTAGGTTTTTACAAAAATAGAGATTATGTAACAAGTTGTATCATTTGCTGTAACAGCAGTGTAAAAAAATAATTGTAGTCGAAATGATTTATAGGTTGTAAGCTTTCATCTTTCGCCATAATGTCATACGGCTAATGCCCAGCTGTACTGAAGTTTTCGTTTTATTATTAAAGTTATTAGTAAGTGCTTGAATGATTTCTTCTTTTTCCAACAAAAATTTCTTAGTTGCGTCATTGTTTATTGCTGTTTGGATGCTATCAGGTAAATCAGATAATCTAAGTTCAGAGCCGCTGGTCATTGCTGCGCTAAATTTCGCACAGTTTTCTAATTCTCTAATATTCCCAGGCCATGAATAGTTTACAAGATTATCTTTTAGTTCTGATCCAATTTTCCAATTTTTGTTTGCTGATGACTGGTTTAAGAAATACTCAAATAACAGGATAATGTCATCTTTTCGCTCTCTTAAAGATGGTACAAGGAGGGGGATAACCTCAAGGCGATAGCGGAGATCTTCACGAAACTGTTGCTGTTCAATTGCATCTTCTAATCTTAGATTAGATGCAGAAATAACCGATGCTGAGAAGGTTTGAAGCTGCACATCTCCTACCGGATAAAACTGCTTTTCTTGGAGTACTCTTAGTAATTTTGCCTGTGTTGATGATGATAAACAGGCAACTTCATCTAAGAATAGGGTGCCGTTTTCTGCGGCTTTTAAAAGACCTTTACTGTCGTTATGCGCGCCGGTAAAAGCCCCTTTTTTATGGCCAAATAACTGTGACTCAAGTAAGTCGCTAGAAAAATTAGCGACATTTACCGCTATAAAGGGTTGGTTAGCTCTTGGGCTTTCCAAGTGTATAGCTTTTGCGACCAGCTCTTTGCCAACACCTGTTTCACCTGAAATATAGATTGATGCATCTGTTTTTGCAGCCTTACTGATTGTTTCAAATAATTTATACATTTTTTGATTACAGGAAAGAATTCCATGAAAGAATCTGGGCTTACCCACATAATAATTACTGTTGATATCGCTCTCCTTGGCTGTATCTAATAGCAACATCCTGTCACTATTGAATAAATCTACTTCCAGTTAACTTGTTGACGGTCAATTCATATGTAGATATAAGTTTAGTTGAAAAATACCAATAATTAAGATGTTTTTAAAAATTCACGGGTAAATTTTTATGGCTCTGAGGTCGATTTTTTAAAAGTAGTTTGCTAAGCTTTGTCATATGTTAATTAATGTTTATTCAATAAAATCCTTTTATAGCCAAGCTTTATGCAGCTTGGTGTCTCATGTTGTTCGCCTCCTGCCCTGAGGGGCTATTTTCTGTTATACCTCATAAATCTCATTTTCGTTGGTAATACTTATATTATTTCAGCGGTTTACTATGCCCTTATTGGGAAATAAGTTTTACAATACTGTCATTCATTACTGATGCCAGTGATTCAGGAATACAATCATGAATTCAAAAGATAATTTAGTTATTTTCGATACCACCTTGCGTGATGGGGAGCAGAGCCCCGGAGCGTCGATGACAAAAGATGAAAAAGTGCGAATTGCCAAGGCACTTGAAAAGCTTCGTGTGGATGTTATCGAGGCGGGCTTTGCGGTATCTAGTCAGGGTGATTTTGATGCGGTACAGGCCATTGCTAACACAGTAAAAGATAGTCGAATCTGTAGTCTTTCTCGTGCGGTTAAAGGGGATATAGAAGCCGCCGCAGAGGCACTGAAAGGTGCTGAAGCGGGGCGAATTCATACGTTTATTGCCACCTCGCCAATTCATATGAAATACAAGCTGCAAATGGAGCCCGATCAGGTCATGAATCAGGCTATTTCCGCAGTAAAATTGGCGCGCGACTTAATTGATGATGTTGAGTTTTCTTTGGAAGATGCCAGTCGCACAGAATTTGATTTTATGTGCCAGATTACCGAAGCGGTGATTAATGCCGGTGCATCTACCATTAATCTGCCTGATACTGTCGGCTACACCGATCCGGGTGAATATGGCGCAATGATTGAGCGCCTTTTAAACACTGTACCCAATGCGGATAAAGCTGTTTTTTCTGTACACTGTCACAATGACCTTGGGCTAGCGGTTGCCAATAGTTTAGCGGCGGTTAAGGCAGGAGCTAGACAGGTTGAATGTACTATTAATGGTTTGGGTGAAAGGGCGGGTAATGCTTCTCTTGAAGAAATTGTGATGGCAATACGGACTCGCAAAGACATCTTCCCAGTACAGACCCATATAGATACTACGCAGATTGTCTCAACCTCACGGTTGGTCTCTTCTGTCACTGGTTTCCCAGTTCAGCCTAATAAGGCAATCGTAGGTGCTAATGCCTTTGCCCATGAATCAGGTATCCATCAGGACGGGATTTTAAAGTTCCGAGAAACCTACGAAATCATGAAGGCTGAGGATGTTGGCTGGAGTACCAATAAATTATCTCTGGGTAAGTTATCGGGTCGAGCTGCGTTTGCGGCACGTTTAGAGGAACTGGGTATTAGTTTCGAGACCAAAGATGACTTTAATCAGGCATTTGTTCGCTTTAAAGACTTAGCCGATAAGAAGCGCGAGATCTTTGATGAAGATCTTCAAGCATTGGTTTCTGATGTTCAGATAGCAGCGGAGGACGATGCTATCACAGTAATTGATCTTGAGGTTACCACTAAAACTGGGCAGTTACCGGCGGCAAAAATTTGCATCAATTATAAGGACAAAGACCACCAATCTGAAGCCAGCGGTGATGGTGCGGTAGATGCTATTTTTAACGCTATTGAAAAGCTTATTAAAAGTGAAACTACGCTGCAGCTTTATTCTGTCAATGCAGTGACTGAGGGCACTGATTCACAGGGTGAAGTAACAGTCCGCCTCGAAAAAGATGGTCGTATTATCAATGGGCAGGGTGCAGATACCGATATTCTTTTGGCGAGTGCAAAAGCTTACCTCAATGCATTGACCCTTATGGGTAATCCTGGCAGATTGCATCCGCAGTTGGGTGGCGTCTAGTGTCCGAGGGACATATTGAGGTTCGTAACCAGTATCTTAATACACTGGGTATCGTTCAGTATCGGCCCAGAGATATTGCTGCCGAAGATGCTGCTGAAACAATACAGGCGCAACCTCAAACCAATGAAAATATAAGTGCCCTGGTTGCTGAGCCTTCAGCCGCGCAAGCGGCTGAAATAGCCTCAGTGATTGAGGCAGTGACAGAAGAGCCTGTAAAGCCAGTTAATGCAAAGGCTAGGTCAACCAATGTCGAGCCAGAATTTGAGCAAAATTTAGCCTTGAAATTTGTTTTCTGGCAGCCCAGTGACCAATTGTTGGTGGTAACTTCCGCGGATGACCAGCTGCCAGATCAGTCGCAAATCAGCCTATTAAAAAATATTCTTAGAACCCTTGATCAGGGTATAGCCTCTTTACCGCAGTTTGATATTGTTGATTGGCCTCCCCATCCGAGTATGTCTGGTGGTGAATCTGATGCGAGAGAGTTTTTATCGACGTTAATAAACTCCAAGTTAGCATCCAACCCCATTAAAACACTGATGTTTTTAGGCGAATTTACTCGAGATTGGTTCTTATCGGATGAGCAAAAGGATAAGCTTGTTGACGGCGCTGTTGCGCTTTCTGATTCAGTTACAGCGATTAATATCCCAACCCTTGAAACAATGCTCAGTAAGCCCGAAACCAAGCGAGAAGCCTGGAAAATAATCAGTGGTTATCTCTCTTCACAGGTTAATTCGAGCTAGATTATGAGCCAGTTTTTGGCGATACCTAATCCCGCTACTGAGGCCTTACTGGAGCAGCATCCGGATATAGGTTTTCGCTACGCTAAGGATGCTGATTTAACACAGGTAAAGGCAATTGAGCAGTTAACCTCCCCCTATCCATGGTCAGATCAGCTGTTTAATGAATCGCTCAATAAATTGTTAGTGATAACACAGAAACAAGAAACTATCGGTTATGCAGTGGTTGCTATGGTGGCACAGCAGGCCGAACTTCATCTAATCGCCATTCACCCCAAGGCGCAAAGTCAGGGTTTTGGGCAGTTAATATTGGCTTTAATTATAGAATCCATGCCGACCATTATTGAATCGATTTTTCTTGAGGTCCGCGTCAGTAATTGTCGTGCTATTCGTTTATATCAGCGTTTGGGCTTTGAGCAAATTGGTGAAAGAAAAGACTACTATCGCAATGGTATGGGAACTGAAGATGCCATTATTATGGCCCGAGAAAACTACTAAAAATTAGCTTTTACTAGGTTTTTTTTGAAGTTTTCGCTGTAATGTCCTGCGGTGCATTCCCAAGCTTCGAGCCGTAGCTGAAATATTACCCTCATTATCATTAAGCACACGCTGGATATGTTCCCACTCAAGACGACCCACCGAGGTAGGTGTGGCTGAAATAGACTTTATTGGTCTATCTGAAGCTGAAAATGCCTGCATAATATCGTCCGCACTGGCCGGTTTACAAAGGTAGTTCACAGCACCTAGTTTGATGGCTTCAACGGCGGTGGAAATGCTCGAGTAACCGGTTAGAATTAAGATCTCCGCATGGGGTAATCGTTGTTTAATATCGACCAAAATAGACAAGCCAGATTCCTGTTCTAGTTTTAAGTCCAAAATAACACGATCAATGGCGGAGTTATTATCACAATTTTCAGCTGCTTGATGACCGTTATTGGCAATAGTCACAGGATGCCCCTGACGCACTAGAACTCTAGACAGCATTTGGCAAAAAGCCTGATCATCATCAACAATAAGATAGTTCAAGGAGAATCCTCAGCGCTTTGAGTCAGATCAAGAGGCAAACATAAAGTAGTCATTGTGCCGCCCTCAGAAAGTTTATCTAAGCGGATGGAGCCGCCAAATCTCGTCACAGTATTCTGAGAAAGAAATAAACCTAAACCCATGCCATCAGTTTTACTGGATGAGAAAGGCTTTTGATTTTTAACTTTAGTCTCTTCAAATCCCTCGCCAAAGTCCTTTATGCAGATAATAACTTCAGTATCAGACCAGCTTATACTAACCTCAACCTCAGATGGGCTTGCATCGGCGGCATTATTCAATAGATTCAAAATTGATTGAGCAATGGTTGGATGAAAGCGGATATGTGGCGCAAGAAGTTTACTTTTAGCGTAACTGACACTGGCATTAAGTTCGGGACGCATCAAATGCCAGCGTTCAATCAATTGATCAAAGTAACTATGCAGAGTCTGATCTGCATATTGATTGGCTGATGATTCATTGGCAGTGGATTGCAATTGCATCAAGGTAATCTTGCACTGATCTATTTGTTGGCTTAACAGATTAATGTCCTTATTAGCCGTTTGTTGCAGCTGCATTTCATCCACCAATAGTCGCATGGTGTTTAAAGGTGTACCCAATTCATGAGCAGTGCCTGCAGCCAGCGTGCCAATGGCTAAAAGCTGCTCATTTTCTAATTGCTGTTCACGGTGTTCGGCAATCTTTTTCTGTTGAGACTCTAGTTCATTGGCAATTTGACTAACAAAGTAGCTAATAATCGCTGCGCTAATAGCAAAGTTAGCCCACATACCCAGAACATGTAAATTATTGCCTGCCATAGTATGTCCCATATGGGAGGGAGCAATAGCTATCACTGGAATATAATAGTTAAGTAAAAGGCTGTAGCCAGCCAGGGCGATGAAGGCAATACTGACCGTATAAGATCGGGGAAGGGTGATGGCAGCAATACTAATTGGGATCAGATAATACGAAATAAACGGATTTGATGCGCCGCCGCTAAAGTACAACAGAATACTGAAGAAAATAATATCCACCAGTAGATGGATAAAAAACTCTTTATTAGTAATCGTGATTTTAAAACGACCTCTATTGGCGGTGGCAACGCTAATAGAGGCATAAATAGCCAAGACCCATGCAATTTCAGCGGTAGCCAAACCCAGGGGTTTAAAGGCTGTAAAATAAATAAGCGCAAGACATTGGCCAAAAATTACCACCGCCCGAATAAGACTTAGTCTATAAAGGTTATGGTGAATCGCAGATTCCAGTGGATATTGGCTAACTAAACTCATGCTGTAAGTTTACCAAAAAAACCTCGCTCAACTGACTAAACTTTGAGTTTTAATTTTATACTTGATTAGAGTTTATGCTGGCGAGTGAATACTAAAGCGGTTAACATTGCGCCAATTAACTTGTCCTAGGTAAAAAGAGCATAGATATGCAGCCATTATCTGAAGATCTGCAAGAAAACCTTGATCGCTTTATTGTCGAAAGCCTTGAGCTGGGTTGCGTTTGGGGGCTCTGCGATAGCGAAGGTAACTGGGCCATGGTCCCCTCAGATGAAGATGCCGAGGTGGGCGTTATTCCGTTTTGGTCGGATAAGCCTTTGGCAGAGCAGCTTTGCGTTGATGAGTGGTCAGTTTATGAGCCCGTTGCCATTGCGATGGAAGAATTCCTGGATGACTGGCTCATGGGTATGCACGAAGATGTGCATAGGGCAGGGGTTAATTGGAATGAAGATCTTGAGGGTCAAGAACTAGAACCTCTGGATTTACTTGAAGAATTTGAATCGGAACTAGACTAACCTATGTTTTTACAATCTTTTTACACAGAATCTGATAATCAATTTAGCGTCAGTGGCGAGCAGGGTAGCCAGTTCGCAAAACAAATTTGTAATGATTACAACCCAATCCACGATCCAGACTCGAAGCGTTTCTGTGTTCCAGGGGATCTGCTTTTTGCCCTAAGCCTACATAACTATGGTTTGAGCGAAAAGATGAATTTTGATTTTTCGGGTCTAGTCCCCGCCGATAAATTATTAGTGTTTCCGACCTCAGAAACTACTGAGTTAGTCATCAAGGATGAGCGTGAAAAAGCCTATCTAACACTTGTTAGAGAGGGTGGTAATAATCCAGACCCAAAGGCTATTGAGCATCTAGTCAGAAGCTATGTAGCGTTTTCAGGCCACAGTTTCCCCTATATTTTGGTGCCCTTAATGGAACAGCATCAGGTAATGATCAATAACAACCGACCGCTGGTTATGTATCAATCCATGTCCCTTAACCTTGATCAGCTGGAGCTCAACAAGCCTGAGGTCAAATTGATCAACGCAGATATGCAAGTGGAGGGTAAGCGTGGCAATGTGACCTTACACTTTGCTATTAATGACGGCGGCAAAGCTGTGGGTCGCGGTGAAAAGAAACTCGTGCTGAGTGGGCTACGTGAATTTGACGCCCAAGCCATGGAGCAACTAATCAAAGAGTATGAAGCTCGAAAAGTTTAGACTACAGTAAGTTTTTCAAAAAACGACCTGTATGGGAACCCTTGACCTTGACCACATCTTCGGGGGTTCCAGTGGCAACAATTGTGCCACCACCTGCACCGCCCTCTGGCCCTAAGTCGACAACCCAGTCGGCGGTCTTGATAACATCTAGGTTGTGCTCAATAACCACTACCGTATTTCCGTGATCACGCAATCTATGTAATACCGACAGAAGCTGTTCAATATCATGAAAATGAAGACCGGTAGTAGGCTCATCAAGAATATAGAGTGTTTTTCCTGTATCTCTTTTTGAAAGTTCTTTAGACAGCTTAACTCGCTGGGCCTCTCCGCCAGAGAGGGTAGTGGCTGCTTGCCCCAGCTTGATATACGAAAGACCAACATCCATTAGAGTTTGTAGCTTGCGAGAAACGCTAGGGATTGATTCAAAGAAAACACTGGCATCTTCAATGGTCATATCCAATACCTGATGGATATTTTTGCCTTTAAAGGTAATGTCCAGAGTTTCACGATTATAGCGTTTGCCCTGACACACATCGCAGGGCACATATATATCCGGCAAAAAGTGCATCTCGACCTTAGTCACGCCATCTCCTTGACAGGCTTCACAACGACCACCTTTCACATTAAAGCTAAAACGACCTGGCGTATAACCTCGAGAGCGAGCCTCTTGAGTACCAGCGAATAGCTCCCTTACTGGTGTAAAGATACCGGTATAGGTAGCAGGATTAGATCTAGGGGTTCTACCAATGGGGCTCTGATTGATATCGATACATTTATCGAAATGCTCCAAGCCATTAATGACTTTATGGGCTGCGGGCTTAAGGGTGGAAGCCTTATTTAGAGCAGTCGCTGCTGCTGGGTACAGAATTCCGTTAATTAAAGACGATTTACCTGAACCTGAAACACCAGTGATACAGGTGAATAGTCCCACCGGAATAGTTGCATCTATACCCGTTAAATTGTTTGCTTTAGCACCAAGGATATCCAGTGACTTACCATTGCTAGAATGACGCGTCTTAGGTACTTTAATGCCACGCGCACCTGATAAAAACTGACCTGTTACAGATTTTGAGTTACTGGTAATGGCTTCACTGTCACCCATAGCGACAATCTCGCCACCATGAACTCCTGCGCCAGGTCCAATATCAATAATAAAATCAGCGGCTTTGATAGCGTCTTCATCATGCTCGACAACAATGACGGTGTTGCCTAAATCTCGTAGGCGAACTAGGGTTTTTAAAAGTCTTTCATTATCTCGTTGATGCAAGCCAATACTCGGCTCGTCAAGAATATACATGACCCCGACTAAGCCGGCACCAATTTGGCTGGCCAGTCGAATACGCTGTGCTTCACCGCCAGAAAGCGTTTCAGCGCTTCGATTTAAAGAGAGATAATTAAGTCCTACATCTACTAAGAAGCAAAAGCGATCGCGAATTTCTTTAATGATTTTTTCCGCAATTTTTCCTTGCCGACCAGGTAGGTCAATAGTTTCAAAGTAGTCAAAACACTCACCCACGGGCATGGCGACAATGTCTTCAATACGCTTGTTGTCGACATATACGCTGCGCGCTGAATTGCAGAGTCTTGTGCCTTCGCAATCAGGGCAGGCAGAGGTAGCCATATACTTATTAAGGTCCTCTCTAACAGAATTGCTCTCAGTATCTCTATAGCGACGCTCCATATTGGGAATAACTCCCTCAAAGCTGTGTTGACGGCGAAATACGGTGCCTCGATCATTGGTATAGTTAAACGAAATTTCCTCGTCATCACTACCAAATAATATTTTTTGCTGGTGTAACTGCGATAAATCCTGCCAGGGCTTTTCGATATCGAAATCATAGTGTTCAGCTAAACTACTTAGCATATTAAAATAGAACAATGAGCGACGATCCCAGCCGCGAATAGCGCCCTCAGCAATCGAGGCCTCAGGATGTTGGATAATTCGATCTACATCAAAAAATTGATGGATACCCAAACCATCACAGGTTTTACAGGCACCAAAGGGATTGTTAAACGAAAATAATTTCGGCTCCAACTCACTCAAACTGTAGTTACAAATTGGACAGGCAAATTTAGCACTAAACATTAAATCTTCATGGTCGCCATCCATATAGCTAATGAGGGCGATTCCTTCAGCAAGGGCGAGCGCAGTTTCAAAGGATTCAGCCATGCGAATACCAAGACCTTCCTTGACCTTAAATCGATCAACCACTACTTCAATGCTGTGCTTTTTCTTTTTATCCAGAGCAGGGGCTTCATCTAAGTCACAGATGAGGCCATCAATGCGTGCGCGAATAAAGCCTTGGCGACGCAAATTATCCAAAAGATGCAGATGCTCACCTTTTCTATCTTTAACCACCGGTGCCAACAACATCAGCTTTGAACCCTCAGGAAGGGCTAACACCTGATCCACCATCTGGCTTACAGTTTGGGCCTTTAAGGGGAGATCATGATCAGGACAGCGAGGTTCGCCAGCACGGGCAAACAACAGGCGCAGGTAATCATAGATTTCAGTTATAGTACCTACAGTCGAACGCGGGTTATGACTGGTGGATTTTTGCTCGATAGAAATAGCTGGTGAAAGACCTTCAATATGATCAATGTCTGGTTTCTCCATCATTGAAAGGAATTGCCGCGCATAGGTGGAAAGTGACTCTACGTAACGTCTTTGACCCTCAGCATAAAGGGTATCAAAAGCCAGCGATGACTTACCCGAACCAGAAAGACCAGTGATTACAATGAGCTTATCGCGAGGAATGTCGAGGTCGATATTTTTTAAATTATGGGTTCTGGCTCCGCGAACAAGTATTGTAT
>ERZ1047472.1629-NODE-1629-length-17204-cov-7.355764_pt1 | contig 17204 bp, 15 predicted proteins | sample MGYA00383095_ERZ1047472 | MGnify/ENA primary metagenome ERZ1047472 (study PRJEB29581, sample SAMEA5548365) | metagenome | biome: marine; feature: coastal; material: water | depth 1 m | study: Short-term variability in the microbial, nano- and picoplankton... | reverse complement strand
CCCTCTTTTTCCTTGACTTGGGCCAACGTATAAAGTTCTTCCTCCAAGATCATCAATTTTTTCATCTAATGATTTTGAGGCGCTAGACCCAAGACCAATTATTGCGATAACAGCTGCAGTTCCAATAATAATAGCCAAGGCAGTTAAAAATGAACGTATTTTATTTGACCTTATTGACGATGATGCTGATTGGAGAGCTTCTGCAAATAAAGAAAAATCTATCATAAATGGCGATATTAACTGTTTAATTCTAGCAAGCATATATATTAACCGAAGCTAAATGAGGCATTAACACGCTCTTTAAATCTTTTCTGATAATCAAAAAGGCTTTTGCTAGGCATTATATAAATAGTATCACCTTGGTTCAGACCATCTAAAATTTCTACATTAGCCAAATCTGACACTCCAATTTCTACCCATGTAAGCAATGGTCCGTTGAGTGAGTCCTTAATTACTATAAATTTATTAAAATTCTCACCAGAAACTTTACCCTCAAGAAATTTATCAACACTATCTGTTGGTATATTAATTATTGAGGCTGCTGAATAAATATCTTTTCGCGTACGTAAGGACATGGAAGGTGAGCTTAATGCAACTTCTTTGTTGAGCACATCTATTACTACATCAGTATTCATTCCAAGAAGTAATAAATTTTCTTTATTATCAATATCTATTAAAACTGGGAACGTTGTAACGTTTTGCTCAACTCTTGCCTTTGGTTCAATTTTAGACACAGTCCCAAAAAATTCTTTATCCCTATAAGCCGCAACTTTAATGGAAACTTTTTGCCCAATTGAAACCTTTCCTACATCAATCTCATCAACCAAGGCTCTTACTCTTACTTTAGAAAGATCAGCCATGGTCATAAGAACAGTACCTCCACCTACAGCTTGAGTTGGGGAGGAAATAACTTGACCCACTTCAACAGGCCTTGATATAACTGTTCCAGAAACAGGAGATCTTACAACTGTATCATCTAGGGCAATTTTAGCATTCTCATAAGACACTTGAGTCCTTACTAGTGTTGATTTTGCCTGAGCAAAAGCTTCCTGTATATCTTCAAAGTCTTTGTCAGATATACTACCGTTATCATGGAGTTTCTTTCCTCTTTTAAATTGAGCCTCAGCATTTTCAAGCCTTACGTTAGAAGCAGTAAGGTCTGATTTTGATTGGTCTAATATATTCTTTGGTGTTCTTTGATCTATCTGAGATAGCATTGACCCCTTGTCAATAAAATCACCAACCTCAGCGCCTAAAAAAAGAATTTCGCCTGAAGCTTTAGATTTAATTTCTACAGATGATATTGCTTCAATAAGACCAGAGGCCTCAATTGAAACAAAGAGGTTTTTTGGAGAAACTTGTTCTTTCTTATAAAAATTTGCTAGAGCCTCATCTTGTTTAGGAGCATCTTTTGAGGTAACGCTAACGATGATCATAAAAATCAAAATTAAGACGAATGTAAGTAATATTGTTTTATTTCTATTTTTCATAATAATTTCCTATTTAGTTAATACTATCAGACTCAATCAGCCCATCTCGAATTTTAATAACTCTTTTACACTGATCGGCAATTTCCTGTTCATGGGTTATAAGTATAATTGTTTGGCCATCTGCATTCAGGCTTTTAAAAAGATTCATAACATCAGCTTCAGTCTGACTGTCTAAGTTGCCTGTGGGTTCGTCTGCAAATATGATGCTCGGTCTATTAACTAAGGCTCTTGCTATAGCAACTCTTTGCTGCTGACCCCCTGAAAGCTCAGAAGGGCCATGATTGATTCTATCTTCCAATCCAACTGCTTTCAAAACTTCTGTAGCTCTATTCAATGATTCTTTTTTACTTTTACCAGCATATTTAAGAGGAAGAAGGACATTATCAAGAGCAGAATTCTTAGCCAAAAGATGAAATGATTGGAAAACAAAACCTATCTCCCTATTTCTAATCAGAGCAAGATCATCTTCACTCTGATTTTTAACAAGCTTATTATTTAATAAATACTCACCAGAAGATGGAGTATCTAAACAGCCAATAATATTCATTAGTGTAGTTTTTCCAGAACCAGAAGGACCCATAATTGCAATAAATTCACCACGTTCAACACTAAAATTAATCCCTTTTAAAGCCTCTACAATTGTACTGCCCATTGAAAAAGAACGTTTTATATTTTTTGTTTCTATGATCACTTATGTATGACAGTTAAATTATTTAATAGTTTCATTTATATAATTAATCCATCCCTCTGCTGCTGTTTTAGATTTCTTATAATCAAGTGCCTGAGTTAAATATAGCAACGAACTGCTATAGTCATTTTTTTCATAGTAGGTAATACCCAAAAGTAAATCAATCCTGCCAGGCACTTCATTCCAATTTTCACTTTTGGCTCTTTTGAAAAATTTAATCGCAGTATTCCAATCTTCAGATTCAAATGCGAACCTTGCAATTTTATAGGACGTTTTAGGATCTGCTTCTATTTCTAGTGACCTTTTAAGAACATCAACACCACTAGAACGATCCTTGGCTAAAAAATATGCATCAGATAGCAAGTCTAAGTTTTTTTTGTTATCTTCAATAAATAAATTATTTAGCCCATCATTCATTACCTTAACTGCTTTTATAGGTAGATCTTTGTATAGAAAATATTTCACAAGATTAATGAAATCCTGCTCTTTGGTAAGCACTCCTTTTTCATAAGCTAATTCTAAGCCTGCTAGTGAGCCATCTTCATTATTGCCTCCATAATAAACTCCACTGAGCTGCTTCCAATAACTATCTTTAGATGGGTTTACAAAGACGAGGTATTGGCCTATTTCAATTGCCTCATTATATTTTTTTAATTGCACAGCTAAAGCAAACTCGTACTGAAGCCAGTCTTCATTTAATTGAGTTGTGAGGTCGTTGCCTGTTGAAACATAATTATATGCATTAAGGTAGTCTTTCTTTTGAAAGTAAGCCATGCCCAACATTACAAAATTAGCAGCGCTCAAATCAATACCTCTTGACATGCCTTTTTTTTGTGCGCCTAAAAGAGTGGTCACAACATTATTGTATTCACCTAATTGAAAGTATGCAGCAGCTAAGTTAGTCCTAGTTTGTATATCTGCAGGAAGTGAAAGTTTTCCATGCTTAGTAGCCTTATTAAGCCATGGGATTGCCATTTTGAACTCACCTTGCAATAGATAGAATTGTCCATAAAGTTGGTTAATTAGCGCTCTTTCATAACTCCTCTCGTTTTTAAAGTATTTGTTTTCAAAAATCTCTAATTCTCTTTTAGCTTCGACCCAATTTTCTTCGGAGATATATCCATTAATCTTTTTCATATACTGATAGGTCCACTGACTAATAGTATCGTCAGCAGAATTTATATTCCCAACTGTAAATAATAATATGACCAGCACTAAAGATTTTTTAAACATTACAAACAAACTCCACTTTTAATTGTCCTTTTTGCGATACCGCAACGCCATCAATTGTTTTTGGTTTAAATTGCCACCTTCTAACAGCCTTTGAGGCTTCTCTATTAAAAACTCTAGCAGGCTTAGAACTTACTAACTTTACAGATTCAACTTTACCACTAGCATTTACTACCAGGCTAAGAACTACTTCACCATTAATTCCATTCCTAGATGCTTCTGGCGGGCATCTTGGAGCTATTTTTACTAAAGGTATAAGTTGACTAGTGCCAGACCCTAGATTAGAGACATTTCCTAAAAACGCTCCGCTAAAGTCAGTAGGTAGATCAAAATCAGGAATATCAATATCTATGTTCTGCATTGGAGGTGGCTTTGAATCATCAAGTTCGACCTCGGGTTGAGGAGGTCTTTTTGGTTGAGGGGGTTTATCTGGCAGGACTCTTGACCTCTCCTCTAGATTATCATTCTCATTAATTTTAATAAATTCAATATAGTTACGTTTTTTCTTATTATTTTTTATATTTGCATCTCGTGAGATTAAAGATTGTATTAATAAAAAAACAGAAAAAGTAATGATTACTGCAATAAAGATATTAGTAAGATTGTCTTTGTTAATTATCATTTTTAGCTGCTATAGAAATATTTTGAATACCAGCAAGCCTAATCTGATCCATCACTTCAACTAGCAAGCCGGATTTTGATACTTTGTCAGCCTGTATAATGACAGAACCACCTGGGTACTCTATTTTTAATCTTTCTATATTTGCTCGAACAGCCTTAAGATCGACTCGTCTTTTATCAATCCATATTTCATTATTATCAGTTAAAGCAACAAGTATGTTGCCCTTCTCATCTCTCTGTGCAGTTTCAGCATTTGGTCTGTTTATGTCTACACCTGTTTCTTTTACAAAAGAAGTAGTTACAATAAAAAAGATAAGCATGATGAATACAATGTCCATCATTGGCGTTAAATCAAGAGAGCTTTCTTCTGCAAACTTATTTCTGGATCTTCTTCTCATAGAACATAACCTCTCTCTTTAAGCATAAGATTTAACGAAGTTGAAATAGATTCAATTCTAGAAACTAAATCTTGTCTAAAATATAAACCAAATACAGTAATGACCATACCTGACATAGTTGGAATAGTAGCCATAGCAACTCCAGATGACATTGCTCTTGGATTTCCAGTTCCAAGAAACGATAATACTTCAAAAACCTCAATCATACCGTAGACTGTTCCTAAAAGACCTATCATCGGGCACATACCAATAAAACCATCCAGTATTTTTATGTTTTTATTAGCCTCTCTTCTAACAGATGAAATTAAAGTGTTTTGTATAAACTTGTACTCAGTAGATTCCGGCGGATTATCTTGAGCGAAATCTTTCATTACCAAGCTTAGATATTCCTTAGATTTAAAAAAAATGAAAATATATTTATCTACTAAAATATAAAAAATTAATGCTGTAAGCAAAAACAGTATATATAAAACAGGGCCTCCCCTTATAAATAGTTCATCTAACATATTATTTGGATAGAATAAATGAAGCTTTCTCTTCAACCACTTGGATAAGAGAAGAAACTTTATCTGAGATATATGTATAGAATCCTAAAAGAGGCGCTGCAACTATTAAGCCAAGCATTGTTGTTACTAAGGCTTGAGATATTCCTCCAGCCATTTGCTTTGGATCACCTGTTCCGAATAAAGTAATTGCTTGGAATGTTTCTATCATACCTATAACTGTTCCAAGAAGACCTAAGAGCGGTGCAACTGCTGCAAAGAACTTAATCCAGCTAACACCTTTTTCTACGTTAGCTGAATAATTAAGAATAAGCTCATCTAAAATATTTTCTTTTGATTCATAGGAAGATGTATTTTTAGTCCTATCGACCATTTCTTGAATAATACTTTGATCACTCTCAAGCTCGTTTCTTCTAGCCAGTAATTCTCTTATCTTCCAAATTGAAAAAGCAAGTCCAATTAAACCAATTAATATAATGACGTATCCAATAGATTTACCTTGAGATATTCGTTGAAGCCAACTAGCTTTATCTAAATACAAAGACAAGAGAAACCCTCTTGTTGGATCAACTGCAACTGAAGTGTATTTATCAGCCTTTATATGTCTTGAAAGTGATTTTGTAATAGAGTTTTCAGGTTGACGTTGAAGCAGTTTAAAGCCATTTAGTTCACTGGAAGGTGTTACATAACCACCATCATGAGAAGCTGAAAATAAACCATACCTAACAATTTCACCTGTTGATGAGACACCGGACTCGTCAATTACATTTGTAGTTATTTTTTTAACCTCACCTGAAGATGCTATTTCACCAAAATAGGCCAACCATAAATCTTCTAATTGAGAAAGGTTGTGAACTTGTATTTTACCTATTTCTTTAAGTCGATCTGGCCTTTCAGGATTCTCATAGAAGGTAAAGCCATTTTCAGTTGAAGCAAATAATTCGCCAGAGAATTGTCTTGCTACGCCAAATAGCTCACCGAGAACACCTATTTTAATTTGCAATCTTTCCTGGAGCTCTGCAAGTTCTTTTTCATTTTCTTCAAAGGATGACTCCAATTTTGAGTTCCTTATTTTTTCATTTGCGAGATCTTTTTTAGATTTATCTAGCATTGATTGTCTTTCACCTACTAAATTAACAAAGTCATTAATTCTTTGGTTGTTATCATTTTTATATATAGATTTATTAATCTGCACTTGATTTAGCAACTCTTGTATGCTGTTCACCCTTTCAACATTAATATCTATTTTCTCATCCTCCTGAGATTGGATATTAATAGATAAGAATATAAAGAATAGTTTATAGAGATTTTTCATTTTAATTATTCTCCAAAGGTGAGACTGGTAAATTTATAAAATTAGGTGGTGCTTGTCTATTAGCAATATCTATTGCTGATTCTATTTCATTAGATAGCTTAGATCCCATATCAACCCATTTAGCTAAATCTTTATCCCAATAGCCAGATTGATCTCCATCTAAAGTTTTATAATAAAACCCAATCCTTCCCAATCTAAAATAACTAACTGAAAGCTCCTGGCCATCCAAGAGCATTATATCGTCATACGTTTCTATGGTATTTCCGTAACTGTGCTCTGACTGATAGGCTTCAAAAACTTTACGAAACTTTTCTGCAGTCGTAACATTCGAACGGAGAATTATATTGTCTAAATTATCAACTTTAACCATTCTTTGATCATATAAAAAAGGTATATCAAGTTTGATAAACTCCCTTAAGGCATCAATCATTCTTTTTAGAAAAGGTAAAATATCTTTGTTAGTTTCATCCAATGAATCAATTTGAGATATTAGTGATTTTATTTCATCCTGTTGAGAAAATACTATTTTCTCCAGCTGATCATCATAGTTCTTAAGGCCTTTATACTCTGCGAGGGTATCCTTGTACTGGTAATATATTTTCTTTGACTCTTCATCTAATTTGTCTATTCGAGCTTGAGCCTCTGCAGATTCCAAGCTTGCATCAACCTGAGAATAAATGGTTGTATCAACAATTTTTTCTGGCGCTTGATCATCTTGCGCTACAAGCATTGTTGCTAAAAAAAGTATAGAAATTAAATTTATATTTTGCATGTTTTTTATTTTACCTGTATTAATAATTTTTACAAAAAAAAGCACCCACTAGAGGGTGCTTTTTTAAAAAAGACTCTTAAATTAGAATCTGTATACTAAACCAGCACTAATATATCTACCAAGTGCGCTGTAATAGCCCTGTTGATAGAAAGGATAGCTATAAGCACCATCTTTCAATGGCATCTTGTCTTCAATATTTCTGATACTAATATATGCATCAACATCGGCTGAAAAATCGTACTGGTAAGATACGTTAGTTCTAATCCAAGGATCAGATGTATCACCACCACCGGCTCTTCTACCAATATTCATGTGACCCATTCTGGTAACACCAATTGAAGCACTGTGCTTCTGATATGTATATCCAAAAGTCATATTCTGTCTGGATCTAGGCTCATAAATGTAATCAGTTAAGAATTCAGTCTGCTGCCCAGATGGATCAGCTAGATAATTAACATGATCAGTAGTAACTGATCCAATAGTAACTGAGAAATCACCAGCATTTTCAGTTTCTTTGAAGTATCTAATATATGTATCATGGCCTATATACTCTATGAAACCTTGGTTCCTTGGAGATCTATTAATTGAATTAATGCTTCCTAATTCAGGAACTACGTCACCTGGAAGTGCAGCTGGTGCAGATCTATCAATTCTATCAAAGATAGTGTCACAATCTCTTACAGGTAGGTTGTCACTAAAGTTATACCATTCATTAAACGCTTCGCCATACCTACAAACACCTTCAGCAAGAATTTGAGATGTATTTGATTCCTGCGCAACACTGTTTTCTAAGTAAACCTGATAAGCATCCCACTGAAGACTTAACTCTTCAGATATTTGCCATACAAACCCAACACTGTAGTTATAACCAAACTCTTCTTCTAAATCTTGGCTACCTTCTTGGAAAGTCCTAAAGAAATCAGAATAGCTGTCTTGCTCACCACATAGCAATGGTTCTGTTGCAACCGATGTTTCATTACCAGCAATAAAGTCAGAATAACATTTTGTATAGTCAGTTCCGCTTGAGAACACTGAGCTAGGTTGTGAATAGATGTAATGCATGTCTGGAGCTCTAAATGTTTCTCCCCAAGAACCTCTTACTAGCAAGTCTTCATTTGGTCTCCAAGCAAAATTAATCATACTTGATTTTGCAGTTCCAACATTAGATGAATCATCATCATAATTATCAACTCTTGTAGCAGCAGTAACTTCTATATTGTCTGTTAATGGGAATGCAACTTCTACACCAAGTGATTTTCTTTTTCTATCACCAAATCCATATCTTGTTGATCCATTTGTAAGCACAATTGCATCATCACCACCATAAACTTCATCATCTAGTCTTCCAGCTGATGGAATAACTTCGTAATCTTGATATGCATATTCAGCAGTTAAAGCAAATGCTAATGGTCTATTCATTAAAGTAGTTTCGCCGCTTAAGACAAAATCTAAAGATCTTTGATATGACTCTGCATTTACACTGTCATCGGCTAACCAAGAGCTAAATAGCTCTTCACTTATTTCGCCATATATTCTTTCAGGTATAAAACAGTTACTGATGCCAAAGCTCCAAAGCAGTCCGCCTGAAGCTGAATCTGCATGAGCACAAGGATCATCATTATACCAACCAACTGAAAGGTTGCCATCTGCATCTGTATGACCAACACCAGCCATATAGTCAGTAGCATCCTGAGTTAATTGTTTTGCAGTGTAACTACTATTGTAGTTAGTATGGTTATAGCCTAACTGCCACTCGTAACCACCCTGTGTAATACCATTAAGACCTAAGAAAAAATCAGTCATATCTTCTTCATAATCTGATCTATTTTCAAACGCTTCGCCCATAGCAGGAGTAAAGTAACGCAATATATAAGGGGCTCTCACTACCATATTACCCGCAGGTACTAAGTCGTTACCAGCAGCAACTGCATCAGCAATTCTCATATCAATAGTATCACCCAGCGATACGTATCTTGAAACTTCGCTTCTAAAATAAGCTTCCTCTTGAAAATGATAGAGTCTTGATTTTAGCTCGATACCATTAGCAAAACTGTGGTTGAAAGTACCCATAAATGTCATGTCATCTCTTTCATTTACAATTGTTGATGTATCACCACCCTCAGCACCACGACCATACATACATGCATAACCCTGGTAAGAGCCTGTGTAGTTGGTAGTACCATAAACTTCAGGTTTGTTTCTACTAAATAATTCAAAAGCCCCACCAGATAAAGCCTGACTATTACAGTCATAGCCAATGTCTTGAGGAGAATAGGTAGCAGTATCGCCACCAAAACCCCAGCCACTAGTTTGGAATGCTGCTCCCCATCTAGGGTTAGCATATTCTTCACCGTAATCAGGATTATCTTTCCATGAATCAAAGCCATCTCTGTCAGATAGATACATTGGATCTACATGAGTTACGTCAACACCTACAGTCCAACTTGAAGAACCGAAGAAACCACCAGTTGTAAAAGTGAAAGAACTAATTTGATCATTATCACCATGTTCCATGACAGAAATATCAGCTTCAATTTGTGAATAGTCCATTCCATCTTTAGTGATAATATTAACAACACCACCGACAGCATCTGAACCATAAATAGCTGAGGAACCTTGTGATAGAACTTCTATTCTATCGATTAAGCCTGATGGAATTGTTGATGTATTAACAACATTACCAGCATTATTATAAGGCAGAGGATAGTCAGCAGTTCTTCTTCCGTTTATTAAATATAAAGTTTTTGACGGACCAACACTTCTTAAATTCAATGCATTAGCATTAGGAGTGAAAGAGTTTGTCATTTGCTCGTTTTGATTGTATGCGTTTGCTTGAGGCAAAGCCTGAAGAGCTTCTGTAATATTTCTAAAACCAGATGCGTCCATGTCTTCCTTCGTAATAACTATAAGTGGAAGTGCTCCAGAGACTTCAGTCCTTTTGAGCCTAGATCCAGTTACAACAACTTTTTCAAGCTGAACAACTTCATCATCAGTATTTTCGCTATCTGATGAATCTACAGCTGTTTCAGCAACAACCTCTTCTTCATTTTCCACTTGAACAACCTCAGGAGTCGAACTTTCAACTTCTTCTACACCAGGGTTATCAGCGTATGAAATTGAAGTAAAGACAGCTAAAAATGTTAGTAGATATAATCTTTTAAGTGCATTCATTTTTTTATCCTCTAAATAAAAATTTATATTTATCTACCATAAAACTGATAGATTCCTTGATTGTGGCCTTAAAGCTGTAGATTTGCAACATTTTGGTAACAATTAATTTACTGAATTGAAAAGACAATCAAAGTTTTTAAAAAATTATAATTTCTGTTAATATTGAATTGTAAAACCTACTTTACAAAAATTTAATTTTAAATGAGATCTATAATATGAAAAAAAATAAAGCAGTTATTAATGGTTTAATCATCTCGATTGCATTTTTAGTAAGTTCTGAGACCTTTGCACAAAATGATGATAACTTCATACCCGCCGAACAATTTGTTTGCGTGAGTAATCCGGTTAGTTTCCAGATATCACCTGATGGTAAACATATGCTTATTACTAATACTAATAAAGATAATGTTTGCGATATTGAACAGGACAAGGTTAAGCAAATAGAAGATTCTTTTTATGACAGAGGGTTGCTACTGATGAACCTTGACACCAAAGAGACCACCATGTTGAGTGATGGGTCCCTGGAAAGTGGAATCTCATCAGCTGGTTGGTTGAATAATGATCGCATATGGTTTAGACCAAGATATAAAATGGGCCAAAATATGAAATCTTTTGCTACATATGCAATGAATATTGATGGCACAAAAAGAACTGCAATTAAGGAAGGTGGTAGATGGCAACAAATTATATACAACAAAGATTATAGCGACCCTTCTAATATATATGTAATTACCAATGAAAGACGAGATGTTATTTTTGATTTTTATAAGCTAAACATATACAACGGTGTTAAAAAAAGAATCGCTTTAGGACTTGATGTAGGTGATATGAAAGGAAAGGCGATCTTAGGCTATCTCGCAGATACTGACAATCAACCGCTTGGGCTTGTTATTGACGATGGTGCAAAAAGAATCATCTATATGTATGACAAAGATAAAAGAAAGTGGGATAACCATTTTAGTTTTAATTGCCAAGAGCCTGGGTTCTTACCAATTGGTACTTACAATGGCAAGATTGTTGTTTCAGGCTCCAAGTTCTCACCGTCAGGTCAGTTGATTGAAGAGAATGATACAAATGCTATATATCTTTATGATCACAAAAAGAGAGAATTCTCTGGAAAGCTCTACCAAGATCCAAGGTTTGATGTTGGAGGCTTAACTGGAAGCTGCAGACAGGCATCAGGTAATAATCTTTCTAATTCTGCTAGTAATGAACTTTCAGCTATTAACTATGATACTCATAATCTAGAATATTTATTTTTTGATAAAGACTCAGAGTCTACATATGTTGCTATTAAATCATTATTTCCTGATGATAATGTAAGAATTCGAACCTCTAATTCTGATGCTACTAGAATGGTTGTATCAGTATCTGGAACAAACAATCCTGGAGAGTATTTTTACGTAGATATTAATGAAGGTAGAGTTGAATCATTATTTAAAAGTAGGCCATGGCTTGATAGATCAAAATTATCAAAAGCTAAGTCTGTAATTTACACAGCAAGAGATGGTCTTGAGATTCCTGCTCTTTTAACACTAACAAAAAAGAAAACAGATAAAAATATGCTTGTCATAATGCCGCATGGTGGCCCAAATACCAAACAATATATTGGGTTTGATTCATGGGCTCAGTTTTTAGTTAATAGAGGTTACAACGTACTTCAACCAGACTTTAGAGGCTCTACTGGGCTTGGAACCAATCATTATGTTTCAGGCAATATGCAATGGGGTAAGAAAATGCAAGATGATCTTACAGATGGCGTTCTATGGGCTATTGAAAATGGCTATGCTGATGAAGATAGAGTCTGTATTGCAGGAGCTAGTTATGGTGGTTATGCAACTATGGCTGGTCTAGTATTTACTCCAGATGTTTACAGATGCGGTATTAATGCTATTGGTGTAACGGATATGCAACAGCTGCTAGACAACTATGCAAGAAAAGCAAGTAAGTTTCAATCATGGGATGAGGAGCCTCTAATGGAGTGGGGAGATTTCTCAACTGCAGAAGGTAAGAAATATACTGAGGAAATTTCACCAATTCTGCATGTTCAAAAAATTAAGGCACCAGTTTTGGTTCTTCAGGGGTCAAATGACTACGTTGTTCCACCCTTCCATGCTAGAGATTTGATTAAAAAACTTAAGCAGTATGGAAAAACATATGAAGCAATGTTTCAAGCACAGGAAGGTCACTGCGTGACTGGTTGTGGTGAGTTAGCTGCTTTGGAATATCTACAAATTCAAGAAGAATTCTTAGAAAAATATTTAGAAAATTAAAAAGCGTTCAAAGCGGTCTGATACTTACCCAGTATCAGGCCGTGAATGTCTTCAGTACCTTCGTAAGTATTCACTGCCTCAAGATTCATGCAATGTCTGATTACATGATACTCATCACTAATACCATTACCACCGTGAATATCTCTAGACATTCTTGCAATATTTAATGATTTTGAGCAGTTATTTCTTTTTACTAGTGAGATCATTTCAGGAATAAAAGAACCCTCCTCTATCAACCTACCCACTCTTAATGCTGACTGAAGGCCTATAGCAATTTCTGTTTGCATATTAGCAAGTTTAATTTGCACTATTTGTTTTGAAGCTAAAGGTTTACCAAACTGAATTCTGTTCTTTGAATAATCAAGCGCTGCTTCCCAACAAAACTCTGCTGCACCCAGAGAGCCCCAAGCTATTCCATATCTTGCGTAATTCAAACAAGAAAATGGACCTTTAAAACTTTGAACTTTTGGCAATATATTTTCTTCGGGTACAAAAACATCTTCCATAAAAATTTGACCAGTTATGGATGCTCTTAAAGCAAACTTACCTTCAATTTTTGGAGTGCTTAGACCTTTCATGCCTTTTTCTAGAATAAAACCTCTTAAAACACCGCCTTCATCTTTTGCCCATATAATAAGAACATCGGCAATTGGAGAGTTTGTTATCCAAGTCTTTGATCCATTTAACAAATAACCATCCTCTGTCTTTTTAGCATTTGATTTCATTGACCCTGGATCTGAACCAGCATCAGGTTCAGTCAAACCAAAACAGCCGAGAAGCTCTCCTTTTGCCATTTTTGGAAGATATGTATCTTTTTGCTCATTAGAGCCAAACTCATATATAGCATTCATTGCTAATGATGTTTGAACGCTATATGCAGATCTGTAGCCTGAATCTACTTTTTCAATCTCCCTTGCTATTAAGCCATATGCAACATAGCCGACACCAGCGCACCCATAGCCATGTATGGTAGCCCCTAAAAGACCAAGCTCACCAAGTTCGTGATAAATATCTCTATCAAAGGTTTCATTCCTATTCGAAAGCAAAACTCTTGGCATTAAAGATTCCTGAGCATACTGTTTAGCAGTATCTTTAATCAGAAGCTCTTCTGATGTTAATTGTTTGTCTAGTTGAAGAATGTCTAAGTTATTCATAAAGTCCTATATTTTTTCTATCCTGATAATACCAAATCTTGGAGAAGAGTATTCAATTTGATCCTCATCAAGAGTTTGCGAAACTATCTTAATCATATTAACACTGTTGCCGCATATTATTATTAGAGGAATGTTACCTTGATGTTGATAACAAAAATCTATTACATCATCCTTGACATCATGATGTCGCACACCGTGAAGATCTAAATGTGTTATTCCTCTTTCTTGAAAAACGTTCATGGACTATTATTGCAGTTACATAATATAAAATTCAATACATGGCAAAACTTCATTATTTTTATTCAACAATGAATGCAGGTAAATCTACCTCATTGCTTCAATCAAATCATAACTATCTTGAAAATAATCTGAATACTCTTTTATTTGTTCCAAAAGAAGATGAAGATTTTAATAAAGGAAAGATTGTTTCTAGGATTGGTCTTGAGGCTGATGCCATAATAGTTAATTCAAAATATAATTTTTATGAGTGTATTAAAAAACTCAGTGATCAAGTTATTCACTGTATTTTAATAGACGAAGCGCAGTTTTTATCCACAAAACAAATACACGAATTAAGTGAGGTTGCTGATTCATTGAATATACCTGTAATGTGCTACGGAATAAGAACTGACTTTAGAGGGGAGTTGTTTGAAGGAAGCTCAGCCTTACTTGCATTAGCTGATAACCTTATTGAACTAAAAACTGTTTGTTCAGAATGTCCTAGAAAAGCAACTATGGTAGTGAGGCTTAATGAGGATGGTCAGATTGTTACTGAGGGCTCGCAGGTTCAGCTTGGCGGGAATGATGTTTACAAGGTAGTGTGCAGAAGTCATTTTAGAAAATTAACAAATTTAATATAAAAAAAGGAAAGGGGATGGATTATAAAAATAAACAATGGCTTTTAGACAAAAGACCTAACGGAATGCCAACTGATGATTGTTGGAAACTTAATACTGAATCAATTACGAGCATAGGTAAAAATGAGATTTTAATAAAAGTAGATTTTTTATCTATTGACCCTTATATGAGAGGAAGAATGAATGACTCTAAATCATATGCAGATCCTGCAAAACTTGGAGAGCCTATGACAGGTGAAACAGTTGGGACTGTAGTCAAAAGCAATTCTTCAAAATATCTTGTAGGTGATAGGGTTTGTGCTCATCAAGGCTGGCAAACTTTCGTTAGAGTAAGTGATAAAGACCCATCTTTGTTTAAGGTCGAGAATAACAATATACCTCTTCAATCTTATCTTGGAACTGTTGGAATGCCAGGTAGAACAGCTTATTTTGGATTGAACTATGTTGGCAAGCCAAAAAAAGGTGAAACTTTAGTTGTGTCAGCAGCCTCAGGGGCTGTTGGAACAGTTGTTGGTCAGCTAGGAAAGGAATACGGCCTTAAGGTTATTGGTATAGCCGGCGGTGATGTTAAATGTAGCTACGTAACAGAGGTATTAGGATTTGATGCCTGTGTGGACTACAAGTCTAATAGCTTTGTAGCAGATCTTCAAAATATATGCTCTGATGGTGTTGATATATATTTTGAAAATGTTGGTGGAGATGTAACTAAGGCGATAGCACCTCTTCTTAATCATGGTGCAAGAGTGCCTATTTGTGGATACATATCTCAGTATAATTCAACAGATATCATGAAAGCAGAAACACCATTTCATGAGATGGCTAAACTAAACCCAGTCCCAAAACATAGATTTTTTGTAAATACTGAATGGTTTAATGAATGGGCTGATGTAACAGCTGAATTATCCGCTTTAGTTGAAGAGGGGAAACTGAAGTATAGGGAAACCATAACCGAAGGTTTCGAAAATGCGCCGCAAGGGTTAAGAGATGTTTTGACAGGCCAAAATTTTGGTAAGCAAATAATTAAAATATAGCGTTTAAAGGTATATGCTACCTTGCATATATTTTACTGCTTTGCCTCCGATAATAACCCTGTTATTTTTTTCTTCGCAATAAAGAACCCCTCCTCTTTCTGATAATTGTTTTGCATGGAGCTTCTTTTTACCAAGCTTTTCAGACCAGTATGGGACTAGAGTTGTATGAGCAGAGCCTGTAACGGGGTCTTCATCAACCCCAGTAGACGGGAAAAAGCACCTTGATACAAAATCGCAATCACTACCTTGAGCAGAAATAATAAGCCCTCTTTTAGTAATCTTATTCAATATAGCAAAATCTGGTTTCAACTCATTAACTAACCTTTCGTTATCTAGAATAGCCAATATATCGTCCCTCCCCTCATACAATTCAATCGGACTAACTCCTAAGACTTCAAGAATTTCTTTTTGTTTAGGACTGCTCACAAGAATGTCTTTAGGGAAATCCAACAACAAGAGGTCGCCACTTAAATTGACCTTAAGTTGCCCATTAACTTTTGAATTTACTATAAACTCATCTGCAGATTTATTGATGAAATTGAAATATACGAAAGCAGAAGCCAAGGTGGCATGTCCACATAAATCAATTTCACATGATGGTGCAAACCATCTAATATAATACTTTCCTGATTCTTTTTTTATAAATGCTGTTTCTGAAAGATTGTTTTCTTGTGCAATTTTTTGCATCAAATTACTGTCATCAATATCAGAAAATATTACGGCTGCAGGATTTCCTGAAAACAGCTTATCTGAAAAAGCATCAATATAATAAATTGGAATTTTCATTTTTTTATTATATTTAAAAACTAAAGAGTTAGTCTAATTGGAAAGCGCTTCCCTGACTGCCGGATGAACAACTTCGCCTTGACTAATATTTAATCCATTAGCAAGATGTTTATTATCCTCCAAGGCTTTATCAATACCTTTATTGGCTAACTCTTCAACATATTTGAGGGTTGATTTATTTAGCGCTTGGGTTGCGGTTAATGGAACTGCCCCAGGCATATTTGTAACACAATAATGTATAACATCATCAATGACATAGGTTGGATTGTCGTGCGTTGTAGGTTTGCTTGATTCAAAACAACCACCTTGATCTATAGAGATATCAACAAGCACAGCACCTGCCTTCATGCTTTTAAGCATTTCAGTTTTAATAATTTTAGGGGCCTTTTTACCAACAACATATACTGCTCCAATAACTAAATCAGAATCTTTAAGCGCCTCTGTAACAGCATGCTCTGATGAAACTATATACTCAATATTGTCATTACCGTAGATCGCTTGAAGCTCAGATAACCTAGTTTTAGATAGATCAATTATCCTAACATAAGCTTTGCTTGCTATGGCTTGATCTAAAGCTTCTGTGCCAGCAACTCCAGCACCAATAACAGTAACAATTCTTGGTTCAACATCCTTAAAAGCTCCTATAAGTGTTCCTACACCGCCATTAGGTTTTAGAAGGTGGTATGAACCAACTACTATGCTCAACTGACCAGCAATAGCGCTCATGGGTGCAAGTAGAGGCAATGACCCATCTTCTGACGTCACTGTTTCATATGCAATCCCTGTAACACCAGTAGCAATAAGTTCTGCAGCTTGACTTGGATCCCCGGCTAAATGAAGATAAGTAAAAAGTGTATGGTTTTTATTAAGATAAATAAATTCTGATGGCATTGGCTCTTTAACCTTTACAATCAA
>ERZ1047472.1627-NODE-1627-length-17209-cov-11.293109_pt1 | contig 17209 bp, 14 predicted proteins | sample MGYA00383095_ERZ1047472 | MGnify/ENA primary metagenome ERZ1047472 (study PRJEB29581, sample SAMEA5548365) | metagenome | biome: marine; feature: coastal; material: water | depth 1 m | study: Short-term variability in the microbial, nano- and picoplankton... | reverse complement strand
GAACCAACAGTTACAACCTCTTCAACATCAGCCTTATCCTCATCTTCAACTTCAACTTCAACTTCTTGAGCATAAGAATATAGACCTATAACCAATGGAAATATAAAAAATAACTTCTTTAACATGTGCTTTTCCCCATAAATATTAATTCAAGCCACTAAAGTATATAGCTCTATAACTTTTCTTGTCTAGCAAAAATTTTATTATTATATTAAGATAATAATAACCAAAGGTTATAGATGTTATCAGCAAAACAAATAGAAATTTTTTATGAAGTTTATAGAACATCTTCAATGACTGCTGCTGCAAAAAGACTACAGATCTCTCAACCGTCTATCAGCAAAACCTTAGGAGTCATTGAAAAAAATCTCAATTTTAAATTGTTTTTGAGAAAAGGTAAGAAGTTGATTCCAACCATCGAGGCTGATGCGTTATATGAGCATGCTTCTGTGGTCCATAGTCAATTAAAAAGCTTTAATGCAATAGCTAATACTTATAAAACAAGATCGATAGATTTTATTAATATTGGAACAACTCCATCTCTTGCAGATAGTATTATCCCTCAGTTAATAAAACAATATAGTAAACTAAAGCCTGAAGTTAAATTTAATCTTATTAATCTAAACAGTATCGATTTAATTGAAGATAGGTATAAACCAGAAATTGATTTAACTATCTGCTATAACTCAAAACCACAATCTAATTCAATATCTAAGATTCTTAAAAAAGGCAGTCATAAACTAGTATCGTCAAAGTCTTTTAACCTTGGTAATGACGTTGATTTAAAAAAAATATCACATTTACCATTTATCGAAGTAACGAACCTACTTTCTTTATATGAAGAGTCGAGTATTAATGAGTATATTAAAAATGAAAACATTGAGATTAATGCAATTATAAAAACAGATTCTTATAACTCAGCTTTATCCCTTGTTGCAAATGGCCTAGGGATCGCGATCTTAGATGATAATACCTGCGATCAAGCCGATCAAGAATTAGTAACAATTTCTAACATAGATGGTAGAGAATTTGGATACACAATATATGCGATTAAAAAAGATATCGTTAGGACAGAATGTAATGAATTTTTTAATTATCTGTCTCAACAAATTTTATAAGGGAATCAATTCTTCTTATCGCTTCATCCTTATCAAATAAAGAGAGTGTTAAACCTAAAGATGGTGAATTAGTCGAACCTGTCATAGCGATTCTTAGAGGTTGATTAACCATTGGTACTTTTAGGCCCTCTTCTTCTCTATAATTTTTAAGAACCTCGTCTAAGCTACTCTCATTCCAATCATAAACTTCAGATAGCTTTAGCTTAAGATCTTCAAGAATTTTAGATGAGCCTAAAAGAAACTTGTTTATTGCTGTTTGATCATATTCATTTACATCTTTGAAGTAACATTCTAAATTTTTGGCAATAGCTTTTAGTGTAGGCGCTGAAGAGCGCATAGAAGTGATCAAAAGATCTTTTTTTGAATGGGACTCAATATCTATCTTTAATTCTTTCAAAAATGGTATTAAAAAATTAATAAATTGATTTAAATCGAGATTAGATAAATGCTGAATATTTAAAAAATCTAGTTTAGTGATATCAAAAATTGCTCCAGCTTTTTGAATTTCAGTTATTTCAAAATCTTTTAGAAGGTCATCCATATAAAAAACTTCTTTTTCCCCTCGAGACCAGCCTAATCTTGCCAAGGTATTCAAAATTGCTGAATCTAAATAACCTTCTGATTTATACTCCTCAAGACTTGTTGCAGCATGTCTTTTTGAAAGACGTTTTTTATCTGGGCCAAGAACCAGAGGCAGATGAGCATATTCAAGAACCGGGTAACCAAGAGCATTTTGAATATGAATTTGTCTAGGAGTATTACTTATATGATCTTCACCTCTGATGACTGTTGTCACACCTTGCTCATAATCATCTACAACATTGCATAAATGATATGTAGGTGTTCCATCACTTCGCATTATTATCAAATCATCTAATTCAGAATTATTAAAAGTGATATCACCCCTAACATAATCTTTCACTATAACCTCTCCATCAATTGGAGTTTTTAACCTTAAGACAGTATTGTCAGATTTAGAAAGGTTGCGATTACGGCACTTTCCATCATACTGGGGCTTTTGACCATTGGCTTGTTGTTCAGATCGCATCTTATCGAGCCTTTCCATAGAACAATCACAATAATATGCTTGATTTGAATTTATTATTTTTTCTGCAGCAGCTTTATATACATCCAACCTTTGAGATTGGTTAATTGGAGGTTGATCTGGAGACAGTCCAATAAGATCTAAACTATCTAAAATATTTTTTTCAAACTCTTTTGTTGATCTTTCTTTATCAGTATCTTCAATTCTAACTAAGAACTCACCCTCATGTTTTTTTGCATAAACATAATTAAATAACGCTGTTCTTACCCCGCCAATATGAAGAGTTCCAGTGGGACTTGGAGCAAAACGTGTAATAACTTTTTTCAATGTAACTTTCTCCATAGTGGTTCAACAGAATGTCTTTTCTTAATATCTTCTAGCCGCGCATCATGTTCTTCTAATTCTGCATTGCAAGCAATGATTTTTTTTAGCTCAAAGTTTTTTGACAAAAGCTTTTTTTCAGTAGTTGCATCTTTTAATGTTGTTTTTTGATTTGATATAAAGTCAAATTTAACTTGTCCGCCTGTAAGTTGCATGTATACATCTGCAAGAATATTTGCATCCAATAAAGCACCATGAAACGTTCTATCATATCCTGAAATTTCGAATCTATTAGCTAGAGCATCAAGAGAGTTTCTTTGACCAGGGAACTTATTTTTTGCTATTGCAAGAGTGTCCTCTATCTCGCATATTTCTTCAAGACATGGATATTTAGACGATGCTAGCTTTAATTCATTATTTAAAAAACCGACATCAAAGGCAGCATTATGGATAACTAGTGTTGCACCATCAACAAACTCAATAAACTCTTCTGCTATTTCATCAAAACCTGGCTTATCAACCAAATCCTCATTCATAATGCCGTGAACTTTTGAAGCCTCTTCATCTATTAGTCTGAATGGATTCAGATAGGTATGAAAATGTTCTTCAGATTTAGATCTATCATTTATTAAAACAGCTCCTATTTCAATAACCCTATGGCCTTGTTGAACTTCAAGACCTGTGGTTTCTGTATCCAAGATAATATATTTTTTTGCCATATTATTTTATAAAGAATCTATTCCTTTATTTGCAAGCTGGTCTGCTATCTCATTTTGTTCATGACCAGAGTGACCTTTAACCCAATGCCATTTTACATCATGAATGGCAACATACTTATCTAACTCCACCCATAAATCTTTATTTTTAACATCTTTTTTTTGAGCATTTTTCCAATTATTCTTCTTCCAGTTTTCTATCCATGAGGTTATGCCTTGCATAACATATTTTGAATCAGTAGTTAGATGAACAATACAAGGTTCTTTGAGAGCCTTGAGTCCCTCTATAGCTGCTAATATCTCCATTTGGTTGTTTGTAGTTAATGTTTTGCCTCCAAAATACTCTTTGCGTGTATCTTCATATTCTATTAAAGCACCCCAACCTCCGACACCTGGATTTCCTCTACATGCACCATCTGTATAAATATTAACTGTTTTCATAAAATTACCTTAAAATTTGTACATGATAAATATAGAACCTGTAAAAGCTTTTAATGATAATTATATTTGGTTACTCACAACTTATGAAGGGTCTGTAGTAATTGATCCTGGTGAAAGCAAAGACTTAATCAACTTTATCGATAAAAATAGATATAAATTGGAAGCTATTTTCATAACACATCATCACTTTGACCATACTGGTGGAATAGATGATCTAAGGGCAAAGGACGGTATAGATGTTTATGGTCCAAACAACAATATAGATTCAATCAATAAGAGACTTAAGGAGGGAGATAAAGTTTCAATCATTGGTCTTGAGTTTGAAATACTAGAGGTTCCTGGACACACTCTTGATCACATAGCATATTATTGTGAGAACAATGGCTCACCTCTTTTATTTTGTGGCGATACATTATTTTCTGCTGGATGCGGCCGTGTATTTGAAGGAACATTTGAACAAATGTATCACTCAATACAAAAATTAAAAAACCTACCTAAAAATACACAAATATATTGCGGTCATGAATATACAATCAGCAACCTAGAATTTGCCAAAACTGTAGAACCTTTTAATAAAGACATTATTTCAAGTTATAATAATGCACTTAATTTACAAAACAATGATATTCCCACTCTTCCAGCTTTATTATCAACTGAGCTAAAAATTAACCCATTTTTAAGGTCAGATATAAAAGAAGTTCAAGCTAACATTATAGATAAATTCAAAACTAATAAGGGTGAAGAAGATATATTTACTGCAATAAGACAATGGAAAGACATTTTTTAATAACTTTAGTATTTAGTCTATTTATTATCACTAGCTGTCAAACGCAAAAAATAGACGAACCTCCCCCTGTAGAAGTAAAGACTAGTTTTAGTCTAGAGGTTACGATTCCTAAAAAACCACCAAAAAATGTTTGGGAACATATTATTGTTAATTCAGATAATAAAGATGAAATCTTCCTAGATAAAAAAACCTCATATTTTCTGAACAGTCATCTTAGAAATAAGAAAGAACTCAATGATTATCTCAATAAATCTTATTATTTTATTTACTATGTAACACAAGAACTTGAAGCCGCGAATCTTCCAGTAGAGCTTGCTCTTATACCTTTTATAGAAAGTAACTATGATCCTTTCTCTATTTCTCCATCTGGAGCAGTGGGTCTTTGGCAATTTATGCCCAAAACAGGCAGACTTTATAATTTAGAAAAATCATGGTGGAATGAAGATCGTCACGACCCTTTTCGTTCAACGCATGCTGCAATAGGATATTTTAAATATTTGTTTGAAAGATTTGATAACGACATTTATCTTGCATTAGCTGCTTATAATGCTGGCCCAACCTATCTAGAAAGGCAAATAAATAAGAATTTAAGAAAAGGACTGGGAACAGATTTTTGGTCATTAGATTTAAATCAGCAGGTCACAAACTATATCCCTAAATATATTGCAATAAGAGAGATAGTATTCAATTCTGAAAAGTATGGTGTGCAACTTCCAAATATACCTTTTGAGTCTGTAGTAAAAAAAATAGAAATTCCTGGACAGGTTGAAATTTTATCACTCAGCGATTACCTAGGAATCAAGCCCGAATTAATATATAAACTAAATGCAGGATATACAAAATGGGCATCAGCACCCAAAAATAAAAGTATTTTTTATGTCCCAATTGAAAAAACATATCTATTAGATAGTCCAACAAGCCCATTTGAAAATGTAAATCAAATTAATTGGATATCACATAAAGTTTCATACGGCGATAACCTATGGAGTTTAGCAACTAAATACGATACTGAGGTAAAAGTAATAAAGAAAATAAATTATTTAGATGATGATCTGTTATCTGTGAATGATACTCTTTTGATTCCACTAAGTAGCTCATCTTCAAATAATTTTATTCCATATGAAATGCATATAGTTTCAGAAGGAGACACTCTTTGGGATATTGCAATAAAATATAATATTGAGTTAGTCGAGTTAATAAAAATTAATGAACTTAATCCATCTTCAATTTTGCAACTTGGTCAACAGTTAACAATTGGTAATAAAAATATCCATCGAAATATAGATTCTAAAAAAAGAACAATTTTATACTCTGTAAAACAAGGTGATAACTTGTATAAAATATCTGAATTATTTGATGTGACTGTTCAAAGTATCAAGGATCTGAATGAAGTAAAATCAAATCAATTGATGCCGGGTCAAATCATAAAGATCGCAATCAGAGCTTTTTAATCAGTCTGAGGTTTTAGGATCTAATGCATCCCTAAGACCGTCACCAAAAAAATTTAATGAAAATAAAGTTATGGTGAAAGTTAGTCCAGGATATATTAAGAGCCAACTATATTCCTCCATTGACTCAACTCCATCTTTGATGAGAGTGCCCCAACTGCTCATTGGTGGTTGTATTCCTAATCCCAGGAAACTTAAGAAACTTTCGAGTAACATTACTTGAGGAATGGTCAGTGTTGCATAAACAGCAATAGGTCCAAGTATGTTAGGCAATAAGTGTCTTTTAAACATAGCAAAATTACTTACGCCCATGGCTTGTGCTGCAAGAACAAACTCTTGATTTTTTAATGTTAAAACTTGTGCTCTAACGATTCTAGCCATTGTTAACCATTCAATAGCTCCAATCGCAAGAAATAAAAGCCACAGATTTCTTCCAAAAATAACCATTAAAAGTATTATAAAAATAATAAATGGGAGACCATACAAAACATCAACAATCCTCATCATTATAGAGTCTACTTTTCCTCCAAAATAGCCAGCAATGATTCCCCATGAAACACCTATAAATAAAGCAACAGTAGTGGCTATAAAACCAACTAATAGAGAAATTCTAGCTCCATATAAAATCCTTGAAAGTAAATCTCGTCCTAATACATCAGTACCAAGAAGATGAGCAGAAGATGGAGGTGAGGCACCTAAATCTAAATCCTGATACGCATATGGATAAGGTGCAATAAGAGGAGCTAAAATTGCTAAGGTAATTAAAATAAGTAATATTATTGCTCCCCCAACAGCTGCTTTATTCTTTAATAATCTAGAAAGCGCATCTGACCATAATGAAGAGGAATTAGACATTAAATATCCCTTGATCTTGGATTAAGCCATAAGGCAAGAATGTCAGAGAATAAATTAAACACAACAATCATAAATGAAAAGAAGATAGTAGTACCTAGAATCATCGTATAGTCTCTATTAAATGCAGCTTCTACATAAAATCTGCCTAGTCCAGGAATTTGAAAAATGGTCTCTACAACAAAAGACCCAGCTAGCAAACCAGCTACAGCCGGTCCTAAAAATGAAACAACTGGTATCAGACCACCTTGCATGGCATGCTTTGTTACAACCATTGTCTCTGTTAGTCCTTTTGCTCGAGCTGTCCTAATAAAATCTTGATTGAGAATTTCTAACATGCCTCCCCTACTAAGTCTTGCTATATAAGCTGCATAAGCAAAACCAAGAGTCAAAGATGGTAATATTTTATCACCAGGAAGCTGATCCCACCCTGATACTGGAAGTAATTCAAGATTTATCCCAAAAATTAAAACCAGTAAAGGACCAAGTAGAAAAGTAGGAACGCAAATGCCAATCATTGCTATAGACATTGGAATATAATCTAAGAAAGTATTTCTTTTAAGAGCTGCTGTAACACCCGACAAAGTACCAATAAATAAAGCAATTAACATTGAATAAATTGCTAGCTCAAAAGTAACAGGTAGACCTGTCATTATTAACTCAGTTACTGATCTTCCAGGAAATCTAAATGATGGGCCAAAATCTCCAACCAAAATACCAGACATATAGTCAAAATATTGCTCAGATAAAGGAGCATTTAAATTATATACCTCGTTTAAATTTTTCATTACTTGTTCTGAAACAGCCTTTTCGGCATCGAAAGGCCCACCTGGAGCTAACCTGACAAGAAAAAAAGTAATGCTTGCAACAGCTATTAATACAGGAACAGCCAGCAAAATACGTTTTAAAAAAATGCTCAGCATTTTATTTAGTCTCTTTCAAGCCTGAGATATTTTGGATGATGATGACTTAGAATATTTGGATACCAACCTTTTACATCGTCGTGCAGTTGATAAACTCTTACATAGGTATAAATGGGAGCAATTGGCATTTCATCAATTAACAGTCTTTCGGCATCCATTAAAATTTTATATCTTTCAGCTTGATCTAATGTTGCATTAGCTTTTATTAAAAGATTATCAAATTCAAAATTATTCCATCCTGTTTTATTGTTTCCTCTATTTGGCCTTAGGGTATCTAAAAAGGTATTTGGATCTTCATAGTCACCAATCCATCCTGCACGTGAAACTTGAAAGTCTCCAATCATTTCTCTACTTAAATAAACTTTCCAATCTTGGTTAACTAATTCAACATTGATACCAAGGTTCTGTTGCCACATTTGTTGAACTGCCAAAGCAACTTTTCTATGACCTTCACTAGTATTGAATAAAATCTCTAGTACTGGAAAGTTTTCACCTGACTCATAGCCTGCTTCCTTGAGAAGACTTTTGGCTAACTCAATGTCATAAGGAATCTTTGTATCAGGATAAAAACCATTTGATCCTGGAGGAGTGAATGAATAAGCAGGTATTTGCCCACAACGAGTTACAGATTCAACAATTTTTTTTCTATCAATGGAATAAGCTAAAGCTTTTCTTACCCTAACATCTTTTAAAACTTCATTCTTTGTATTAAACCTATAAAAATAAGTTCCCATATATGGATGTATTTGTAAACTCGGATTTTTTTCTTGAATATCAGGTTCACACTTATTTGACGGAAAAGTATTAGTGACATGGAGTTGTCCTGCTCGAAACATTCTTTCTTCAGTCATTTCATTTGAAACGGGATGAAAATGTATTTCATTTAATTCAACAATATTAGAATCCCAATACAATGGATTTTTTTCAACAACTATTTTTTTATTTAGCTCCCATGTTTTTAAATTGAATGGGCCATTACAAACAAAATTACCGGGTCTGGTCCACTGACCATTTCTATCATCAATGGAACCGTGTTCTAAAACAGTAGGCTTATGAACGGGCCAAGTACTGTAATGGCTTAAAAGTCCAAGAAAAAATGGAGTTGGCTCTTTTAGAGTTACCTGTAATATGTCTTTATCTATAGCTTTTACTCCAACTTTTGAAAAGTCATCAATAGAGCCATTGTGAAATTCCTCTGCATTAACTAAATAATAAAGCATGTCTGGGTACTGGGAACCGAGTGTAGCTGTTAATATTCTTTTCCATGACCATACATAGTCATCAGCTGTAACAGGATCGCCATTAGACCATTTTCCATCTTCTTGAAGATAGAAGGTATAAATTTTTCCGTCATCACTTATGTCCCAAGATGAAGCTGATCCAGGAAGGCTTTCACCACCTCTTGGGTTTGAGCTTGTCAAACCTTCACACAAAGCAAGTAAAAGATGATGCTCAGGCACGCCTGTAACGATATGAGGATCTAAGCCCTGTGGCTCAGTTCCGTTTCCATAATGAAAGACTTTGGATTCAACTGACAGATCAACTGGTGATGAACTGGGAGAACAACTAATTAGAAAAAGGGATAAGGCTAAAAAGGTATATTTCATATTAAAAAACTATATTATTTAAATTAACATTAGAAGAGTTAAAAATATCATTACTTATTAATTGATTAAAAAGATTTAAATATCTGTCTTCCGAAAACTTTTTGTACTCTTCAAAAACATCATCGATTTGTTCTTTTGATGGATAATTGATGGATGTAAGATCAACAATATATGTGTCCCCATTATTTGCTACAGATGTAAAGGAATTACCTGATTTAATTTTAAAGGCCTCATATATTATTTCTTGCGGCAGTAATGAAGAGCTTCTTTTAACATCTACAAAAGTATCAGATGAAATAAAATCGTATGCTGAAGTGAATGTAACAACAGTATTAGATTCTTTAGCTTCAATTATTTCATCCGCAAGTAAAAGTTTTTTTGATTCTGTTTTATTTTCTGATAGCAAATTATTAACTTCGTTTGTTACATCATCAAAGGCAATCAAAGAAGGAGGATTTATCTCAGCTAATGAAATTACAAATATAGAATCGTTTATATCAAAACTCATAAGAGTTCCAATTTCTGAATCAGGTGAAAAAATATAATCTTTAATGTTTTGATTAAAAAGAGTGAGATTGAAATTATTCAAAGTAGTAGTTTCTGCAAGAATTTCAGCAACTTCTAATGTATCAGCTACATTTGTAAGGCTGTTATCTGCAAGCAGCATTGAATCAATAGAATCATAATCATCTCTCATTAATGCCAATGACTCGCTTTCAATAAGTTCATTAGTAAAAATATCACTCATTTGATCAAAACTTTCTACTTGGTATTTATTATATTCAGTAATTTTTAGTAAATGATAAGAATCACTCAATTCAACAATTTTACTAATATCATCAAGACCTAGCTCATTAAGAGCGTCAGAAAATTCAATAGGAAAAGTATCATTATCAAAATATTCTAAATCTCCGCCAATATCTTTTGTGACAATGTCATCGCTGAATTGTTTTGCTAAAGAAGAAAAATCACTACCATCTAAAAGAAGATTATTAATGTCTTGTATTTTTTTATATGCAATTTCTGATGACTCATATTTAGACTTATCGATCATGATATGAGAAATCCTAATTTCAGTTTTGTTTTGATTATTTAAAAGGTAGTTGTCGTATGCAGACTGCAAATAATCATTGGGAATAACAACACGGTCTTTATAATCTTTTGAGTTAAGTACAAAATATTGAAAAGTTCTAACTTCATCCGAATAAAAAAGCAATTCATTACTATCATAAAAATCTTTAAGCTCTTCCTGGGTATTAGTAATACTATTTTTAAGATCTGATGAATCTATTTTTATGAAATTAATATCTATTGATTGCTCTAATACAGTTGCTATATCTTTTGCCTCTTCGTTAGAAGAGAATACATATGGATTAATAGCTGTTCTATATACTTCTGATGCAAGTAGCAAGGATATTTGATTAACATATTCATCTTTTGTGAAACCATTTGCATTTGCTTGAGCTTCAAAAACACCTTCATCAAAACTGTCATCAATCCAAAAAGATTTATTTGCAACAATAGTTTTTTTAGCTTCTCTTTTTGTATGATCATTGATTAGACCTAAAGACCTTGCTCCAGACAGAAGTGTTTTTTGAGCTATTAATTCCTGTTTTATTATGTCCATTTGCAACTCATCACTTAATGAATTGAAATCAAAATTCTCACCATATATATTTTTGTATTTTTGTATTGCGAAGTTAGTAGCTATCTGAAAATCACCCTGGGTAATGTTCTCTCCATTAATTGAGCCAAGTGAGGTAGGCGTATTAGTAGCAAGTGAAGATGTGCCTAAAAAAACAAAAGGTAATGTGCATGCTGCTATTACAATAAATAATCTTGGGCCAGTTAAAAAATTTCTTAGTGAATCCATCATAGTGTTGATATTATAAATAAAAAAAGGGTGCTAAAGCACCCTTTTTTTTAGTTATTAACTATTAGCTGTTTTTAACCTTATCTTTAAGGCCTTTACCAGCTTTAAAACCTGGTACTTTAGAAGCAGCAATATGCATTGATGCGCCAGTTTGAGGGTTTCTTCCCTCTCTAGCAGCCCTATGCCTTACTGAGAATGTTCCAAAACCAACTAGTGATACTGAATCACCTTTACCTAAAGCATCACCGATACCTTCTAATACTGCATCAACAGCTCTGCCTGCTGAAGCCTTAGAAACATCTGCACTGCCTGCAACCGCGTCGATTAAATCTGATTTATTCATATTTAAATACTCCTCTGTAAATTTATTTATATAAATACCCTTCTATCAAAAGCTTTTTAAGGCTAAAAGTCAAGTAAATAAAGGGTTTTTAATGAGCTTGTTTATTCTCTGATTTATCTTTTTTTGCTCTAGTAGATTTTTCAAGAGGAGTTGGTTCTTTAATTAGTGCATGAGAAATAATCTCATCAATCCATTCAACAGGGATAATATTTAAAGATTTTAATATTTGTTTTGGTATTTCCTGTAAATCAGACTCATTCTCTTTCGGGATAATAACATTTTTTATTCCGCCTCTTTTAGCAGCCAATAGTTTTTCCTTTAGACCACCTATTTTTAATATTTGTCCTCTTAAAGTTATTTCTCCTGTCATTGCAGTATCAGCTCTCACCGGTATCCCTGTAAATATAGATATAAGAGAAATTGCCATTGCACCCCCTGCACTTGGTCCGTCTTTGGGTGTTGCCCCTTCAGGCACATGAATATGTACATCAAATTTTTCATAAAAGTTTGGTTTTATTCCTAAAGAATTTGCCCTGGATCTAACAACAGTTAAAGCAGCTTGAATTGATTCTTGCATGACATCACCTAAAGAACCAGTCTTAATAATTCTACCTTTACCATCAATATGAGAGGCCTCTATGGTTAGTAGTTCTCCTCCAACCTCAGTCCATGCAAGACCAGTAACCTGTCCAATCGCATTATCTTTTTCAGCAATTCCAAATTTAAATTTTTTAACACCAGAGAATTTTTCTAAATTTTTATCAGTGATTTCAGTAGCGTTGTCGCTAGTCTTATTGTTAAGTAGTCGCTCCTTCACAACTTTTCTGAGAATTTTAGCAATTTGTCTTTCTAAGCCTCTTACGCCTGCCTCTCTTGTGTAATATCTAATCAATGAAAGTATTACTTCTTTTTTAATATTAATTTCATTTTCTTTTAGCCCATTTCTATCCATTTGCTTAGGCAGTAGGTACTTTGATGCTATATTTAATTTCTCATCTTCAATATATCCAGGAATCCTAATAATCTCCATTCTATCTAAAAGCGGCGTTGGTATATTTAAACTATTAGCGGTACATACAAACATTACTTCAGAGAGATCGTAATCTACTTCTAAATAATGATCGCTAAAGGTGTTATTTTGTTCAGGATCTAAAACTTCTAACAAAGCTGAAGCAGGATCGCCCCTATGATCCATTCCAATTTTATCAATTTCGTCAAGCAAAAAAAGTGGATTTTTGACTCCAACTTTTGATAGTTTTTGAATAATTTTACCTGGCATAGAACCAATATAAGTCCTTCTGTGGCCTCTAATTTCAGATTCATCTCTGACACCACCTAGTGACATCCTTACAAATTTTCTGTTTGTAGCTCTGGCTATAGACTCGCCTAAAGAAGTTTTTCCAACACCAGGAGGTCCAACTAAACATAAGACAGGTGCCTTCATTGTTTTAACTCTTTTTTGGACAGCTAAATATTCAATTATTCTTTCTTTGACCTCATCAAGACCATAATGATCCTCTTCTAAGATATCAAGAGATGCTTGTATGTCAGATTTAACTTTGGACTTTTTCTTCCATGGTACTTCAACTAGACAATCTAAATATGATCTTATAACTGAAGCTTCAGCAGAAGATGGGGACATGTGCTTAAATTTTGATAGTTCACTTTTAGCTTTTTTAAGTGCATCTTTTGGCATACCAATATTATTAATCTTTTCTTCCAAGGCTTCTAACTCATCACCCTCATCACCAATCTCTCCAAGTTCTTTTTGAGCTGCTTTAATTTGCTCATTTAAATAATATTCTCTTTGAGATTTTTCCATTTGCTTCTTAACTCGTTCACGTATCTTCTTTTCAACATCAACAACATCTAACTGAGATTCGATAAACATTAAAACTTTTTCGGATCTCTCTTTTAAGTCTGCTATAGCTAAAATTTCTTGCTTTTTTTCAGTATCGATTGGTAGATGTCCTGTAATTGTGTCTATCAATTTTGATAGATCGTCTAATGAATCTACAGTCGATACTATTTCAGGTGGAATTCTTTTTGTAATTCCAATGTAATCTTCAAATTTTGCTTTTATAAATCTTGTAAGATTTGAAGCATCAGCTTCTTTTAGGGGAATATCATCAATCGAAGAGATTCTCGCAAGATCATAGTTTTCTTTTGCAATTAGTTTTTCAATCTTACATCTCTTAAAACCTTCAATGAGAACCTTCATAGTTCCATCTGGTAATTTTATTAATTGAAGTAAATTACTTACTGAAGCATTTTTGTAAATATCATTAAATTCTGGATTTTCTACATTTGGATCAATTTGACTAACTAAAACAAGCTTTTTATTCGAAGACATTGCAATATTAAGAGCTTCAATTGATTTAGGTCTTCCAACAAAAAGTGTTGTTACTATTCCTGGAAAAACAACAACATCTCTGAGTGGGATTAGTGGTAGGTCTGATTTAATTTCTTTCATATACCCTTTATAAGGACATATATGCAAATATCAATTAACTGGCAGATGATTTTTTTGCAGCGGTTTTAAGAAGTCTAATTGGCTCAGATTTAGAAACAACTGTGTTTTCATCGATAATAACTTTTTCTAGATCAATGTCAGGTAGCCTGAACATAGTCTCCATTAAAATTTCCTCCATAATAGACCTTAGACCTCTTGCTCCAGTTTTTCTTTTAATGGCTTGCTTAGCAATTTCTATCAATGCCTCATCTCTGAAAGTTAGCTCTACATTATCAATTTTAAATAAATGTTTATACTGATTAACAAGAGCATTTTTTGGTTCTTTGAGTATTCTAACCAATGCATGCTCATCCAATTCATGAAGATTCGATATCACAGGCAATCTTCCAACAAATTCAGGAATTAAACCATATTTTACTAAATCTTCTGGCTCAAGATTATCAATAGATGCTGATATCGGCTTGACATTGGTTTGATTCTTAACCTCAGCACTGAAGCCAATACCAGTATTATTATTTCTTTGATCAATTATCTTATCTAGACCAGAGAAGGCACCACCACATATAAATAAAATATTTGATGTATCAATTTGAATAAATTCTTGCTGAGGATGCTTTCTTCCACCTTGAGGAGGAATTGAGGCAACTGTTCCTTCAATAAGCTTCAATAATGCCTGCTGAACACCTTCACCAGAAACATCTCTTGTTATTGAAGGGTTGTCAGACTTTCTTGCAATTTTATCAATCTCATCAATATAGACTATCCCAAGCTGAGCTCTTTCAGGATCATAGTCTGATTTCTGTAATAATTTTTGAATAATATTCTCAACATCTTCACCGACATACCCTGCTTCGGTTAGGGTGGTAGCATCTGCTATTGTAAATGGGACATTTAGAACCTTTGCTAATGTTTGCGCAAGTAGAGTTTTGCCGCTACCTGTTGGACCTAGAAGAAGAACATTACTTTTCTGGAGCTCTACACTATCCTTTGAATCATTCTTTCTTAAACGCTTATAATGATTATAAACTGCAACTGAAAGAACCTTTTTAGCTTTCTCTTGACCGATTACATATTCATCTAGTTTAGAAAAAATTTCTAATGGCGAAGGAAGCTCTTCAAGAGATATGTCTTCTTCACTTTTAATCTCTTCTTCAATAATATCATTGCAGAGATCTACGCATTCATTACAAATGTAAACACTTGGTCCAGCAATTAACTTTTTAACATCATCTTGGACTTTTCCGCAAAAAGAACAATTTAATTTATCTGGTGAGCTACTACTTGTCATTAACCTTATCTCTTGAATTCAATATATTATCAACTATTCCATATTTAATAGCAGCTGGTGCGTCTAGAAAATTATCTCTATCGGTATCTTTTTCAATTTTTTTAATAGTTTGGCCTGTATGTTTGGCTAGAATTTCATTGACTATCTTTTTCATGTGGAGAATCTCTTTTGCATGTATCTCAAAATCAGATGCTTGTCCCTGGAAACCGCCTAGAGGTTGATGAATCATTATTCTTGAATTCGGCAATGCGAACCTTTTTCCTTTATTACCTCCAGCGAGCAATATTGCACCCATGCTTGCTGCCTGACCAATACATAAAGTTGAAATTGATGGGGAAACAAATTGCATTGTATCGTATATAGCTAAGCCTGCCGATATACTTCCACCAGGTGAGTTAATGTAAATTGATATATCTTTTTCAGGATTTTCAGATTCAAGAAAAAGTAACTGAGCAACAACTACATTGGACATGTAGTCATCTACAGGTCCAGAAAGAAAAATTACCCTTTCTTTTAAAAGTCTGGAATAAATATCAAAAGAACGTTCGCCTCGAGCAGTTTGCTCGATAACCATTGGGATTAATGCTGATTGTATTTGACTCATATGTATTTTATTTATTAGCTAATTCAGAAAATTCTATCACCTTATCTTTAGATTTAAGTGCATTTTCTAATTTTTCAATCAATTGTTGTTCTAAATCGATCATTCGATATTGTTCTAGTTGTTGAGGCTGACCCTTAACCCATTTAATAAACTGCTCAGAATCTTTATATTTTTTTGATTCTTTTTCGATAAAAGCTTCAAGTGTTTTTGTATCAGAGGTGATTTCAAAATGTTTTATTAGTTCTGCAAAAAGCAAATCAAGTCTAACTCGCTTCTCAGCATTTTCAGAAAAAGTATCAATAGGAAATAAATCATCGCCTGCTTTTTCCTCTGTATGACCTATTCTCATTAATGCATCTTTTCTCATTAAATCTGCTTGCTCTTTAATAGTTACATTTGGAACACTGAAAGAATTCATTTTAAGCAATGTTTCATAAATAGACTCCTTGGTTAAATCATTTTCCTGTAATTCAACTTCTTTTTTCATCCTTTTTGAAATTTCATTTCTAAAACCTATTTCATCTTTCACATCCATTTCAAGTTTTTCAAAAAGATTTTCATCTATTTTTGATTCGTGTAGTTCTTGAACTTCTTTTAAATTAATTTGAAATTCAGCATCAACTCCTGCAAGATCTTTTTTAAAATAATCTTCTGGAAAAGTTGCTTTAATTGTGAATTCTGATGGTTCTTTATCTAAAATTGCATCTTCAAAACCGGGGATCATAGATTTACTTCCAAGAACTAATTTAAAGTCTTTGGCAGAATTGCCTTCAAATTCTTCATTATTGATTGTTCCAATAAAATCTAAAATAACCTGATCATCAACCTTAGATTTTCTTTTAACATTTTTCCATTCGCCATACCTTTTAACAATATCTTTGATGGCAAGATCTATATCAGAATCATTAATAGATATTGATACTTTCTCATAATTTTTCCATCTGCTTAACTTGGGCTTAATATCAGGAAAGACTTCGAAAGTTGCTGAGTATGATATTGGTTTTTTTGGATCTTCACTTTCAATATTTACAGTAGGAGATGATGCGGGACGTATTTTATTTTCAGTTAAAGCTTGAGGATATGTGTTTTGAATAAGCTCATTGACTACTTCAGCATGAATAGATTGGCCATACCTTTGTTCTAAAACATCATTAGGTACTTTTCCTTTTCTGAAGCCGTCGAGTTTTGCTTTTCCCTTTATGTTATTTATTTTAGATTGGAATTTTGAATTATAGTCTTCCACTGGAACTGATACTGTTAACTTTCTCTCTAAATCTTTTAACTTTTTTAGTTTGCTATTCATTGTTATACCTAATAAATGGGGCGAGCGATGGGGTTCGAACCCACGGCCTCCGGAGCCACAATCCAGC
>ERZ1047472.1620-NODE-1620-length-17257-cov-5.667597_pt1 | contig 17257 bp, 15 predicted proteins | sample MGYA00383095_ERZ1047472 | MGnify/ENA primary metagenome ERZ1047472 (study PRJEB29581, sample SAMEA5548365) | metagenome | biome: marine; feature: coastal; material: water | depth 1 m | study: Short-term variability in the microbial, nano- and picoplankton... | reverse complement strand
TGCCTTGAAAGAATCGCAGTGGGTACAAAGTTTAGACTTATCTGCCGCATTTGTTCTCCGAATCCGGGCATGGTTTTATCTGCTATTGCCAAAGTAGCATCGGGCGTCACATCTCTGGGTGAGGGGCCAGTGCCTCCTGTCGTCAGCACTAAATCACATTTATGATGATCTACTAACTCAATTAAGTCGCTCTCTATTTGTGACTTCTCGTCAGGAATTAGTTTTTCAATAAATTTAACTGGGTTCGTGACGACTAATTCAAGCCATGTTCGCAAAGCCGGTAAACCCTCATCCGTGTATACACCAGCTGAGGCTCTATCGCTGATAGACACTAGACCAATTCGTACGTTCTCTTGTTCCATAAATGTTTAAGACCTAAAGCGTGATATTTAAAAAGATTAAAGGGATGCGAATTTATTCTATCTGTCGCCGTGTTAGCCACTACTTTTTTCTAAAGATGTAGAAATAATTTTGAACAATTTTTTGAAAGATCCTTTGGAGTTTCGTGTGATTTCGCCTCGGCAGTCGGCGACTAATAACTTTAATTCATTAATATCGCTGAGTGGGAAATGTTCGATGAAGTACTTTAAATTTTCTTCATTATTTATAATTTTTTCTCGCCACTCCTCGGTTTCGTGTAGCCGTTTGATTCTTGAAGCACTTGGTTTTTCAAGCTGCTCTAATTGTGTACGGATTGGTTCTACCTCCACACTACGCATTATCTTACCGATAAATTGAAGTTGCCTTCGTTTGGCACCATTTTGAGATATATTTTTAGCCTCAAGGACTTCATGTTTCAAATTATCTGGAAGGTCAAATTTATTTAACGTATCTCGTGGGAGAGCCACCAGGGCTGCACCGATCTCCTGCAGCTCTTCCATTTCTTTTTTTCTTCGCGTTTTGCTTGGTCGTAGTAAATCCATAAATCTAATGAATAATCTGATGTGGTGATATCATGCGTAACTTAAGTGGTAAGCATAACAAAAATCAATCGGCACTCTATTAGCGCTGTCGTAAGGTGAGTTAATAAAAATATGTCCAAAGAAAAATTTGCATACAGCATAGACCAATTCAAAGCAATTGCCCAAAAGACCTTAGAGATGGCGAAACATTTAGGTGCGACTTCCGCTGAGGTTGACTTAAATGAAGGTTTGGGCAGCGGCGTGTCGGTCCGAAAAGGAGAAATTGAGAATCTTGAGTACAACCGAGACAAAGGCTTGGGTGTGACAGTTTACGTGGGTCGACGTAAGGGTTACGCCAGCACATCCGATCTTGGTGAGGATGCTATTTCTGATACGGTCAAGGCTTCTCTATCGATAGCCCAGTTTACTGCTGAAGATCCATTTTCCGGTTTGGCTGAGCCAGATCAGCTTGCGAAAGAATTACGCGACCATGATGTCTATCATCCGTGGGATATTTCCACCGACGATTCCATCATCTTGGCACGTGAGTGCGAGCAAGCTGCTTTTGACGTGAGTTCAAACATTAAGAATTCTGAGGGCGCGAGCGTATCTGTGCAAGAGGGTCAGTTTGTTTATGCTAATTCGAATGATTTTATGCAAGGGTATCCTAGCACTCGTCATCACATCAGCTGCTCGGTAACTGCTGGTGAGGGTGACCAAATGCAAAGAGACGGTTGGTGGAGCACTGCGCGATGTGCAGAGGATATGGAGTCGGCAAAAACAATCGGCGCGCTCGCTGGAAAAAGAGCATTGGCTAAAGTTGGCGCTAAAAAAATTCGAACAGCGAAAGTGCCAGTACTTTTCGAGTCGACCGTTTCGGCGGGGATTTTAAGGCATTTTGTGTCAGCAGTCAGTGGTGGTAATTTATATCGACAGCAATCATTTCTTGAGGGTAAGGTTGGTGAAAGTATTTTTCCTGATTTTTTATCAATTGAAGAAGATCCCTTCATTCAACGGGGATTGTCGAGCGCTTCATTTGATAATGAAGGTGTTAGAACGAAAAAGAGGGCAGTTGTAACGTCCGGAAAATTAGATGGTTTGTTTCTCAGTACTTACTCAGCCAGAAAGCTTGGGCTAATTACAACCGGTAATGCGGGGGGCTCACATAACTTATTTGTCCGTTCGCCGGGCGCAACACACGATTTTGGTGATTTGCTTAAGATGATGGGCACTGGCTTTTTCGTGACAGACCTTCTTGGTCACGGCACCAATATGGTGACCGGTGATTATTCGCGTGGCGCATCTGGGTTTTGGGTTGAAAATGGAGAGATCGCCTTTCCAGTTCAAGAGGTCACCGTCGCTGGAAACCTTAAAGAAATGTTTAAATCTATTAGGGCTGTCGGCAATGATGTGTTGAGTCGCTCGTCTTTTCAGGTTGGTTCTCTATTAGTTGAATCAATGACTGTTGGTGGCGATTAAATCAAAAGATGAGCTAGGCCAACAGTTGCCGCCTACTTATGACGTAAGCTCAACTTCACTGCGTCAGGCACTAGTGATTTTTATTCCGTTCGCCTTCGGATATTTTTTGTCGTATTTATTTCGATCTGTGAACGCAGTCATCGCCCCTGAACTTATTTCTGAATTTGATCTAACTGCCAGTCAATTGGGGCTGCTAACCTCAGTCTATTTTTTAACTTTCGCAAGCCTTCAGATACCTATAGGCGTGTTTTTAGATCGGTTTGGCCCTCGACGAGTGAACGCTGCGCTACTGATTTTAGCTTCTATTGGTGCATTCATTTTTTCAAAGGCGGATAGTTTTCAAGCTCTTCTTTTAGGTCGGGCGTTTATTGGTTTTGGAGTGGCGGCGTGTTTGATGTCTAGCATCAAGATTTTCTCCCAGTGGTTTCCTAAAGAAAAACTTCCGGAAATGACTGGAAGAATTATGTTTATTGGTGGACTGGGTGCGATTTCTGCAACAGCCCCCATCGAATTTGCACTGACGTTTACCGGATGGAGAGAAATCTTTGGAGTGCTGTGTATTTTGACTATTCTTGTTTCGGCTATCGTCTTTATGGTGGCTCCTAATAAACCAAATAATTACGAGATCGGGTCGATTCAAGATCAGTTTGTTGGTGCGCTAAGCATTTACCGGTCGCCAATATTTTGGCAAATAGCTTTAGGATCCGTACTACCACAAGCGTTTAATATGTCTGTCCAAGGATTATGGGCTGGACCCTGGTTGTCTGACGTTGCCGGGTTAGAGCGATCGAACGTCGCGCTACATCTTTTAATGTTGGGCGTGGCGACGATGTTCGGGTTTCTTTTTTGGGGTGCATTCGCAACTCGAATGAGTCGAAGAGGTATTCAGCCAATTGTGGTGCTGATTTGGGCGACTTCTGCTTACTTGGTGCTACAGCTTTTATTAGTTTTTGAGGTTACTCGCTTGTCGTGGGCGATCTGGGTAGGATGGGGTTTGCTTGGTACTTCTGGGAGTCTAGCGTTTTCTATCATTTCACAAAGTTTCCCTGTTCAACTGACCGGTCGTGCGACAACAGCACAAAATTTACTCATTTTTTTGACCGCTTTCGGCTCACAATGGCTGTTCGGAATTATTTTGAATCAGTGGGACGTTGTCGATGGTGGATACAACCCTCATGGTTATGTGCGAGCATTTAGTATTTTTTTATGTCTTCAAGTGGTAGGCTTCATTTGGATGGTACACGGTTATTTAAATCGTGGAGCGTCAAGATCTAACTAAAAATTTTAGAAGTATTATGGAAAACATTAACAACCGACTACCTTTATTTAAGCTTATTCTTGGCGCGGCAATTTTTGCTTACGAGAAACGTTTCGTTCTTGCTCGTTCGTTGTGGTTGCCTTTCTTCATTGGTATGTCTTTGTCACTTGTCAATTCCTTTGGGTCGCCGTTTGGTGGAAGTGCCGAGGTTCCTATCGAGGAATTGAAAGAAGGAAGATTTGGTGCCATGTATTTTGTCGTAATAGCGATGTTTTTTGTCACAGTCGTAGCAACTGTAAGAGCTTATCGCGTATTGCTCGAATGTGACCTGCCTATCAATTCACCAATTTCTTGGGGATTGTCGGAGACCAAATTCACTTTAGCGATGTTTTCTCTAGGCATGATATTTATGTTCGTGCTGGCTATTTCGAGTACAGTTTTAATTAGCGTTTTTAACGTTATTGGTAACGTAGGAGCGCTAGCAATGCTGAATTTCTTACCACCAGTTTACGTTGCAGCCAGATTAATACTTGTTTTCCCGGAGGTCAGCAGGGATCCCGAGATTGGAGTTTTTGATGCTCTAAAATGGTCTTGGTCAGCGACCAAAGGTAACGGACTGGTTTTGATGTTGCTCGCGGTTGTCTTTCCTCTAATGATTGCGCTTGGAATAAACTGGTTCAGTAACACGGCAATCCCTCTTTCAGAGTTTCTAGGCGCGACGTTAGTCTGGCTGGTTCTACCCTTTGAGGTTGCTTTAATTGCTCTTAGCTATTCCACAATTAAAAGAATGGCAGATGTTTCTCCAGACTGACGACTTAGTTTTTTTGCTTGCTAGTCAGAATTAACGTTTAGTCAGTACCGACCGAATTTTCTCATTAGCCTCTAGTAGAGTCTTCTCGGTTGTAGACCAATCGACACACGCATCCGTGATAGAGACGCCGTATTGCATTTGGCTAAGATCCTCAGTGAGCTTCTGGTTGCCGGGGCCAATATTGCTCTCTAACATCATACCTATGATTGACCGGTTTCCATCCACGACCTGACTTATACAGTCATTAAAAACCAATGGCTGTAGATTGTGGTCTTTATTCGAATTAGCATGACTACAATCGACAATTATATTTGAAGGCAGTTTAGCTTGATTAAGTTCTTTTTCCACTAGAGAAATAGATACAGAGTCGTAGTTGGGACCATTCGACCCGCCTCGTAGAACTATGTGTCCATATCCATTTCCACTGGTATGTGTTATCGCTACTTGCCCATCACCGTTGATCCCTAAAAAGCTGTGAGGGTTTGAAACAGAGTGAAGTGCGTTAATGGCAACGGCAAGGCCACCATCTGTGCCGTTTTTAAATCCTACTGGAGAGGAGAGTGCGCTAGCCATTTCTCGATGGGTCTGCGATTCAGTAGTGCGGGCACCAATGGCGCTCCATGAGATTAAATCGCCAAGATACTGTGGGCTTATAGGGTCCAATGCCTCTGTTCCTGCAGGCAAACCCATTTCATTAATCTCCAGCAATAATTTTCGAGCGATGCGTAAGCCCTCTTCGATATCAAAAGACTCGTCCATATGTGGGTCGTTAATGAGTCCTTTCCAGCCAACGGTAGTTCGAGGTTTCTCGAAGTAGACGCGCATGACCAGCATCATTGATTCGGCAACTTCGTTTGATAAGCCCTTAAGTTTTTCTGCATAGTCCATGGCAGCTTTTGTGTCATGAATCGAGCATGGCCCGACAACAACTAAAAGACGTTTGTCCTCTCTATTTAAAATATCTTCAATCGATTTTCGCCCATTGATAATTGTTGTCATTGCTTTCTCAGCTACCGGAATTTCTTGCTTAATGATTTGCGGTGTCGATAAAGTCTGTTGAGTTCGGACGTTTAGGTTGCTGATTAATTCTTGGGTCATAGCGTGGAATCTTTATTTTTATGTTTTGTTATAGGCTAAATATTTATCGGTACTTTTTTATGGATTATTTCTAAGATTTCGGCATGATTAAGCCAGGTGATCCTAAATATTTTCAATACCCGAGTTTACTATGTTTAAAGATAAGTATGTGAATCTGTGGTTACGTTTTATGACTGGTCATCGAAACCTGAAGAAGCCATTTAATCGGGTCTTACAGCGCTTTGACGAATACCCTCTCCTCTTTTTGCGCAGTTTTACGTAGGTGGTTTCTAAGCGGTTCACCGAAAGTCGGAGATTCGATCTCAAAAATGTCACCGTCTTGAGTTTTAATATTCTTAGTAAAGCTCCCGCCTGCAGCACCGAAAAAATGAATGTGAACATCCCCTTTTTTTCTGAACTCCGGATATTTAAAGTGGTGGTGCTCTAGGTTTGCAATCGAGTGTGACATATTTCCATTACCTGAAGCCCAATCCTCTTCCCAGATCACTTTGTCGGATCTTAAAAGCCGAGCTCTTCCTTTGACGTCTGATGGAAGCTCCCCGATGAGCAGTTCTGGACCAAAGGAGCACTGTCTTAATTTTGAGTGTGCCAAGTACAGGTAATTTTGCTTTTCCATGACGTGATCTGAATACTCATTAGCTAACGCGTAGCCAACGCGCCAGACCGCCGCTTTCTCGTCAATCAAATAAATCCCGACAATTTCAATTTCCTCGCCACCATCTAATGCGAAGCTTGGCCAGGTAAGGGGGGCCTCTGGATCTACAACCCAGTTGCCATTGCCTTTATAAAACCATTCTGCTTGCGTGCCAATCTCGTTCGCCTTTGGCTTCCCACCGTCCACTCCCCATTTGAACATTTTCATGGAATCGGTCATCGCTGACTCATTTTGTTCTAATTTCTCGTGCATCGCGCTTCGTGCGCTTGCACTACCCAAATGAGATAGTCCTGTTCCAGTAATCAGCTGACGATACGGGTCTGGATGGTGGAATGGAACATGGATTCTTTTATCTGAGAGGATTTGTCTCATGGAGTCCGTCTCGCTGCCAATACGGTCCTCTACGACGCTTTTAATAGAACGCTCTTCCTTAATGGACTCTAACGCTACTTCATAGGTTGAGGTAACCCCCTTGATGGCTTGAACGTTACCGTCATCTCTTACTGCGCCAACTCTTCTTGCGCCATCTCTTCCTCTGTACTGGACTAATCTCACGATCTTTCTCCGTATTGATGAGCGACTAATATAATATTCTTAGTCTAGCTTATGTTTATCTTCATTTGCATCAAAAAAATGGATGTGGCTGGATCATGGAAAAGCTAGATTCGAGGAAGTTAATTAACAGGGGTCTTTTTAGAATGAAAACACAAGCTAATGGCATAACAATTAATTACGAAACCTTCGGCGACTCTGGCCCTTGGGTAGTCCTTAGTCATTCCTTATTATGCGATTTAACAATGTGGGGGCCTCAAATAGATGCGTTGAGGTCAAACTTCCGTGTTATTGCCTTTGATACAAGGGGTCATGGCCAAAGTGAAGCACCCGATGGAGATTACACTCTCGATTTATTGGCCGCTGATGCGAAAGAGCTGCTCGACAACTTGGATATCGTTGGTCCCCATTGGGTTGGTTTATCAATGGGGGGAATGATCGGGATGACATATGGCATCAATTACCCAGACTCTCTTTCTTCATTGGTGTTGTGTGATACCACTAGCCGGATGCCGCCTGAGGTCCAGGCTGCATGGGGGGAGAGGATCAATGTTGCGAAGCAAGATGGGACGCAAGGGCTCGTTTCAGCAACGATAGCCAGGTGGTTTACCGCAACGTTTCGAGAGCAGCCGCGCCCCGAGATTGATTTTGTGGCGAAACTTATCGAGCAATCTTCTGTTGCGGGTTACGCAGGTTGTTGTCATGCAATTTCGAAAATAAATTGCACTAATCGGTTAAATGAAATTCGGGTTCCTACAAAGATCATTGTCGGAGACGCTGACGTCAGTACGCCAGTATCTATGTCGGCTGAGATACAATCAGCGATCCCTAATTCGAGTTTAACGGTTATTGCGGGGGCTTCGCACCTGTCGAATTTGGAACAACCTCAACAATTTAATGAAGCGATGCTTGGTTTTCTAGAACACCTCTAATGGGCGTCGATATTTTTAATGCCCAGTCACTGATTAGGAATAATGGACATGTCCACTGGTGGCTTGGCGATTAATTTACGTAGGATAAAAAAAATGTCGTGATCAAAATGTGATGGCGGCACCAAGTGATATTTGTCATCGGACTTTTTTCCTTCGATTTCGTATTTGATATAGGTCCAATCTTTAACTGTGTGCTTTTCCAATATTCCATTATTTTTATTTTGCTCGATTAATAGAACTTCTCCTCGAAAAGGCCACTCTGGAATAAGTAGTTTGTGAATCGCCATGGATAATCGCATTGCGTGGTTCATCTGGGATTCCTTGTTGATACACGCACCCAAACATTTTCCTATTTGATGTGAAAAACATGATCCAGTCCCCGACTCCAGATTTAATTTTTTCATACATAAATTATGAAGTTTGGCCAAATCCTTGAGAGCCTTTGTCGCTTGTTTTTTTGTCGCAAAAATCCCGTAGATCGACCCAAAAGGGATATCATCAAATTCCGCGAGTTCTTTGATTTCTGGATCTGGTGTTTCCTCAGCTGGATTCCAATGAATCGTATAGTTATTTTTTTGTGCTCGCAGTTGCCTGTTGTACATTGGGCTCAAAGTTTTCACAAGTTGCGACTCGAGTAATAACGCGCCTAGCTCTCCAGCTGATTCACACCATTCGATGCTGGTCAAATTTTGATTAATTTTTAGATCTTTCTTGTTGGAATGGTCTCCGCTGAAGTGAGACTTAACTCTTGTTTTAATATTTTTGCTCTTGCCTACATATAACGTGCAATTATTTTCGTCTCTGAAGATATAAATCCCGGGACATGAGGGTATGGAGTCAATTAATTCTTTGTCGATTCCTTTTGGAAGTGAGGGTTCTTTGAGCAGTTTATCGATTGATGTCTTGATGAGGGAAGGCTCGAAATATTTTTGAATATGTTGCGCAAAGTCCCAAATTGCTCGTGTGTCCGTCATAGCTCGATGGCGAGGGCCACAGGACAGTTGCAGTCTTTTAATGATGCTATCTAATCCATGTTTTCTCTCATTCGGATAAAGTAATCGAGAGAGCTTGACCGTGCACAGTAATTTTGGTGAATATTTGATGTTAACCGACTTAAATTCATTTTTTAAAAATGCGTAGTCAAACCGAACATTGTGTGCGACCAATGTCTTGCCCTCAAGGCGCTTGATTAAATCATTGCATACCTCACTGAATTGCGGTGCACCCTTAACCATTTCGTTTGTGATGCCGGTAATTAATTGGATATTGTTCGGGATATTTTTTTGAGGATTGATCAGTGTCTGCCATTCATCTTGATATTGTCCATCCTTTACAGTGATAAGACCAATTTCGGTGATCTTGTCCGTGCCAGCAGTTGCTCCCGTTGTTTCTAGATCAAGAAATACATATTCGCCTGAAAACATAGTTGTTTAATAAAAATTAGTAATAACATTTGATAACGTTGACCATTATAATGCTCGCTTAATTAACTTCACTATATAACGCGACCATGAATCAAATTTTTTCAGATATCCAGCAAGCGCGAAATAATATTGATTCATTGGTGCAGAACACTCAGTATGCCGAATCTATAACGCTGTCAAAGCTTTTGTCATGCCGTGTTTACTTAAAATTTGAGAATCATCAGTTCACAGGCTCTTTTAAGGAGCGAGGTGCGTTGAATTGTATTTTATCGATGAACGAAAAGGAGCGTTCAAAAGGGGTTATTGCCGCGTCCGCGGGAAATCACGCACAGGGGTTGGCTTATCACGCAAACAAGCTTGGGATTAGATCCGTTATCGTAATGCCGAAAATTGCCCCCCAAGTTAAGGTAACCCACACGCGCTCAATGGGTGCCGAGGTAATACTGCACGGCGAAAATTTCGATGCTGCAAATGAACATGCATTAAAGCTGGCGAAAGAAGAGGGATTGATTTACATACACCCGTATGACGATTTAAAAGTCATTGCAGGCCAAGGTACTATTGCGTTGGAGATGTTGGAGGTCACTCCTGATTTAGATGCCATACTGGTCCCCATTGGCGGAGGCGGTCTGATATCGGGTATTGCGGTTGCAGCGAAGGCAATCAACCCCGAAATAAAGGTTTACGGCGTTGAGTCGGCACACTTTAATTCAATGTATGCGCATGTTAAGGGACTGGAGCCTTCTTTTGGCGCGACTACAATTGCAGATGGCATAGCTGTAAAAAATCCTGGAGTGCTAACGTCTGAAATTGTTGCCAAATCGGTTGACGATATTTTTCTCGTCGAGGAGGATGATATTGAGGAGGCAATGATTTTATTGCTAGAAATTGAAAAAACGTTAGTTGAGGGAGCTGGCGCGACGGGTTTGGCCGCACTTAAAAAAAATGCGAGTTTGCTCAAGGGGAAGAAGGTAGGACTCATTCTTTGTGGTGGAAATGTAGACCCGCTAACGCTAACAGCTGTCATTGACAAGGGTATGGTGAGAGCTGGTCGTTTGGTGCGTTTGAATGTTCAAATGACCGACATGCCTGGTTCGTTATCGGCTGTTTCTCAAATTTTCGGCGAGTGTAACGCCAATATTGATGAAGTGCATTTCCAACGCACCTTCACCCCACTACCCATTCAGCGCGTAGACGTTGAGTTTTCATTGAAAACTCGGGATCATCAGCACATCGAAGATATTATTTTAGCGTTAAGTAAAAGCGGATTTACAGCAGTAAAAGTTTAACTTGATAAATGGTCTTCAAGGAAATTTAATCGATCTTGACCCCAGTAAACTTCTCCCTCAATGACGTAGCTGGGGACGCCGAATACGTCGGCGTCAATCGCTCGCTGTGTATTTTCTTCAAGAGCTTTTGACGCTTCTTCTTTCGAAGCGGTTTGGAGGATTAAGCTTCCATCCAAGTCGCATGTTTCTAGGGATTTTTTTATTTCATCGGGTGATCCCATGTCTCGATTTTCGACCCAACAGCCTTCCATGAAACGCAAAATTACTTCCATGGCTTTATCAGTGTCGAATTGACTCACGACGACTGCCGTCACTAAAGAGATAAGGGCGGGGTTATAAGGGAAAAATTGAGGTTCTATTTCAATCGGCGATTTTAAGGCTGACTTCCATCTCTTAAGTTCTGAAATTCTATATTTTTGACGTTGGATCGGTCTTTGCGCAACTGGTACCCCACCTGTGGCAGCAAAAAGTTTACCGGGATCAATTGGTCTGATATTTATATTTGAGCCTAGCTTATCAGTTATTGTTTGAAACGGCGCGTGTCCAAGATATGCCCAGGGCGACATTGGAGATAAGTAATAATCGATTGTTTTTGACATTGAGACCCCTTGATTGAAATTTTCACGTGGAGTGTATACCAATTCGTATGATCCATCTTTCCCTGCATTTATGAATTTTCAAACCCAAAAGATATTCGACTAAGATTCCTACTTTTAGCTGGTATTAAACAAGCTAAATATTGAGGATTACCTCAACCTGCTCAGAGCCGCCAGCAAGTATCCTCTTAATCTTTTATAATTGTCATGCATATAATTGTTAAGCATATAATTGCTTAGACAACTACTTGCCTTGTCATAAATATAAATGTTCGGGAGACTTTACGTTGTTACGCGAGGACCTATCAAGAAATTTCGGCTTTATTCTGCATGATGTTGCAAGGCTAATGCGTCAGGGCTATGACAGGCGAATGAAAACGCTGGGTCTAACCAGATCCCAATGGTGGGTTTTGACTAATTTGTATCGAAATGAGGGTGTGACTCAGTCGGAATTAGCTCAAATACTAGAGATTGACAAACCATCCCTCGGGCGATTACTCGATCGAATGGAATCAAACGGGTGGGTTACTCGAGAGGATGACCCAAAGGATCGCCGGGTAAAGCGTGTATTACTCACCCAGGAGGTTAATCCGGCGATGAAACGGATGCGAGCCGCTGCGGCTGATTTGAGAGAAGAGGCATTAACAGGGATCTCAAAGGAAGAGCAAGACCGATTGGTCGACACGTTATTGAAATTAAAAGTCAACCTAGCGTCGTTGGATGGGCGGTTGGCATGTAATGAGGTTGAGCATAGAAAAAGTAAGGATTCGGTGATTTGATGAAAATGAATATGTCGGAAAAAAATATTTATTTAAGCCTTCTTTGGATAGTACGATTATTTTTTATTGTGTTGCTTCCGATATTTGCGGCGACTACTGGCATTTATCTCTATTCGCATGGGGGAGCAGTTGTCGAGACAGAGAACGCATATGTGAAAGCCGATATTGTAATCGTTAGTCCTGAGCTTTCGTCGCGAGTGACCAATGTTGAGGTGGAGGATAACCAGTACGTCAAAAAAGGGGCTCTCCTCTTTGGTATGGAGCACGCGGGTTATGTCGTAGAAAAGCAGCGCGCTCAGGCTCAGATGGATATGGTCCGGGCGGATGTTTCCGCACTGAAGGCCGAGTATCAAGCCTCTCAGATTGAAAAAGATGAAGTTAGGTCGATGATTATTTTTTACAAGAAGCAGCTCGAGCGGCAGGTAACTCTCCAGGAGCATGGGATGGGAAGAGCTGATCAATACGACGAAGCTTTTCATCGACTTGAGTTGGCTAAAGCGAGATTGATGACACTTGACAAAAAATCACAACAAGTGCTGGCTAATTTACTCGGCAATCCAAGACTGGATCCTCAGAATCATCCAAAGTACCTTGAGGCGACGGCTAGTTTCGACAGGGCAGATCTGGGGATTAAAGACTCATTTGTATACGCGCCTACCAGCGGCATCGTAAGTAATATGAAATTACAAGCGGGAGAGTATGTCAATCGCGGCACATCGATCTTTAGCATCATTGCTAGTGATCGATTATGGATAGAGGCTAATTTCAAGGAAACCCAACTTACATGGATGAAAGTTGGGCAGGATGTGGAGATTGAGGTAGATGCCTATCCCGATTTCCAGTGGGTAGGTCGGGTCACCGCAATTGCGCCAGCTACCGGAGCCGAGTTCGCTATTCTTCCACCGCAAAATGCAACAGGCAATTGGGTGAAAGTTGTGCAAAGGCTGCCTGTTCATATTGGGATCAACCAATCTGCGGGATTGCCTCCGCTCAGAGCGGGTATGACCGTTACCGTGGGGGTCAGTACTGGTGTGAGCAGAGGATTACCAGGGCCGATAGATAAACTGGTGACGAATGGTTGGTTACCCGGGTTCTTGAAGCCGTAATTTCGTGATTCGTGATTTGGTTGTGCGCTGATGCAAAAAATTGAAAACCCGACTAATAAAGGCGCGGAGCACCCGTATTTGATCAGCGCTTCGGTCGTTCTTGCGTCACTCTTATACTCGATTGACTGGACGATCGCAGTAGTTGCGTTACCACACATGCAAGGGGCGTTTTCATCGACCCAAGACCAAATAAGCTGGGTGATTACATCTTATATTGTAGCTTCAGCTATTATGATTCCAATGGGCGGTTGGTTAAGTAATCGTTTTGGCCGTAAGAAAGTTTATGTGCTAGCAGTTGCTGGGTTCACTCTGTCATCGATTGTATGTGGTTCAGTCAGTACATTGACCTTTGAGGTGATTGCGAGGATTGCTCAAGGTATGTGTGGTGCTTTCTTGGTTCCCTTATCTCTCGCGATTATGTTAGACGCGTTCCCGGAGGAAGAGCATCCTAAAGCGATGGCCATCTGGGGTATTGGTTGGGCAGGATCCTTCATCGGTCCGATTCTTGGCGGAGTACTCACTGAGTATCTGTCATGGCGGTACATATTTTTTATTAATATCCCATTTGGAATTGTGGCGCTAATCGGATGTTTATTATTTTTGCCCAAGGATGTACCCGAAAAAGTAAAAGAACGGTTGGATTGGTTTGGGTTTCTCACCTTGGCAATTGGTATTGCATCGTTACAAATGATGCTGGACCGAGGACAGCGACTGGATTGGTTTGAGTCGGGTGAGATTGTTTTTGAGGGATGCCTGGCTCTGATCGCGTTATACATGTTTAACGTGCATGTGATGACAAAAAAGAAACCTTTCTTAGATCCAAAGATTTTTCTTGAGAGAAATTTTTTCCTTGCACTTATTCTAGTTGCATTTTACGGCTTATTAACCGTTCCTCCTATGGTGCTGTTGCCAGCTTTTCTAGAGGGACTCATTGGGTACGAAATCATTGACGTGGGGTTCCTTCAGTCCTCGAGGGGAATAGGGGTTTTGCTAGCTATGTTCATTAGTAATCGAATCGCCGGCATTATAAACGTGCGAATTCAAATAGCTTTTGGTTTGTGTTGTCTCGGTATTTCCTCCCTTACCATATCTTTTTGGACTAGTGATGTAGGGGCTTGGCCAATTTTGTGGACTGGTTTTGTCAGTGGTATCGGGTCAGGTATTTTGATGGTCCCCTCTCAACTTGTAGCATTTTCACGAGTCGTTGCTTCTAAAAGAAATGAGGGAGCAGCTGTGTTCAATTTAGTTCGTACAATGTTCAGCAGCATCGGTATTTCTCTGATTCTGGCGGTATTCATTCACACCGGCGCTACTGGGAGATCAGAGCTAGTCGAACACGTGACTGTATTTAATGATGCTTTAACTAACACTCCATCTGTCAGTGAGGATTATTCCATTCAGACGGAAAGGTCACTTGCAATTCTCGAAGACGAAATTACTCGTCAATCTGAATTACAAGGTTATATTGCAAGTTTTTTCTTACTTGCGATTGCCTCGTTTATGGCGATACCAATTGTTTTTCTGATACGTCGAGTGGACATCAAACCGCGTAACGGAGCAGAAAAATCTAGTCGAGCTCCACCTATTGCGGCCGAATAGTTTACCGGTCATTTATTTAATGAGGATATAAATATGAATATGGAAAATGCAGCAAAAGCGCGGAGGAGTCTATTGTTTGTTCCCGGGCTCCGCCCAGATATGTTTTTGAAAGCCCTTAATGTGCCTGCGGATATTGTTTGTATCGACTTAGAGGATGCGGTGGCATTGAATAGAAAAGACGAGTCAAGAAATTTAACGATGGATTTATTTTCCAATAAACACGAGACAGCGTCTGAGCTAATGATCCGAATTAATCCCATCACGACGAGACACGGATTAAGTGATCTCGATGCTCTGTTTGATCTAGAGTGTCCACCAGATGCGGTAATGTTCCCTAAGATTAAATCTGCGAACGAGATTTGTATTCTTGACGAGCTGCTTTCAACAGAGAATACGAGACATTTAAATTTTTGCGTAATCATCGAAACCAATTCGGCATTAGAACATGCAATCGACATTGCGAGGTCTTGTTCGCGGATCACCTCTTTAATTCTTGGGGGCGTAGATATGTCAGCCGATCTCAGGTGTAAGCGGGATTGGCAATCATTGCTGTACAGTCGATCTCGCTTGGTTCACGCAGCTGCGAGTGCTGGCATTGATCTCCTTGATGTGCCGTATCTTGATTTAACGGATGGTGACGGATTGACACGAGAAACCGTACAAAGTCGGGATCTAGGCTTTACTGGCCGTGCAGCAATTCACCCTAAGCACTTACCGGCGATAAATGAGATTTTCACACCCACAAAGGCGGAAATCGACCAAGCGCGAAGAATTTGTGAAGAATTTGAGAATAGTGCAACCGGATTAGTCGTCGTTGACGGAGAACTGATCGAGTTACCTGTTGTTAGATCCATGTATCGTATTTTATCGATATCTCAAATGATAGAGCAGGCCTGAGGAGACCTTCCTTCCTAGTGCAGTTCGAATTCGTCCGCTATTAGTTCGTACGATTTGACTCTTGTAGGGTAGTCTCCAGTGATAGTCAAAATCATAAGTTCATCTGCTTCAAAGTTGTCTTTGATTTCAGACAGTTGGCTCTTAACGCTGGCCGGAGTACCTAATACTATTCGATGTCTCTCCCGTTGGATAATTTGTTTTTCTAGCTCTGAATACTGCCAATTTGCAGCTTCCTCGCTCGGCATAAATGCGGATTCCTGGCCGGTTGCCATCATGACTCGTCGGTGATCAATTGACTTGGCGAGGTACTCCGCTTGTTCATTTGATTCCGCGCAAATCACGAAAATACAAACCATTGACGTTGGTTGAGCTTCAACGGTGGACGGCGAAAATGTAGATCGATATTGTCGACTCACGACATCACCACCAACTGGGTTAATAAAATGCGCAAAAGCAAAACGAACTCCTAAATGGGCGGCGAGGGTGCTGCTATAGTCCGATGAACCTAAAAGCCAAATTTCTGGACATGTTTCCCCGGTCGGCATCGCTTGAACTGATTTGAACGGATGGTTGTCATCGATCTCGTTTCTGAGCCAGCCGACGAGATCAACAACTTGCTGGGGAAATTCATTAATAGAATTTAAGGCATTCGTATTGATGGCTTTGGCCGTCAACATATCCCCACCGGGCGCGCGCCCGATCCCGAGATCAATTCTTCCTGGACAAAGAGCTTCTTGCATTCTGAACATCTCTGCAACCTTAAGTGGACTGTAGTAAGGCATCAGCACAGCCCCAGTCCCAACTCGAATGCGCGCAGTCTGTTGCCCAATCGCGGTCAAAAGAACCTCGGGGCAAGAGCTGGCTAGGCCTTTCATATTGTGGTGCTCCGCTAGCCAATATCGGTGAAATCCGAGTGCATCAGCGAGCTTTGCTAAATTGACCGTTTCTTTTATTGCTGATTCTGGGGAATGCCCCTCGATGATTGGACTTTGGTCGAGAATAGATAATTTCAATTCGCTAGTAACTCCACTTTTTGAGAAGTTACATCGCTAGTGCTCAGGCACATAAATTCAGACATAGATTAAATGAATAGGCACTTAAAGTTGAAGGCGAATGCAGCAGAAATAGGCAGGTTAAATGGGGTTGAAGCGCTTACGCCGCGCTCCTAAACCCCGGTCTTTAATGATAAGTAATACTAGAAAATCCTGAAAACTTATTCAATAACTTCGGCCTCGAAATTATTGCTTCTTACGAAGGCTGACACTTCGTTGATGGTTCTCAAGCAGCACGATGTGATCGCAAACTCTTCTTGCTGCTCTAGGCTTAGTCGATAGTCAGATGTGCTGGGCTGAACAAACATCACGCAATCCACTGGAATAATCTTGTTCTTACCAACCATAATAGGTTCATTTTGAATTACCATGTCTTTCACGAATAATTCTTTTTCTTGTTCAATTCGAATCTGGTCGCCGTTGATGTTGGTTGTCATGAAATAGTCACCTTCTTTCATGTTATTCACCGTACCGATGAAATAGTGACTTTTAATGAGTTTTATCAAAGGACCTTTGTTCACTGGGAATTTTAGTGCTGCGTTCATGGCTTGAGGCATGGTTGAAAAAGCGAAGTTTGTGGGTATGTAGACAGTGGCGTTTAGTGCGGTTTTTCCATTAAACAAATGTTCTACGCCAGCGCTCTCAACCATTACTGCGAACGTCGCGAATCGAGAATCATCGGTGATGACGTCCCACATAGTTTGTTTATGGCCGTCCGCTAAAACTGATTGTGATGACACAACGGCTACAACAGTCGCTAGTATCGCTTGCAATAACTTACTTTTCATTGTTCTTCCCCCTGTTAAAGCTCTTTTAAAATTTTGGTCG
>ERZ1047472.1614-NODE-1614-length-17313-cov-6.528682_pt1 | contig 17313 bp, 13 predicted proteins | sample MGYA00383095_ERZ1047472 | MGnify/ENA primary metagenome ERZ1047472 (study PRJEB29581, sample SAMEA5548365) | metagenome | biome: marine; feature: coastal; material: water | depth 1 m | study: Short-term variability in the microbial, nano- and picoplankton... | reverse complement strand
CTGCGCGGGCTTAAAAACTGTGACAGCAAATAGCCATGGGCACTGTGTATCTGCACCCCGGTAAACCCAGCCTCTTTGCAGCCTGCCGCGCAGACGCCAAAGCGCCGCACAATGGTTTTAATCTCGGGTTTGGTCAGGGGCACTGGCTCGCCAAACTGGCCGCCAGGCAACCCCAGCTTCACCGCCGAGGGCGCCTTGGGATTGGGGTTGACCATTGTCTGCGTCTGGCGTCCCGCATGGCTTATTTGCGCCCAAAAATGGTTGCCATTGCGGGTAGCAGCCTTTGCCCAACTGGCCAAGGCGCTGCGCATCGCTTTATTGGGTTTGCGGTCAATCACCACATTACCCGGACGCTCGAGATGGTCTTTATCCACCTGAATATTTCCCGACAGCAACATGCCGGCACCCCCATCACTCCACATGCCATAGAGCAGTTCCAGCTCCGCGGTGGGTAGGCCCTCTTTGGTGGCCAAACCCTCAGTCATGGCCGCTTTGGAAATTCGGTTGGGCAGCACGGCGCCGCAGGGTAAGTGCAATGGTTGGGCAAGTAAGTTGTTCATAGTTGTAGTTCTTATTATTGTCGGGCTGACAATAATAATCAGGCCTCAACACAATGGCCAGTCTCATTTAGGCCGCCAGTTAGCAGTACCGCTTGGTCTAATTCTGATCTTTACCCATGGAGGTCAGAAATGGAAACTAACAGAAAAGTCATTCGGCTAGCCAATGCGCAAACAACAGGTCCACAAGGAACCCCATGGAATTTTTACATTATCGAGATTTGGCCAAAACTGAATCAGTGTTCCCAATCAGTGCAGACTGGGGTCAGGGACGCAGCATTTTTGGTGGCCTTAGCGCCGCACTGGTGCTGGTCCATATTGAAGCTAATACTGACCTAGCAGCGCGTGACCTGCGCACAGTGAACATTCACTTCTGTGGCGCGGTAACCCCAGAGGAGCCCTGCGAGTTTCGCCACCAGGTGCTGTCTGAAGGCCGATCTGTAGTCCAGATCGAGGGGCAGCTGCTACAGGGTGGCGAAGTCAAAACGGCGATGGTCGCCTGTTTTTCTACCCAGCGCGTCTCCGCCATTGAGGTAGATTGCTCCAATAAACAGTTCCCGGTCGCAGCCGCCGACACCGCTGAGATGAATTTTGCATTCAAGCAGGGCTCAACACCACACTTTGTCAGCTATTTCGATCTGCGCCAAACCAATAACAACCTGCCCTTTACTGGCTCGGACCACAGCCAGATCAATGGCTGGATGCGCTATTTTAGGCCTAGCGAGGCACTCAATGATGCCAGCATTCTGGCGCTTATCGACGCCTGGCCGCCGGCAGTACTACCGATGATGCGCAGCAGAGCACCCAGCAGTACCATTACCTGGAATATTGAGTTTATGCACCCCAGGGCACCCCTTGAGGTAGAGGCTATGCTCTACTACGAGTGCATAGCCATACAGGCTGGTCAAGGCTATGCCCACACAGAAGCTAAGATTTACCACCCCAATGGGCAGCTGCTGGCATTAAGTCGCCAAATGGTGGGCGTTTACGATAAAGTAACCCAGTAGAGTCAATAACCTCTACAGACAAAAAAAATAATTAGGTAGGGTACAAGCGATGAGCAAGCCAATACCGAGCGCTCGCCAGCCCTTGGCGGGGCTAGAAGTTGTAGAGCTGTCTAATATGATTACCTGCTCTCTGGCAGCCCAGACCATGGCTGCTCAGGGCGCAAATGTGATCAAGGTGGAGCCCCCTGTGGGCGGCGACCAGATGCGCCCTCTGGGCACCCAAAAGAATGGTGTCTCCGGTTTCTTTCACAACTGTAATCGCGGCAAGCAGTCGCTGGCGATAGACCTTAAGTCTGAGGCCGGTGTGGAAGCTGTGAAAAAGCTCGCGGCCCGCGCCGATATTCTGCTGCACAATTACCGCCCCGGCGTTATGGACCGCATTGGTCTGGGCTCGGAGGTACTGCGCCAACTAAATCCTCAGCTGATCTATGTGGCCGTCAGCGGCTTTGGCACTGAGGGGCCTATGGCAGACTTTCCCGCCTTTGACCATGTGATTCAGGGCATGTCTGGGTTTACCGACCTGCAGGCGCCGGAGGACAATCAGTTTGATTTTATCCGCACTTTTATCTGCGACAAGGTCACCGCCTACACGGTGGCTCAGGCGGCCACGGCGGCACTGCTGGCGAGGGCGACAACAGGGCTGGGCCAACATATAGATATCTCTATGCTGCATGCCTGTATTGCCTTTATGTGGCCCGACGGCATGATGCACAGAACCCTTAAAGACGATGACAGATTTACTATGTCGCCGGGCTCGGAATACTTCCAGACGATTAATTACAGCGATGGCGCTGTTGCGGTCGCGCCCCTGAGGGATAACCATTGGGAAGCATTGCTGCCCATGCTCGGCTATCCAGAGTTATTGGGCACTCCACCCTATAACTCGGTGCCCGCGCGGATGACCAATATGCGCGAGGTCACCCAGGTGCTTAAAAATCCACGCCTAGATATAGGTGTAGAGGCGGCAATGAAAGTTCTGGTCGCCACAGATGTGCCCTGCGCACCCTGTGTACAGCGGGATCATCTGGAATCCAGCGAACAGATAGCAGCCATTGGTGCTCTTGAAACCTATGTCACCCGAGCAATGGGGAAATTAACTGTGCCTACGCCGCCGGTGCAATTCGAAGGCGCGCCAGCATCCCAGGCAGAACCCAGTCCATTGCTGGGCCAACACAGCCGCAGTATTCTGGCGGAACTGGGCTGGAACAGCGATGCTATTGACGAAATGATCAGTTCAGGCGCAGTCGCGGAAACGCCCCTACCCTGATGATGGCCGGAGCTAATAGAGCGAATGCCCTTAGAACCAGGTTCCTATTTTGGCTGGTGCTATTGTTGTCGCCTTACTCCTCAGCCAGCGGCTTTGATCTAAATGATCAATGCCCCCCAAGCTTTGCCCTGAGCAGCGACAACCAATGTCAGTTACGCAATCTCTACCAACTTTATGACTCCCTGCAGGGTCAGGGACTTGGGGGTCTAAAAACCGCCCTGCCCCATCACCGCGATGGCTTTAGCCCGCAACAGATTGATCTGGGCAGACTATTGTTTTTTGACCCCGTACTGTCGGGCAATAAAGACCTGTCCTGTGCCAACTGCCATAACCCGGCCAAGGGCTTTAGCGATGGTATGGCACGCAGCGTGGGCGCCAGTGGTCAGCTGCATCCACGCTCAGCCCCCACCCTCTGGAACAGCGCTTTTCTTAAGTCATTGCTGTGGGATGCACGGGCAGATAGCCTTGAGCAGCAGGCTTTGGGCCCATTGTTTTCCGAATTGGAAATGGCCAACACCCCTGAACAGTTAATGGCCAATCTAAACCAGGTGGACGCCTACCCAGAGCTTTTTACCCAGGCCTTCCCCAACTCTGAAGATGCTATGGTGATCGCTAATATCACCACTGCACTAACCGCCTTTCAAAGTTCGTTGATCAGCCTCAACAGCCCCTATGACCGCTATGCCCATGGTGACAGCAAGGCGCTTAACCCAGAACAGCTCGAGGGGCTGAATGTATTCCGCTCATTTGTAGCTCGCTGCTCCCAGTGCCATACCCCGCCGCTGTTTACTAATCAGCAGGTCGCAGTTATTGGCACCCCAGAACCAGAGGGAATGCCCAGAGATATTGGTGCTCAGGCCACCTTTGGTGCCGAGCGGTTAAGGGGTGGTTTCAAGGTGCCAACCCTGCGCAATATTGCACTCACTGCGCCCTATATGCACAGCGGAAGATTTGCTACATTGCGTGAGGCCACAGAGTTTTATACCAAGGGTCGCGGCCATGCCGTACCTGAGGGCGAGGAGCTATTGCTGCACTGGCATATATCCGAACCCAATTTGACCCCCAGTGAGCTGGATCGGTTAGTAGATTTTATGGGCGCATTGAGCGATGAAAGCTTTATGCCTGAAATCCCCCAGCAAGTACCTTCGGGATTGCTACATTAAAGATTGATGTAATAAAAATGATCTCACCAGTAGATCAGGAGAATAATAATGAATAATAAAATCAAAATCGTACTTGTGATTATTATCTTTGCCGGCGGCTGGATTCTCGGCAGTAATAACAATACTGCTCCGGTTATCACCAGCTCTATGGGTGGTGCCAGTTACTCCGGAGGCTACCAGCCTGAAGCGCAAGCTGCTGTGCAGGCTGAGGGTGCGGTCGCCCTGCGCACCGAGCAGGGCCAGATTCATCTGGTTAAGAATGGCGATTCTATTCAGGCTGCGGTGGAAGCGGCTCAGCCTGGCGACACCATTCAAGTTATGCCCGGCATCTATTCAGAGACTGTATATATAGATAAAGACGATATTCACCTACTGGGTGTAATCCAGGAAGGCAAGCGCGCCACAATGGATGGCCTGGGCAAACTCAACGATGCCATTCTCTACTCTGGCAACAATGTGGTGATCGAGAATTTCCGCATTACCAAATACAAAGGCAATGGCATTATGGGCCAGGCCGGCAATAATTTTGAGATTCGCAACAATGTGATTGTAGATACCGGCATCTACGGCATATTCCCCCAGCTGGGTACCAACGGTCTGGTGGAACACAATGTGGTTTCAGGTATTGAAGATGCGGCAATCTATATAGGCATGAGTGACAATATTCATGTGTCCTACAATGAGGTATTCGACAGCGTGGCTGGCATCGAAATTGAAAACAGCCGCCATGCCATTGTCGAACACAACAATGCCCACAATAATACAGGCGGTATTCTGGCCTTTGTCACCCCCGGCCTGCCGATTAAAACCACCGAAGATGTGATTATTCGCAATAACTTTGTGCTGAACAACAACACCCCTAACTTTGGTGCGCCTGGCTCTATTGTCTCTGGCATCCCAGCTGGCACCGGGATTCTGGTGATGGCCGCCGACGATGTCATTATTGAGGGCAATATTATTTCCGGCAACAAAACCGCCGGCATTATCGTCAATGACCACAGCTTTGCCACAACCATTACCATGGATGTGGAATCGGACCCCAACTCCGATCGCACCATGATTCTGGACAATGTCATGCTCAACAATGGCTACGACACCATCGCCGAAGTTAAAGCCGTAGCTCTGACCGAACTGCACACTGGTCTGGTGGATATAGTCCATGTGGGCTCCAGCGAGGGCAGCTGCATAGTCAACCGCCACCGCTACAGAGCCGTGGGTATTGGCAACTATGGGGACTGCGACTTCACTAACACCGACAGCATAGATAACTACCTGGTGGCCGGCGGCGCCGATCGCCGCGTGATTCACCCGTCGGAACGCGGTGAGATTGCCTATCTGGGTGTTTGCACTGGCTGCCACAGCTATACAGGCCGACTGATTGGGCCCTCTGTACAGGTTATTCAAGCCATGTATGCGGGCAACCCTGAGGCACTGGTGGAATATATCAATGCGCCAGTAAAAAAGCGCGATAACTTCCCACCTATGCCGGCACAGAACTATCTGGATGCTGAAACCCAGATGGCTGTAGCCACCTATATGTTGGCCCTCGAAAAATAGCAGCCATAAACCTGTTATGGCTTGCTGAGGTCAGAGTCCGAATCTTATAACCAATAGCCTGACTAGGCCATTGGGGTATTTGCCTCTATTAACAGCTCAATAAACTTCTGTGCTGGCGAGGACAGTGCCTGACGGCGGCGGGTGAAGATACCCACCTGGCGCTCTATGCCACCATGGGATATAGGTACACAGATAGCCCCAAGCGCCTCCATCTGTTGCTGGCAGAGAGCTGGAACCACCGCCACTCCAGCACCTGCGGCGACCATTGCGCCCACCGTGGTCAGCTGAAAAGCTTCAAAGATATGTGGCGGTTTGCGGCCGGCCTCGTCAATAGCATTATCAGTCCAGCGCCTGGTGCTGGAGCCGCGATTTAAAGATACCAATGTATAACTTAGCAAGTCAGCAAAGGCGACCTCAGCATCTGTTGCAAAATGGTGCTGCGGGGGCAGAATGGCGATAAATCGATCATTAAATAGAGGCTGGAAATCAAGACCATCCATACTGTCCGGCTCAAAGGTAATACCCAGTTCTACCCGCCCGGACTGCACCGCACTGATCACTTCCTCCATCACAATATCCTGTACATTGATATTGATATTGGGAAAGCGCTGAACAAGCGCCACCAATGTGCGGGGCAAGCAATTGCTGGCAAAGGACGGCATGGCGGCGATACTCAGCTTGCCCCTCTGCAGCGCAAATAGCCCGCGCAGATCCTCAAAGCCCTCATTCCAGTCCATTAGTAAACGGCGAGCCACGGGCAGAAACTCTGCACCCTCTGGCGTTAACACCACCGAGCGCGTCGAACGGGCAAAGAGCTGGCCCCCCAGCGACTCTTCCATCTTGCGAATAGAGGCACTGAGTGCGGGCTGGGAGAGATGCAGATGCTCACAGGCTTCGGCAAAACTGCCCGCCTCAGCGATGGCGACAAAACCGCGCAACTGTTTAACACTAATATTCATCAGTAAAATTATTATTCCATTTTATCAATTAATTAATCATTTAATACTATTTGAGTTAATTATAGAGCTAGGGCAACCTAGGTCAATTACCCATTAATGAGTCTCAACCATGCAAGCTTTATGGCAGCCCAGTGCTGAACAAATCGACAACAGTCATATGCGACGATTTCAGCAGCAGCTTGAGTCCAACTTAAACCTCAGTTTTGGTGATTACGAGCAGCTACACCGCTGGTCTATCGACAGCCCAGAGCAGTTTTGGGAGCAGCTATGGCACTACACAGATATTCGCTCGTCACAGCCCTATACCAGCGTACTAAAGCATGGCGATAGGTTTCCCGGCGCCCAATGGTTTGAGGGTGCAAAGCTTAATTTTGCCGAGAACCTGCTGCGCAATCGCAGTGATAAAACTGCCATAGTTGCCCGCCTGGAAAATGGCGCCCGCCGCACATTGAGCTACAGAGAACTCTATACGCAAGTGGCCCAGCTGGCCGCGGCACTGCGCAGTGCCGGGGTAGCAGCAGGTGATCGCGTAGCGGGCTTTATGCCCAATGTCCCAGAGACTATTGTGGCCATGTTAGCCACCAGTAGTATTGGCGCTATCTGGTCGTCCTGCTCGCCGGACTTTGGTATCAATGGGGTAATGGATCGCTTTGGTCAGATCGAACCCAAGGTGCTATTTGCCTGCGATGGTTATTATTACAATGGTAAAACCATAGATTCCACTCAGCGTATAGGACAGATCTGCGCCAAAATAGACTCTATAGAACAGCTGGTTTTGGTAAAGGTCACCGAGGCAGTAACAGATATTCCTCAGGCAATGGATTACGGCGATTTTCTGGTAAAGGAAAACACTCCAAAACTGCAATTTGAGCAGCTGCCCTTTGATCACCCTCTCTACATTATGTATTCCTCAGGCACCACCGGCGCCCCTAAATGTATTGTTCACGGTGCAGGCGGCACATTACTTCAACAGCTTAAAGAACAGCAGCTACACAGCAACCTACAACCAGATGATGTGCTGTTTTATTTCACCACCTGCGGCTGGATGATGTGGAACTGGCTGGTGGCAGGCCTGGCCACTGAAGCCAGTATTGTGCTGTTTGATGGCTCGCCCTTTTACCCGGAACCCAGATCACTGATTGATATGGCCGAGCAGGAGAAGATCAATATATTTGGCACCAGCGCTAAATATATTGCCGCACTGGAGAAGGCCCATGTGGTGCCCAGAGAAAGCCATCAACTGGCAAGTTTAAAGGCCATACTCTCCACTGGCTCTCCGCTCTCCCATGAAAGTTTCCAGTATGTTTACCGGGATATTAAAGCTGATCTCTGTCTGTCCTCTATCTCTGGGGGCACAGATATTCTGTCCTGCTTTGTGCTGGGCAATCCCACGCTGCCGGTCTGGGAGGGTCAAATTCAATGTCGCGGTCTGGGTATGGCTGTGGAAATATGGGATGAACAGGGCCGCTCTGTCACTGAGCAAAAAGGCGAACTGGTGTGCGTTAAGCCTTTTCCCTCAGCACCTATCTATTTTTGGAATGACCCGGAGAACAAAAAATACCTGAGTGCCTATTTCCAGACCTATGCCAATATTTGGGCCCATGGAGACTACGGCGAGATCACTGCTCAGAATGGAGTGATTATTCACGGCCGTTCCGATGCGGTATTAAACCCGGGCGGTGTGCGCATTGGCACCGCAGAAATTTATCGCCAGGTGGAAAAGCTGGATGAGGTAGTGGACAGCATCTGCATTGGTCAGGACTGGGACGATGATGTGCGAGTGGTATTATTTGTTGTGCTGCGCCAGGGCCTCAGTCTCGATGATAAACTGATAGGCAAAATTCGCAGCAACATCAGAAGTGAAACCACTCCCCGACACGTGCCCGCCAAGGTGATTGCAGTAACAGATATTCCCCGAACTATAAGCGGCAAAATTGTCGAACTTGCAGTGCGCAAAGTAGTGCATGGGCAGGCAGTCAACAATATGGATGCACTGGCTAATCCCGAAGCTCTAGAGCTATTTAAAGATCTTCCAGAGCTGGAGAATTAGATAGAGGTAGACAATACTGATTGCCTAATCCATCAATATCCCCTACTGTCGCTGCTGCTCAAAAAAACCAAACTAGGGGAGCTTACAATGACCAGACAGATTCTCGATAACAACCATATTCACCCGGCTGTGCAGGCAACGATTAACAACAACCATGCAGATATAGTGGCAGAGGTGCAAGCTGCTATCGCCAATAATCAGATTGTAGTTGTGGGTATGGCCCAGAATCCCGCGCCCAAAAGAGCGCGCAAACAGCTGGACGAGCTGGGACTTGATTACTGCTATCTGGAGTACGGTAACTATTTCAAACTCTGGCGCAGACGCAATGCACTGAAGATGTGGAGTGGCTGGCCCTCGTTTCCGATGATTTTTGTCAAAGGAGTACTGATCGGCGGTTCCAGTGATATGCGCGCACTGATCGAAGCTGGCGAATTTATCCAGCTTTTAGATTAGTAGCTCCTAGAATAGTGGCTCCTGAATTAAAAGCTCTTACACCAAAAGCTCCAGTCAATCATACTGACCAAGCTTATTAATTCTAATAACCGCCTGCACCTCATGCACATAGACTTCGCGCAATTCGGAGTAGTGCAGTAGATTTTCGGCCAGCAGATGGCCGGTTACCTGCTGCTGGGACTCTCTGAGTTGCGCGCGACTAGCTCGAAGGTCGGAATAGGCTCGGTGGGAATTAATATTGCGCATATAGGCATTCACCGCATTTGCCACAGAAGCAAACTTTGCTACCTCATGATTACTACCAGCATTGCGGCGCAGCGGCACCAGGCCACAGCCTTTTTTGTAGCACCACTGGCCAAACAGATTATTGCCCTGCACCGCAAAGCGCGAAGTGCCCCAGGCAGATTCTATCGCGGCCTGAGACAGAGCCAGTGAGGCTGGTATCTTATCCACTCGCAGCAATAGATTTTCCAGCAGCTGAGTATTTTCGGCGTCGGGCTTAAGGCCGTATTCACTGGCAAACCGGCTGAGCTTTTTGCGCTCTGCGGCAGATAACTCAGTTTTGCCCGCCAGTAGTTCAAGCTCCGCTCTCTGCTCCAATGTCTGCCTGTTGCTCTCAGTAACCAGCGGCAACATATAGTCAAAAAACGCAGTTTTTTTCTGCCGTACATCCTGATACTGACTGAAGTCAGGCAGGGGAGCAGAGCCGGTCTGGGGAATAATTACAGCCCCCAGAGCACCAACTAATATTAGGCTGCGCAGCCACCAGGACTGTATTGCGCGCCGCCAAAATCTAGGCTGAGTCATGGTCTGGTACTCCTCAGGATTCGGCCAGGAAATCCTGGCTGCTGTATGTCACCATCGGCAGACCCATAAACTTTTTGCGCGCCACCAGTGGCAGATTTTGCACTACTAGCTGCGCTGTCCTCAGGGCAACTGCCTGTATCCATAAAGGTTAGCGCCGCGGCAAATCTGGCCTCTTCAGGAGCACCCAGAGCATGTTGCAGATCATCCTCTACTAGGCAACCACGCACATTAGCGGCGGACATATCGTCGCTATCCACTGGAATAAATCCATCGGAGTATTCTCCAAAGCCTTTGGCATTAGAACCTTTAAACTGAATGGTGAAATAGGTGGTGCTGCAGTTATCTATACCGTAAAAGCCATAGGGTTTACCTCTGGTGTTGGCACCAATCAGAATCACTTCCACATCAATGCCCCGCAGGCCATTGATAAAGGCTTCACTGGCGGAAGCCGTGCCACCACTGGCCAACACAAAAACCCGTGACATATTGAGCTTGGGTAGTGGGCTGCCCTCCTCAGCCGAAAATCCAGCTGCGGTTGAAGGGAAATAGGTCGGCGCCAGATTGCGCCCGGTAATCGGGTTGACCGAGGGATACTTATCGTTAAATGTGGTCTCTTCGAATATGCGCCCAGAGGCTGCCTCGCCGGCTACCATAGAAGCTAACTCCGCAGCTATATCAAGATAGCCACCACCGTTGTAACGCAGATCCACCACCAGCTCATCAATATTGGCTTGCTTTAACTGATTGACTGCCGTGATCAGTTGCTGCTCTGCAGTAGCAATATGGGAATTAAAAGTCAGATAACCTACCTTGGTTCCATTGTGATCAACTGATTTTACATTCTTCACTGGCTGGCTGGTGATCTCCATACTCTCCATCACCACAGTTCTTGTCTCAGTGGCGCCTAGATCTCTGACCACAAAAGTATGAGACTCGCCCAGTTCGGAGGGAAATAAGCCTGCATTAAGAGTATCGGCAGAGCCATCCTCAACCGCCGCACCATCGACCGATACAATCACGGCACCGCGACTAACATTATTATCCGATGCAGCTGTGTTGGGTTCATTAAATGCAACTACCAGACTGCGCGGCGGCGAGGTGCTTACAAAGGCTAACTCCCAGCCATAACCGGCAGAAATTCCAGACTGGGATAATAGCTCCCACTCCTCGGTATCATAGGTAAAGTGGAACTGATCTTTGGGATTGCCAGTCTCGGTCAGCGCATCGGTTTTCATCAACTCAAAGTATTGGCCCGTACTGTCTATAGTTCCCGGGTCAATATCATCGAGCTCTCTGTACCAGAGATAGGTGTCATTGCTATAGGATCTAATCCAGAAATTTTCGTCGGTGATGCTGCCAACCCGATCACCGTAGGCAGAATCTGCCCTGGGGTTTGCACAAAACCCTTCGAGACTGCGAGCTGAGTCATACTGACCCTCAATCCAGCCTGAGGATGGAGTGGTAGCTGTGGAACCCCCTCCAATCGCTGCGGCCACAGGCACTGTAATATTATTGCCTCCACCGCCTCCGCCACAGGATGTGACGACGGATAGAGCTGCTATTGCCCCGTAGATTCTCATTGATGACCCCCAACTAGACATCAGGTAGATGTCCAAAACTCTTATGATTATTGATACCCAGTGGTTAAATTAACCCGATCACTGATGAGATTCAAGCTCTCACTCAATGCTCAACTTCCTCTAGTCAATATAAGGGTTCCCTGTTAACGTGCAGGCTGCTAGGGGGAAATAATGGAAAATAATAATAATCCCAGTGCCCACAAAGAAATCGGCTTCTGGCGGGGCTGGTCTATAGCTGTAGGCTGTGCCATTGGTTCTGGCGTGTTTATGATGCCCACATTGCTGGCACCCTATGGCATGCTCGGGTTGGCCGGCTGGTTGATAGCCGGTGGTGGCACCTTACTGGTGGCCCTATCCCTGTCGCGCCTGGTGCGGCGCATTCCAAAAATTGGCGGGCCCTATGCCTATGTGCAAGCAGGGCTGGGTAGTTTTGCCGGGTTCCTGATTGCCTGGACCTACTGGATCGCCTGTATAGCTGCAGTCTCAGGCATCGCCATTGCCTTTGTAGGCTATCTTGGCGTGTTTGTGCCCCAGATCACCGACTCCAGAATACTGTCTCTGCTCTGCGCACTGGCGCTGGTATGGTCTATTGTGATGCTTAATGTGCGCAGCTTAGAGAGCAGTAGTCGTTTTCAGCTGGTATCTACCCTGATAAAAATACTGCCTCTGCTATTTATGATTATTCTCGGCTTTAGCTTTATGGAGCCCGCCAATCTGCCCGAGGTCAATCCCACCGACCTTCATCCGGCAGCCCTGTTGGCCACAGTGACCACTCTGGTGATGTGGTCCTTTGTGGGCATAGAGACAGCTACTGTGCCTGCAGACAATATGGTCGAACCGGAAAAAACCATTCCCCGGGTGTTGGTGGCTGCAGTACTCAGCATACTGACAATCTATCTACTGGTCAGTATGGCGGTTGCGCTGCTGGTTCCGGCAGACGAATTAATGAATTCATCTGCACCTTTTGCGCTGGCCGCCAGTAAAGTTATGGGGCCAGCAGGTGCTGCTCTGATTACCCTGGGTGCCCTGGTATCAACCCTGGGCTCTCTCAATGCCAACACATTGACCGCTGGTAATGTGGCACTGGCTGCTGCTAAAGACAATCTACTGCCAGAGCAGTTTAAACGCCTGAGTGACAGTGGTACGCCACAATTTGCCTATATTGTGTCTGGATTGTTTATCAGTGCACTGTTAACTCTCAACTACACCAAAGGACTGGTGGCCGCGTTTACCTTTATGGCTATGCTGTCTACCCTATCTACATTGATGGCCTATGCCTTCTGTGCAGTTGCAGAGTTTTACTTTTTAAAATCTGATCAGCCCGGCCCTGAGCGCACCCGCGCCATTGGCCTATCTATAGCGACTTTCACCTATGCGTTTTTTGCCATTTACGGCGCAGGCTGGGAGATCGTTTTTTATTCCTTTATGCTTATCCTTATGGGTATGCCAATCTACGCACTAGTCAAAAAATAATAAGAGAAAAACCATGGCCAATTTTGATGAATACTCGGCACTCAGTCAGGTTGCTATCCGCAGTGCTGCCAATGCTTTTGTTAGCGATGCCAAATTGGAGCAGGAGTGGCGCCCGCTGCGCTTTCATAACAAACCACAGATAGAACAAGCGCTAGTGGAATACGCTGACTTCCGACAATTGCTGGTCAGTACTGGAGCACAGCTGATTGATCTGGAGTCCGCAGATAATCTGACTATCGACAGTATTTATACCAGAGACAGTATTCTAATTAGCCCCAATGGTTTAATTCTGTGCAATATGGGCCGCGCCAGTCGCACCCCAGAAGCCAGGGCAAATGCCGCTGCCTATCAAGCTGCGGGGCACAGAGTCGCAGGAGAAATATGCGCGCCAGGCACGTTGGAGGGCGGTGACTTTATCTGGCTGGATAGACATCATGCTGCAGTAGGGCTTGGCCCGCGCACCAATGCCGAGGGCATAAGACAGCTCAAAGAGCTGCTGGGCCCGGATGTTGAACTGCATGAGGTGGAGTTGCCCGCACCTGATCATCCAGACGATGTACTGCATCTTATGTCGATAATCTCACCCATAGATCAGGATTTAGCCCTGATATACAGGCCCTTTATGCCCGCCAGCTTTATCCAGTGGCTTGAGACACTGGGCATTGGCTTTGTTGATGTGCCGGAGGAGGAATACCTTATTATGGGCTGCAATGTGCTGGCTGTTGCCCCGCGCCGCGCCATTATGCTGGAGAATTTGCCCGGCGTTAAAATGCGGCTGGAAGCGGCGGGATGCCGTGTAACCACCTATAGGGGCATGGAGATAAGCCGCCAAGGGGAAGGTGGGCCCACCTGCTTAACCAGACCACTTGTCAGAGGTTAAGTGGGTAGAGCTTAAATTCGTTCGATCAGCAGTGCGGTGCCAATACCGGCCGCACCGCTGGTAGCCACCACGCCTGTCTGCAGCTCTCGCCGCTCAAGTTCATCAATCAGCATGCCCAGCATAATTCCGCCAGTGGCGCCCATAGGGTGCCCCAGAGCAATCACCCCACCATTAACATTTAGCCTGTCTGCCCCTATATCCAGGTCCCGCTGGCATTTAATACTGGTAGCGGCAAAGGCCTCATGAAGCTCAAACAGATCTATATCAGCACTGGTCAAACCCTGATCTAACAGCAGTTTTGCAGTGGCGGCGGCGCAGCCGGAAACCACCTGCAGCGGATCATTACACAGAGTGGTGGCAGCCAGAATTCGGGCGCGGGGCACCAGGCCCTGCCCCTGAAGTGACTTATCACCCAACAATACCAGAGAGGCAGCATCTGCCATTGCTGGAGAATTGCCCGCCGTATGCACATGGGAAATTGCCTGCAGGCTGGGATGCTCAGTCAGTTGCAGAGCATCCACCCCAGTGGCTCCCAACTCAGCAAAATAGGGTTTTAGCTGAGCCAGATCCTCAGGGCCAAGTTCTGGGCGAATGCACTCATCCTCATTCACCCAGCAATCTTTGACTGGGTTATACACTGGAATAATAGATTTAAAATATCCTTGGTTGCGAGCCAGAGCTGCGCGCCGCTGGCTTTGCAGTGCAATCTGATCCACCTGCTGGCGACTGATATTATTCAGCGAAGCAATCAGATCTGCACCACTGCCCATCATTAGCATACGGTTATCCAGCGCCAGCGCCCCATCGGCAAACATAGACGCCTGGTCGGATAGCATGGGAACACGGGACATCATTTCAATCCCCCCAGCTAGGGTACAACTCGCCTGGCCCGTATTGATTTTCATGGCGGCAATATTCACCGCATCCAGCCCCGAAGAGCAAAAGCGGTTGATGGTCATGCCTGGAATAGCATCTGGCCAACCCGCATAGAGCAATGAAGTCTTGGCAATATTGCCTCCCTGCTCACCCATCTGGGTAACACAGCCCAACACCAGATCCTCAACGCTGTTTTTATCCAAAGCAGTGCGCTGTTCTAATGCATCAAAGAGGCTTTTTAATAATTCAAAGGCGCTAATATCTGCCAGGCCACCATCGGATCGCGCTCGCCCTCGGGGAGTGCGAATAGCCTCATAGATTAGCGCTGGCTGCACTAGTTAACACCCAGTATCAGGCTGACACAGGTGGTAGTGCTGCCCCCCAAATTAAAAGTGGCCATATTTTCTGCGTTTTTAATCTGGCATGGCCCAGCGCGGCCAGTCACCTGGTTGGCGCAGTCCAGCAACATACGAATACCTGTGGCACCCACAGGATGCCCCAGCCCGATCAGGCCGCCACTGGCATTGATGGGAAAATCTCCGTCCATGCTAATACGGCCCTCGGCAATCGCCTTCCAGCTCTCCCCGGGCGCGGTTAATCCAATATGGTCTATAGCCATATACTCTGTGATAGTAAAGCAGTCATGGGTTTCTAAACCGTCCAGATCTGTTACATCGGCAAAGCCTGCACGTCCCAGGGCATCGGTCATAATCTGTTTAACATGAGGAAATAGCATGGGGTTGCCGGCGCTCAGCGCCAGCTTGCTATCCAGACTAATTGGCGCAGAGCGGTGCCCCCAGCCTTTGATACGCGGAATATCCTCAAGCTTTAGACCGTTTTCGGCGGCATAGTCCCGGGCAGCTTTTTCGCTGGCCAGAAAGACACAGGCGGCACCATCGGTAATCTGCCCGCAGTCCATTTTGCGCACCCGACCCTCGATAACCGGGTTGTACTGGTCATCATCGGTGTAACTCTGGGGTTGAAACTGCCAGTTTCTCGACTGGGCATTGGGATTGCGACGGCCATTATCAAAATTAATTTTGGCGATGGTTTTTAAGTGGTCGCAATCAATACCATGGCGGGCATCATATTCATCAATAATTTGATTAAACATATAGGGCCACGGGAAATCGCAATGGGTCGCTTCCATACCTTTCCAGGTGGCGGCACCCAGATATTCGGCGCCCGTCCGACCGTCCACATTACGCATAAATTCTAGCCCCAGCACAGAGGCCAGGTCATAGTGGCCGGCTTCTATATCGCGCATGGCACTGAGCAGCGCAATGGAGCCTGAAGCACAGGCTGCTTCATGGCGACTGGTGGGTATAGAGGCCAACTCGGGATAGGCTTCGGCAAAAAAACCGCCAATTAATCCCTGACCGGTAAATAGGTCACCGACAAAATTGCCCACATGGCCCACTTCAATTTGCTCTGGGCTGATACCGGTTTTAGTTAGGGCGCTATCCAATGTCTCGCGGAACATATCGTAGATACTCAGCCCTTCCCGCGCCCAGTTGCGGGCAAAATCAGTTTGCGCGCCGCCCAACACATAAACAGGTGCACTCATTATCCTATCTCCTTAATTCGTTGCTCCACCGCATCCTGCAACATAAACCGCTGCACCTTGCCCAGCGGGTTGCGCGGCAAGGCAGTAAATAGCTCTAGGCGCTCGGGTAGCTTAAATTTGGCGATGCCCTGCCCACTCAGGTACTCAGCAATAAGCTCCAGGCTGGGGGGCTCAGTATCCGGTGCAACTACCACACAGGCACATATCTTTTCCCCCAGTCGCTCATCGGCGTAGGCACACACAGCCACCTCGGCTGAATTGGGCAAACCCTCCAGCAAAATATCGATTTCCATGGGCGAGATTTTCATGCCGCCACGATTGATAATATCTTTGCAGCGACCGGCAATGCGATAAAAGTTGGGCGGCACTGCGCTATCTTTAGCTCCATCCGCAGCTCCATTCCCGGCACATAATTCCACCAGATCACCGGTGCGGAAAAAGCCATCCTCGGTAAATACTTCGGCATTGTCCGTGCCCAGATAGCCGTCAAACACCGTGGCACCGTCAAACAATAATTCGCCAACTTTACCGGCCTCGGTAATTTCTTCGCCAGTATCTACATCCACTACCTTGCTGCGGACAAAGGCGTTGACCTCGGAATCCCAAGCCTCTATGCCAGCTCCAACCCGGGGAAACATGGTGGCGCGCTCTGTGGCATCGGCGGCATGTCGGGGGGTACAAAAAAGACTGATGCCCTCATTGGAGCCATAGAAGTTTATCACCTCTACACCATACTTCTGGCCAAAGGTCTCAATCATCCAAGGAGCCAGTGGTGCCGAGCCCGAGCCAATGGAGCGCAGCTCAGAAAAATTAAACTGATTCCACATAGCCTCATTTTTTGCCAGCTGATTTAGCACCGCAGGCGGGGCCACAGTAAAGGTTATTTTTTCCTCCTGCAGCTGGGTTAAAAACAAGCCCGGGTCCAGAGGGTGATGCAAAATAATACTGCAGCCCACTAACATGGATGGGTAGAGAAAGGCCCCCACCGAACCCATATTGACCATGGGGAAAATATTGAGAAAGCGATCACCCAACTTATAGTCTGCTGCCTCTACACAGCAACGGGAGGTGGCAAACCACATATTGTGACTGCGGGGCACGCCTTTGGGTGTGCCTG